>Ga0126381_100005938_pt1 | contig 13477 bp, 13 predicted proteins | sample PanSoiMetPlot_28_FD_96465 | JGI IMG/M metagenome (GOLD analysis project Ga0126381, IMG submission 96465) | Tropical forest soil microbial communities from Panama - MetaG Plot_28 | ecosystem: Environmental > Terrestrial > Soil > Tropical forest > Bulk soil | place: Panama | collected 2016-02-17
CTCATGGAGAGGAGGCGCGGGCTGTGCCCGCGCCGTCTCGAACCATGGCCGCGAGTCCGCTCCGTGCATCCATCCTTCGAGACGCGTCGCGGAGTTTATCATCGGGCGGCGCTTCGCGCCGACCCGTTGGCGACGCTCCTCAGGATGAGGCAGAAAGTGTTTGGGCCTGTCGGCGAGAATTCCTAGCGTTTCTCGGCGCCGCGGCCGCATGGCCGCTCGCAGCGCACGCCCAGCAGCCGGCAACGCCAGTCATCGGGTGGCTCAGCGTCGGTCGACTCGACGCCATCGCGGACAGTGTCGCTGGGTTCCGCACCGGCCTGAACGACGCCGGCTTTGTCGAGGGAAAAGACGTCACGATCGACTATCGCTGGGAGGAAGATCAGGACGATCGGCTGCCGGCGCTGGCGGCGGAGCTTGCGCGCCGTCCGGTGGCCGCTATCCTGGCATCGGGAGGCCAGCGCCCCACGCGCGCTGCCCTGGCTGCGACATCGACGATTCCAATCGTCTTCACGATCGTGACCGACCCGGTCGCGGCCGGGCTGGTCGCGAGCCTCAACCGGCCGGGCGGCAATCTCACGGGCGTGTACTCGCTTGCCAACGAGCTCGTGACCAAGCAGCTCGGGCTCATCCGGGAGCTGGTCCCCGGCGCCCGCAGGATTGCGCTGCTGGTGAACCCGGACAGTCCGGGCGCCGAAATCGTGCCGAGAGAAATCCAGGAGGCGGTGCGCTCGCTCGCCCTCGAGCTGGCGATCCTGAGGGCCCGCAGCGAGCGCGATCTCGACGAAGTCTCGGCAACGCTTGGACGGCAGCGGCCGGATGCACTCATCATCCAGGGCGACATATTTCTCCTCAGCCGCTACCCCCAGATCGCCGCCATGGTGGCGCAGCATGGGGTCCCGGCGATCGCGCACTCCCGCAATTTTCCGGCGGCGGGCGGGCTGATGAGCTATGGCGCCAGCACCCCGGTGCTTTATCGTCAGGCCGGCCTCTATGTCGGACGGATCCTGAGAGGCGAGAAAGTGACCGACCTGCCGGTCGTGCAGGCCACCAAGTTCGACCTGGTGATCAACCTCAAGACCGCCAAGGCGCTCGGCATCGAGGTGCCGCCTCTCGCCTTCGCCATCGCCGACGAGGTGATCGAATGATCGGGCGGCGCGACCTCATCAGGCTTGTGGGCGGCGCGACCGCGGCATGGCCGTTCGCGGCGCTCGCACAACAAGCCGGTAAGGTCTGGCGTATGGGCTTTCTCGCCCATGGACATGAAATCTTCTACGACGCGCTGTTCGATGGCCTGCGCGAGTACGGCTACGAGGAGGGCCGCAACCTCATCGTCGAGCGCCGGTATGCGCAGGGCGATGCCGAGCGCTTCAAGGAGTTTGCGGCCGAGATGGTGCGGCTGAAGGTCGACATCATCATTGTGGTCACCACGCCCGCTGCCCTTGCGGTCATGAACGCGACCAAGACCATTCCGATCGTGCACCCGAACGCGATCGATCCGCTGGACACCGGCCTGATCGTGAGCCTCGCCCACCCGGGCGGGAATCTGACAGGAGGGGCTCAGCTGAGCGCCGAGACCAGCGCAAAACGCCTGCAAATCCTGAAGAAGGTCGTGCCGGGGCTCACCCGCACGGCGGCGCTCTGGAATCCGGCCAACCCCGCCGTCCTGTCTTCCATGAAAGAGATACAAGGCGCCGCGCGCGTGCTCGGCATCACGCTGCAGCCATACGAGGTGCAGGGACCGCAGGATTTTCCAGCCGCTTTCGCCGCGATCACCCGGGCGCGTCCCGATGCGCTCTTCGTGCTGCAGGACGCGGTGACGATGCAGCAGCGAAACGACATCGCCGGCTTCGCGATCCGCGAGCGGCTGCCCAGCATGTTCCAGGAGAAGGGATGGGCGGCGGCGGGGGGCCTGATGTCCTACGGGGAGGACCTTCCCGCCATGTATCGGCGCGCCGCCTATTTCGTGGACCGGATTTTCAAGGGCACAAAACCGGCCGATCTCCCGGTGGAACAGGCCGCGAAGTTCGAGCTGGTCATCAATCTCAAGACCGCGCGGGCGATCGGGCTGACGGTCCCGGACGAATTGCTCGCCCTCGCCGATCAAGTGATCGAATAGAGCAGTTTGCCGACTGCAAGCGTTGTCAGTTGCAGGTCCGCCCGCCCCGGGTCGTCAGCGTGTAGTCGATGCATTCAAGCGTGACGTCGCGCGGCGACTCGTCGTCGGCCGTGAAGCGGTAGACCTTGCGAAAGCGGTCGGTGATCTCGTCGCGGCAGCCGCGGACGACGCGGTGCGCGAGGATCTTTGACGATTTCTGGGTCAGCGTCAGCTTGCGGCCGGACTGGTCGTTGCGGGTGAACGTCATTTGCTTGTCGAGACCGGAATTGCCGTCGTCGGCGTCGTAGGTCGCGATGTCGGCATCGGCGTCCTTGGGAAGCTTCTGATCCTCGGTCAGGTCGTCCAGGAAGATGAGATCGTTGAGCTTCCCGTGCGGCATCTTTGCGGGCAGCACGAGCAGCTGATAGCGGCCGGACACTATCTGGCTGTCGCCGACCGACCCCATGCATCCCCAGCGCCAGATCGCGGCCGATGCGTCGCCGGCGATGACGATCGCCAGGGCCATCGCGGTACAGGCCATGATGCGCGGTTTCATTGCGTGCTCCACCCGGTTGTTTCTCCGGCAAACATCGGACATTGTTGCGGGCTGTCGGGCGGGCGGTAGGATCGACCAGCGCGCCGGTCGGATCAAGCGGGCAATTGATTGAGGGAGGTCGACATGAATGGGCAGCGGAACCTGCTGGTGCTGGCGGCGGCTCTGGCGGCAAGCCTCGCGCTTTCAGGGCTGATGCGGCCGGCGGCAGGGCAAGAAACCAAGGGCGGAGCGCTTCCGGATTTCTCCGGCATCTGGCGGCATGGATCGCTGCCCTCCTTCATTCCCCCGGCCTCCGGCCCCGGACCGGTGACCAACCGCTCGCGGCGCAAGGACAACGGCCAGAGCGACTATGGCTCGCTCGTCGGCGATTACACCAATCCTATACTCCAGCCCTGGGCGGCGGAGGTCGTGAAGAAGAACGGCGACCTTTCCTTGGCCGGCGTCATCTTCCCGAGCCCGGCCAATCAGTGCTGGCCCGAGCCGGTGCCATACCTGTTCAAGCACATGGCGATCGAGATCCTCCAGCAGCCGGACAGGACCGTGATGCTGTTCAACGAGGATCACGAGGTGCGCGTCGTACGCATGAACGCACAGCATCCCGCCAAACTGACGCCCTCCTGGCATGGGGATGCGGTCGGCCATTACGAAGGCGACACGCTCGTCATCGACACGGTTGGGGTCAAGACCGATCGGCCCTACGCGATGGTCGATCTGTTCGGCACGCCCTACACCGACAAGCTGCACGTGGTGGAACGCTGGCGGCTCGCCGATTACGAGGAGGTGAAGGACGATATTGCGCGCGGCGCCAAGGAGAACTGGCGTCCGCAGGGACCGATCAGAACCAAGGAGTATAACGACAAGTATCTGCTGGCGCGCCTGACGGTCGAGGATCCCGGAGCCCTGACCGCGCCGTGGAGCGCCAGCATCATCTATCTGCGCGACCGCCGGGACTGGGATGAGGCCGTCTGCGCGGAAAACCGGTTCGGCTTCGAGGGCGACGCCGACGTCCCGCATGCCGAGAAGGCGGATTTCTGACCTCTCGCCAACGCGCCGTCAGCCCCACCAGAACGCGTAGGCGTCCCAACCGCCCCGGCCGGCGCGGGCGGCGTCGAAGGCATGCGTGTTGACGTCGAAATCGGGCGGCGACCAGATGTCGATTCCCATGAAGAGGCCGACGACCGTCACGAACGTCATGAGGCTGGCGAGCACGAGGCCGCACGAGCTGACGGTGAAGACATGGTTCAACTCGAATGGGCCGCGGCGTGATAGGGTTGCTATTGGCGGCCTCATTCGCGCAATACAGGAGGCACAAAACTCATCCGCCCTTCCCGGCGATGCGGCAACGGCATGTTCAAGTTCATCTCGATTCTCATCGCCTTGATCCCGGTCGTCCTGCTGCTGCGGGCGGTCATCGGACGATCGAAGGTCATGAAGCGCGCGGTTGCCGACTTCAAAAGGCAGATCGACATCCTGGTCTGGGTCATCCTTCTGATGATGGCCGCCGCAATTATCTATTCGCTCATCACGCTGGTGCTTTCGATATGGCGATGATCCCGGAGCGACTGCCGCGATGAGCGCGGTTCAGTTCGGCGGCTGCCTGAAATATTTCAGATCCGGAGGCAGCTGGCCCTTCCTGGTCGGCATCAGCTCGCCGTCCGCGCTCAGCATGTAGCTCTCGTGGCCGACCCGGACGTGATTGTTGGTCTCGCCGCAATTGTTGTCGCGCCAGAACGGCCGCTCCTTGTTCGGCTCGCGGCCATAGGACTTGTGAACCGTCCATGGACGGGTCAATGCGTGATCGAACACCGTGACGTCGTCGTGAAGGATATCCGGCTGCGCCTGGTCAAGGTAAATCCGCTCCTTGACGATGGTTTTATTGTCGCGATGGAGCGGGGCGCCGGTCACGTCGAAGGCGCGCGGGCCGCGGAACCCGCGGGTCTCCACCTCGAGCAGATCGTAGCGGCCGGTGCCCGCCGTATCCATCCATTTGCCGATCGAATAGCCGAGGAACGTATCCTCGAGGTCGTCCGGCCACTCGCGCCCGTCGGTATAGATGCGCCGATCGTCGTCGATGTGCTGCACCAGAATGTAGGTCGTGTAGGGCGTCACCACAAACTCGATCTCGCCATACCCGTTGGTGGCGCGCGGCATGCCGGGCGAGATGCAGGTGAAGGTCTGTGCGGTGCCCTGCCCGCCCGCGGCCTGATCTTCGAGATTGGCCTCGAAGATCTTCTGGTACTCCGGCGTCAGCGGAGGCTCCTGTCCCCGTGCCGGCGGCTTGTAGGGGTCGAAGCGGGTACGAAAAGTCCCCGAAGGACCGAGCCGGATCAGGGGGCCCTTCAGGTCGGAGCCGGACGGCCCGTAACGGACCCACTGGCCGCGCAGGTCCGGGTACTTCCCATAATCGAACACCTGACCACCGGCGGACGGCGCCCACAGCGCCGCCGACATTGCGGCCACCATGCACAAGCTTCGATGGGCCATGCGGGTCCTCCCTGCAATTGGGGCCACCGCAAGTCTGGCCCGAACCGACCCGAAAATGAAGCCGATAGCCAAGATTCCGCCTTGGGATTCCACTTCGCCCACGCGTGATTCACATCACACCCCCGCCCGGCTCCATGTGCTAGGCTTGGCCAAGCTTGGCCCCTCCCCCGGGGAAAATCATGAGACGGCGAGCCTTTCTGACGCTTCTCGGCGGCGCGGCAGCTTTGCCGCTCGCGGCACATGCCCAGCAGTTGCCGCTCATCGGCTTTCTCAGCGTAGGGTCGCAGGGCACGGAAGCTGGGCTCCTGGCCGCGTTCCGGCAAGGCCTGAGCGAGGCCGGGTTCGTCGAGGGGCGCAACGTGGCGATCGAATATCGCTGGGCGGAAGGAGAATACGACCGGCTGCCTGGACTCTGCGCTGACCTCATCGGCCGGCGGGCGGCAGTGATCGCCGCGATCGGGGGCCCATCGGCCCGGGCTGCGCTCGCGGCCACCACCACGATCCCGATCGTCTACGCGGGCGCCGGCGATCCGGTGCGGGGCGGGCTGGTCGAAAGCCTGAACCGGCCGGGCAACAATCTGACCGGCGTCACCTCGCTGGGCGACGACCTGATCCCCAAGCGCCTGGAGATCTTGCGCGAGCTCGTGCCCGATGTCTTCGTGGTGGCCGCGCTGGTCAATCCGGCCAATGCGAGCGCAGACCTGCAGTCGCGCGACCTGGAGAAGGCGGCCCGCGCGCTCGGCCTCAAGGAGGTTCCCATCCTCAAGGCCAGCGCCGAGAGCGACTTCGAGCCGGCATTTGCCGCAATGAACGAGGCGCGGGCGGGCGCGCTCTTGGTCGCAACCGACGCTTTTCTTGCGAGTCGCGCGGCCAAGCTGACGAGCCTTGCGCTCCAGCATGCGCTGCCGGCGATCTTCGGATCGCGCGCGTTCGTGGCAGCTGGCGGCCTCCTGAGCTACGAGGCGAGTGACGCGAGCCGGTTTCATCAGATCGGCGCTTACGTCGCAAGAATTCTCAAAGGTGCGAGACCCGCCGACCTGCCGGTGATACAACCGACACGATTTGAGCTGATCGTCAACCTCAAGACCGCCAAGGCGCTGGGGCTTATCGTGCCCGACACGCTGCTGGTTGCCGCCGACGAGGTAATCGAATGAGCTGTCGTATGCGGATTGTAGCCAGCGAACAAACAACAGCCCTCATCCTGAGGAGCCGTGCCAACGGGTCCGGCCGAAGGCCGGCCCGATGATAAACTCCGCCCGGCGTCTCGAAGGGATGGCAACACAGGATGGACTCGCGGCCATCCTTCGCAAGCGCGCGCTCAGGATGAGGACAGAGTGGGAGGAAAGTCATGCGTCGGCATAGCTTGCTTGGATGCCTCCTCGCGGCGGCAGCACTGTCGCTCGCGACGATGACGGCGGCCCACGCCTTTGATGAATTGAAATATCCCGACTGGCGAGGCTGGTGGCAGCAGCTCCCGCCCGGCAGCACCGACTGGGACCCGAGCAGGCCGCCGGGCGCGCAGGACGCACCGCTGACGGCCGAGTACCGGGCGATCTATGAGGCGAGCATCAAACGGGAGGCCGAGGGCGGGATTGAGGCCGACCCGGCCAGGCGCTGCATTCCGGCCGGCTTCCCGCGGGTGATGATGGCGCTCAAGCCGATGGAGATCGTCATCATGCCCAGCTCCACCTATTTCATGATCCAGGAGTTCAACACGCTGCGCCGCGTCTACACCGATGGGCGAAAATTTCCCGCCGATTTCGAGCTGAGCTACACTGGTTATTCGATCGGCGAATGGCACGACACGAGGGGCAGCGACCGTTACGACACGCTCACGATTGAGACCCGCGGCATCAGGGGCCCGCATAGCTACGACGCGAGGGGCATTCCGTTCCACAAGGACAGCGAGGCCGTGATCACCGAGAAAGTCCAGACCGACAAGGACAATCCGGACATTCTGCGCGACGAGATCACGACGGTCGATCATGCGCTGACGCGGCCCTGGACGGTGACGCGCAGCTACCGCCGCGCCGGCAGGGAGGCGCTGCTGGATTGGTCCGAGCATCTATGCATCGAGGACCAGAGCCGGGTCGTGATCGACGAACAGATCTACAAGCTCAGTCCGGAGGGCCTGCTGATGCCGGTCCGCAAGGGTCAGAAGGCGCCGGATTTGGGGTATTTCAAATGACGCCGTGCGGGCGGGCCTTGCGCCCGCCCTCCGGAAGTAAGGTGGGCGCCCACCATAAGGGCGTTTACGCCCGTCTTCCGACGGGCTATGGGGCGCCCCTACGATGGAGGGTCATCATGACGGGGCGACGCTTCCTTGGCGCAACGATCCTGGCCGCAGCACTCTGCGCGACACTTACGCGCGCGCAGGCTTTCGACGACGCCAAGTTCCCTGACTGGGGTGGCCAATGGATACGGATCGGCGACGCCCGCTGGGATTTCAGCAAGCCGGTGGGGCTCGGGCAGCAGGCCCCGTTCACGGCGGAGTATCAGGCCAGGTTCGAGAAGAGCCTCGCCGACCAGGCGGCGGGCGGTCAGGGCCTCAACCTAATGGCGCTGTGCTACCCGGCCGGCATGCCGCGCATGGCGCTCGAGTATAACCAGTTCGAGTTCCTGTTCTTCCCGGACGAGACCTATATCGTGCAGGAGCATTTCGGCGAGCTGCGCCGGGTCCATACCGACGGCAGCTCCTGGCCGCGGGGCATCAAGCCGACCTTCGCGGGCTATTCGATCGGCCGTTGGCTCGAAACGCAAGGCACCGGCCGCTACGATACGCTCGCCATCGAGACCCGCGACATCGGCGGCCCGCGCACCTTCGACCATACCGGCCTGCCGCTGCACGACGACGGACAGACCATCGTCAAGGAGCTGATCCATCTCGACCGCGACAATCCCAACCTCCTGCACGACGACATCACCGCCATCGACCACGCGCTGACGAGGCCCTGGACGGTGCGCCGAAGCTTCAACCGCAGGCGCGACGCCAAGTGGTTCGAGCATCCGTGCGAGAACGCCTACAGCCAGCACGTCTATATCGCGGGCGAAGCCTATTTCTTCAGCGCTGACGGGCGCCTGATGCCAGGCCGGAAGGACCAGCCGCCCCCCGATTTGCGGTATTTCGATCAGGCACGGTAGTGCTGCTCTAAGGCTCCGCTCGCTTCGCGCTTCATGCTGCGCTGCGCCCGGGAGGCCGCCGAAACAAGCGCCAGAGTCACAACGCCAGCGGCGTTTACCATCAGGGCGGCTTTCCATCTTTGCCCCAACAAAGCCCCGCCATTCGACACAATTGGACATTCTTTCGCCCGGCCGGCCGATTGAAATCCGAAGCGAGGGGTTGCCGGCGAGGTGGGGCTTTACTCCGCCGGCTCTGGATCGGGTGGGACGCGCCCTCGAGCGCGGCATCGGGCGGATGGTTCCTGCGCTTCGCGCATGTCACGGCGTTAACGGATTGCGCCGATACGCTGGCGCGCTCCTGGCGGCGCTCCTCATCGCCGGCCAGTGGGCTTGGCCCGATCGGGCACAGGCCGAGCCGACCATCCGGGTCGAAGGCAACCAGCGCATCGACGCGCAGACGATCAGGACGTATTTGCATACCGGCAGCGGCGACGCGCTGGACGCGGCCGCGCTCGATGCCGCGCTGAAGGCGCTTTACGCCACCCGCATGTTCGAGGACGTGCGCATCAGGCGTTCGGGCGACACGATCGTGGTCGCCGTGGTTGAAAACCCGGTCATCCAGCGGCTGGCCTTCGAAGGCAACCGCAAGCTCAAGGACGAACAGCTCAAGAAGGAGGTCGAATCGAAGGCGGGTGGCCCGCTGTGGCGTCCGATCGTGCAGCAGGACGTCGAGCACATCGTCGAGGCCTATCATCGCAGCGGCTATTTCGACGTGAGCGTCGATCCCAAGGTGATCAAAGGATCGGACCGGCAGGTCCAGCTCGTGTTCGAGATCCGGGAGGGAAAGAAGCTCGGCGTGGCGCAGATCGCCTTTGCCGGCAACAAGGCCTACGGCGCTCCTCGGCTCAAGAGCGAGATCAAGACCGGGGAGACCAACTTCCTGAGCCCGCTCCTGAACAACGACATCTACGATCCCGACCAGATCAGAGCCGACCAGCTCAAGCTGCGCGATTTCTATCTCAAGCACGGCTACGCTGACGTCCGCGTTGCGGCGGCAACCAGGTTCGATCCCGCGCAGAAAGGCTTCGTCGTCACGTTCACGGTCGACGAAGGCGCCCAGTACCGCTTCGGCAGCGTCGATGTCCGCTCCCAGATCCAGGGCCTCGAGCCGGGCGGCCTGCGCGCCAAGCTGCACACCGATGCCGGCGCCGTGTTCAATGCCGAGGCGGTGGAGAAGACCGTCGAGGACATGTCGATCGAGGCCGCCCGCGAAGGCCATCCGTTCGCCGCCGTCACGCCGCAGACCGAGCACGACACCGGACGGCACCTGATCAACGTCGTCTATCGGGCCGATCTCGGCCCCCGCACCTATGTCGAGCGCATCAACATCCACGGCAACACGAAGACATACGACGAGGTCATCCGGCGCGAGCTCGAGATCGGCGAAGGCGATGCCTTCAACCGCGCCCTGATCGAGCGCGCCGAGCGCCGGTTGAAGAACCTCGGTTACTTCAAGACGGTCAAGATCACCGCCGCGCCGGGCTCGACGCCTGACCGGGTGGTGCTCGATGTCGATGTCACCGAGCAGGCGACCGGCGACTTCCGGGTCGCCATCGGCTATGGGCAGGCCGACGGTGTGGTCGGCGACATCTCGATCGGCGATACCAACCTCCTGGGTACCGGCAACGCCGCCAAGGCTTCCGTCACCTACGGCCAATACACCAGGGGATTCGATCTCGCGTTCACCCGGCCCTACATTTTCGGCACCGCGCTGTCGGCGGGGGCCGAGCTCTATGGCCAGGAGACGCTCGCCAACAGCTATCAATCCTACGGTACCCAGAACTATGGCGCCACGCTGCGCCTGGGAGCGCCGCTGAGCGAGGAGCTCGGCACGCAATTGCGCTATTCGATCTATAACCAGGGCGTGTCGCTCGCCCCTTCGCTGCTGAACTGCTCGCCGGCGAATCCGCCGCCGGGCGGTTGCGCCTCGCTCCCGATCCGTGAGGCGGCGCTGGGGGGGCCGATGTGGGTCTCGTTGATCGGCTCGACCGTGACCTACAGCACGCTCGACAACATCAGGAATCCGAGCAACGGATTCAAGCTCGCGCTCAACCAGGACCTTGCGGGCCTCGGCGGCGACGTCGACTTCCTGCGCACCACCACGGACCTGCGCTACTATCACGAGTTCTTCGAGGGCGTGGTCGGCATGCTGCGCGCGCAGGGCGGATACATCACGCCCTGGGGCGGTCAGCAATTGCCCATGATGGACGGCTTCTTCGGCGGCCCGCAGCTCGTGCGCGGCTTCGCGCCGAACGGATTCGGTCCGCGCGATCTCACGCCCGGCACAACGATGGACAATGTCGGGGGCACCCGCTACTGGGCCACCACCGCCGAGCTCGATGCGCCGGTTCCGTTCGTGCCGCCCGCCGCCGGCCTGAAATTCGGCGTGTTCGCGGATGCCGGCAGCCTGTGGGGCTTCGGGGGGTCTTCGTTCGCGCCGGCGCTGTCGCAGTCGTTGAACGTCGCCGATTCGCGGTCAATCCGCGCGTCGTTCGGTAGCGGCCTGATCTGGGACTCGCCGTTCGGCGCTTTGCGGGTCGACTACGCGATCCCGTTCAGCAAGACGAGCTACGACCTGACGCAGCGGTTCCGCTTCAGCGCCGGCGGGTTCTAGAGCCGTCATTGCGAGGAGCGAAGCGACGAAGCAATCCAGAGCCGCTTGCGCAAGTGACCCCTGGAGTGCTTCGGCCCTGCGGGCCCCGCAATGACGATCGAGTCGCGCCCGACGGTCAATTCGAGCCCCGCTTGAAATACTGCAAATCCGGCGGCGGCTGGCCCTCCTTGGCGGGCATCAAGGCGCCGTCGCCGCGCAGCACGTACATTTCCTTGCCGATGGCGACCAACCCGGATCCTTCGACGCAACTTTGCTCCCGCCAGCGGGGACGCGGATCCGAATTGTGCACGTACCTTTTGTCGACGGTCCAAGGCCGCGTCAAAGCATGGTCGATCACGGTGACTTCGTCGTGAATCACATTGGGATCCCCTTTGTCGAGGTGAATCCGTTCCTTGAAAATGGACTGATTATCAAAGTGGAGGGGTAGACCGGTGGCGTCGTAAACGCGCGGCCCCTTGAAACCGCGCGTCTCGACTTCGAGAACGTTGTATTCGCCGCGGCCATCCTCGTCGATCCACCTTCCGATCGAATAGCCCGCATAGCTCGCCTCGATCGCCTTGGGCCAGTCGCGGCCGTCGGTGTAGAGGCGGCGAACCTGCGCGTTGATCATGAAATAGGTGGTGTCGGGCGTGACGACGAATTCCAGCGGTCCGAATGTCATCATGTGCGGCATGCCGGTGGGCATGCAGCGGGCGCGGTCAAAATTGTTGCCCTGACCGCCCCTGGCCTGGTCCGCAATGCTGTCCTCGAGAACCTTCTGATACTCCGGGATGAGCGGCGCTTCTTGGCCGCGTCCCCACGGCTTGGTCTGATCGAACGCGGGCTGCCCCCCAGGCGTGAGCAGACCGGAGGGCGAAGGGGTGGAGCCCGGCGGGACATAACGCTCCCACGCGCCCTTCCATTCCGGATATTTCCCACGGTCGGCCGCGTTGACACCGCCGCAGATCGCCAGAAAAGCGCCGGCCACTCCGATTGAAAAGCTCAATGTCCGGTAAAGCATGATGCACCTCCCTTGGATCGTATCTTTGATCGTCACACCACGAGACCGCTTCACTCCCTTTGATGTTAGCCGCTTCGACGATCGGCCCCGTTTCTCGTTCTCTGACTCTTGAAGCGCGCGGTGCGCCTCAAGCGTCTGCCGGTCCTGGGCAAAACAAAGCTACCCCAATTCCCCTGCCTCAAACAGCCGCAGGATTTCCCGAATTAGCGCCGCTTCGGGCCGCCGAACGCCTCCGGAACGTCCGCTTTCGGGGGCTGACCGACTGTCCGCGACGTGGCATGGTCGGGGTGAAAAATGACCCGGAGTCGCCGTTCGCCGACTCAAATTTTGCTGCCGCACACCAACCCGTGGGAGCAACAATGTCACGATCGGGTTTGTCGAAGCTTTGTATCATGGGCAGCATCGTCCTGCCGCTTGCCTGGGTGGAAAGCGCGGCTGGCCAGTCCGCACGGCCGCCCGATTTGTCCGGAGGCGAGGGAGGCTGGGTCCACCCGCGCGGCACCGGGTTCCAGCCAGTTCCCGGCTCGCCGTCGCCGGTGCGCCAAGACCCGGGCCATCCCTTCACTCCGGGACGAGGGACCGCTTGGCGGATCGGCGATCTCAGCAATCCGAATCTGAAGCCGTGGGTCAAGGAATTGATGAAAAAGGACACCGACGAGATCGATGCCGGGAAGTTCGCCTTCCAGCCAAGCGCGGCCTGCGTGCCCAGCGGCATTCCCAACATGTTTTCGTTCCCCAATCCGCTCCTGATCCTTCAGACGCCGAAAGAAGTGGTGATGATCAAGGAAGCGGGCATGGAGGTCCAGCACATCTATCTCGATGTGCCGCATTCGGCGAATCCGAAACCCTCCTGGTACGGAGAATCGGTCGGCCATTACGAGGGCGACACGCTGGTGGTCGATACGATCGGGTTCAACACCAGGACCTTTCTCGATGTTTATCGCACGCCGCACACCGAAAAGCTGCATGTCGTGCAGCGCTGGCGCACGATCAATGAGGGAAAAGAGCTGGAAGTCACCATTACGGTGGACGATCCTGGCGCGTTCTACCAGCCATGGACGACTCGTGTGCGCGATCAACGGGGACGGGAGCCGTTCCTTGAGGTGGTCTGCGCCGAGAACAACCTGAATTTCGGCCTTTTCGACCTCGGCATGCCGGTAGCAACGAAGCCGGATTTCTGAACCGCGGAATTCCCGTGGCAGACAAGCCCGACTTCTGAGTGGGACCAATGTCTGATATTTTCAAGCAAACAGCTGCGCACGGCTGGGCCGGAGCAGGGAGCAGACCATGACCAAATTCGTTTCGGTGCTGTTTGGTGTCAGTACGGTTGTTCTTACCGCCAGTCTCGTTGCCGGCGCGGCGGCGCAAACGCCCACCGCAATCCCCGATTTTGCCGCGGACGGCGCGAGCTGGAGAACCCGCGGTGGTGAAATCTTCATTCCGGTTCCCGGCGCGCCCAAACCCACCGGCGAAGATCCGGCACACCCCTATATTCACAACGTCGACGCCCGCCGCCTCGGCGTGCAGCCGACCTTCCGCATCTCGGAC
>Ga0126381_100005940_pt1 | contig 13475 bp, 12 predicted proteins | sample PanSoiMetPlot_28_FD_96465 | JGI IMG/M metagenome (GOLD analysis project Ga0126381, IMG submission 96465) | Tropical forest soil microbial communities from Panama - MetaG Plot_28 | ecosystem: Environmental > Terrestrial > Soil > Tropical forest > Bulk soil | place: Panama | collected 2016-02-17
AGGGTCGGAAGACAGCGTCCACGCGCTTCGCAAGAACTTCAAACGGATACGGGCCCTGGTCCGACTGGCGCGGGACGCGCTCGGCGAGAAGGCCTACCGGCAGGAAAACTCCGCACTGCGGTCACTCGGCCGGCGGCTCTCGCCCGTTCGCGACGCGGCGGTGCGCGTCGGAACCCTCGCGAAGCTGAAGAAGAATCCTGGCGGTGGCGCGACGGTCCCGGCGGTCCTGACGCGGCGGCTGTCGGCGCGGCGGCGGAATGCCGTCGCGAAGCTGGGTCGCGGCCGGACGCTCGCCGCAATCGAGAGCGATCTCGGTGACCTGCGGGGCCGCATCCACGACTGGCCTCGCCACATGGACGCCTTCGCCGGCCTCGAACCGGGTCTGCGGCGCGTTTACCGGCAGGGTCGCCGACTGCGGAGCAAGGCTCTCGACTTGCGGAACGACGAAGACCTCCACGAGTGGCGCAAGCGTGCGAAAGACCTCCGCAGCCACGTCGAGCTCCTCGAGAAACTCTGGCCGAAGCCGATGACGGATCTGGCGGGCGAGCTCCACGACCTGACCGACTGCCTCGGCGACGACCACGACCTCGCGGATGTGCGGCAGATCCTGTCGCACCCGAACGGCGTCACCGCGGGAGTGCACGGCGTTTCGGAGCTGATCGAGCGCATCGACCGACGGCGGTCGAAGCTCCAACGCGACGCGCGGAAGCTCGGCGACCGGATCTACACGGAAAGGCCGAAGGCCTTCACGCGGCGGGTCGAGTCCTACTGGGACGCCTGGCGGTCGGGCTCGGGAGCCTGAGCCCGCATCTCGGCGAGCTTCCGCCTGGCGCGCGCCCGCTCCCATGCCTCGGTCGTCGCCGCGAACGCCACGACCCAGACGCCGCCGGTGAGCATCCCGGCGAACGTGTCCGTGGCCCAGTGCGCGCCGAGGTAGACGCGCGATACGGCGACCGCCACGACGAGCCCCGCCGCGACGATCACCGCGGCGACGCGCGCCACGACGTTCTTCGTCAGGTGGAACACGATCGCGGCGAGGCCCCCGAAGAAGACCGTCGCCATCACGGTGTGGCCGCTCGGAAAGCTGTACGTCGATTCCTTGACGATCGCGGTCCACTGGTCGGGCCGGGCCCGCGCGAGCGCGATCTTCAGGAGCGAGCTGACGCCGAAGCCGCCGAGCACGGTGCCGAGGAACAGAAGAGACGATACGTGCCGTTTGCGGGCCCAGAGCACCATCGAGACCAACGGGGTCGCGAAGATCAGGAAGTGCTGGTCACCCGCGGCCGTGACGGCGAGCATCGCCTTCGTCAGCTCGGGCGACCGGTCGCCGATCAGAGTCTGCCGGACCTCGACGTCCAGCGGCCCCGGCCGCCCCTGGTCCTCCCGGACCTCGTGCGCCAGGCGCCCCAGGGCGACGGCGAGCACGCCGCAGATGAGGAAGCTGACCGTGAACGAGAGGCCGACGACCTCTTCGCGCGAGAACCTCCGCCTCAGAAACTCCCGCATGGGAGGATCGTAACGCCCGCGCGACGCGTCACGTTCCCGGCGGCGCCGCGGCGAGGAAGGGCAGAGCGGATGCGGGAAGGCGCGTCATCCGGAAGATGCCTTCGCGGACGTTGTCCGCGGAGACCGACGGGTTCGCGAATTCCCAGACCGTCCGGCCGGCCGGCGTGACCTCGAGCGCGTGGCCCGTCTGCGAGAGCGTGATGAGCGTGTTTCCGTTCGGGAGGCGCTGGCAGGCGCCGCGAATGTCCGAGAAGAAGTCTTTCCCCGGCGCGTAGCGCCACGTCACGGCGTTCGTCCGCGGATCCACCTGAACGATCTGTGAAACACGCGTCCCGTTGTCGAACAGGAGGATGTCGCCGTTGTCGAGGATCGTCGGGTGATGCTGCAGCGAGAGGTTCGTCGGCCCCCAGAGCCACAGGACCTTCGACGTGGCACCGTCGAGGATCGCGATCGCGTTCAGGCTCCGCAAGGACAGCAGCAAGTTCCCGCGCCGAAAGAGCGGCGACAGGCGAGAGAGCGACCCGTCGTAGACCTCGACGTGATTCGTGTGGAGGACGTCCACGACGTCCGTGTCGGCCTCGAGCGGGAGCCCCGCCGTCCTCGGCAGCAGGAAGGCGTAGGGCGAGCTCTGGAGGGCGTCGAACACGGAGATGACCCGGAGACGCTCGCCGGCCGGCGACAACACCTCGACGTCGTCGAGCAGTGACGGGAACCGGTCGCTGATCGCCGGGACGGCCCGCCTCTCGTGGACGAGCGCGTAAATCGTGCCGTCGTCCGCGACGAAGGCGTCGTGGTGGGCGAACGCGACGTGTTTCCAGACGATCCGCGAATCCTTGTCGAGCTTGACGACGGCGAGGCCGTCGACGAAGGCGAGCACGTCGCCGTTCGGAAACAGGTGCGTGTAGCCGAACGCGATGCCGGGTCGGAACTCCACCGGGGAAAACTCCCGCGACAGCGACCAGCGCCAGCGCGGCTTTCCGTCGCCGTCCACGAGAAAGGCGTCGGGGCGACCGAGCGTCGAGAAGAAGTTCAGGCCGGGAGCGACGCTGCCCCGTTCGTTCGTGAGGACGCCCATCGCCTTGGGGTTCGGGTCCACGGAGCCGCTCAAGTACGGCACCGACTTGAGGGCCGCGAGCGCCGGTGACGGCGACGTGAGCTCCACCGAATTGTTCCAGCGGCGGCCGAGGGCGACCGCGACGCGGTGGATCAGCGGCATCGGGAAGATCCGGAACCGATCCGTCGCGAATCCCCAGACGAACGCTCCGGCGAGGAGCGCGACGGCGAGGACGACGGAGAAGAAGCGCTTCAAGCGGCCGCGATCGTACCCTGCCGCCGGGAGCGCCGCGACCCTAGCGCGCCTTGTCGAGCACCTGCTGCGCGGAGCGCCGGACCTCGCCGCGATACTGCTCCGAGTCGGCCCACGAGGAGGCCGGCGCCTTGTGCGAGTCGAGCAGCGCGATCGCCTTCTGCGCCTCCTGCCGCGCGGGGTCCTTCTGTCCGGTCCGCAGGTACGCGTCGGCGAGGTTCCCGTGGGCGTCGGCGGAGTCCGGATACGCCAGGACGACGAGCTTCAGGACCTCGACGGCCGATGCCGCGTCGCCCGCCCGCAGGTGATCGAAGCCGACGATGCTGACCGAAATCTCCGGGAAGAGCTGCGCCCGGGGATCCTTCCGGCGGGCTTCGAGCAGCTGGTCCGTCACTCGCGCGACGCCGCCGGGAGACTGGATCTCGCGGATGACGGCCGCCGACGCGATCGTGTCCGCCGGCGCGCGGCCCGGCGTCTGGATGAGCGTCTGGACGAACCAGTCCACGATCAGGCCCGGCAGCTCCGGATGCCCCGCGAAGAGATCGGTGCCGTGCGCGCCGGCGGGTCGAACCTTGCCGACGTCGACCGGCTCGTACCAGAGCCACGGCGCCTCCTTCGATGCGACGTAGTGGACGAGCTTCTTGCTGGGGCTCGACGCGGTGACGTAGAGCAGCTCCATCGCTTCGACCGTCGGCGGGTACTCGTCGGCGTCGGCGACGACGAAGAGCTCCGGCAGCTGCGGCGCCTCCTTCAGGAACTGGAGGCCGTCCTGGAACGTCTCGCCCGAGACCATCGCGAGGGACTTGACGGCCGCGGAGCGCCGGCGCGCGAGCTGCACGGCGTTGTCGACGCCCTCTACGCCCGCGCCGCCGAGACCGATCACGTCTGCCCGCACGCCCGGCTGCGACGTCAGGATCTGGAAGATCGCATCGAGATCTGCGTCCTGCGTCTGCTTCGCGTGATCCTTGTTTGGATCCGTCCAGTTGTCGTACGCGCCGCCGGTGTCGCCGTGGCCGCGCATGTCGACGATCAGCGCGTGGATCCCCGCCGCCGCGAGCCGTCCCGCGACGTCGGCCCAGGAGCCGCGCGTCCGGTTGCTCTGGTGGAACAGCACAACGCCGGGGCCCGGATTGGCCGCGGGACAGTAGGTGGCCTTGAGGACGGTTCCGTCGCCGGCCTTGATGTCGACCGCGCGCGGAGCCGGAGGCCGGGACCCTTGCGCGGCCGCTGACAGAGCAACTCCGAACAGAACGACGGTTGCCGCCGCCGAGGACGCCCGGGATGGTACGGATCGCCTCATGGCCCCTCCTCGTGCATGGACCTCTTATACGTCGGGCGCGGTTTCCGGTTGCCTCGGAGACTCCGCTGTCGTAGGGATGCACCCGGAGGACGCATGGCGACCATGATCGAGCGCGTCGAAGCGATGATGCGCGGGGAGATTCCCAAGCCGGCGGCAAACCGGCTGATCGGCTTCGACATCGTGAGCTTCGAGCCCGGCAAGTCCGTCTTCGCGATGGAGACCGGGCCGCAGCACGCGAACCCGATGGGCACACTCCACGGCGGCATCCTTTGCGACCTCGCGGACGCTGCCATGGGTGTCGCCTACGCCACGGACCTCCAGGAGGGAGAGAGCTTCACGACCCTGGAGCTGAAGATCAACTTCCTGAAGCCCGTTTGGAACGCGCGCCTCCGCGCCGAGGCCCGCGTCGTCAAGCGCGGCAAGACCGTCGGCCTCGTCGAGTGCGACGTCACCGACGAGAGCGGAAGCCTCGTCGCGAGGGCCAGCAGCACCTGCCTCACGCTCGCCGGCAAGCAGGCCGCCGGAAGGTAGGCGCGCCTAAGCGCTCCGCATCCCCTCGAAGATCGCGCGCTGGCCCGCGAGGATGCGCTTCTCGGCTTCGAGATCCGGCTCGAGCGTCTCGACGCCGCGCTCGTGCGTGCCGCCGAGAACGATGCCGTCGCTGCGCGGGAACATGTAGAGGTCCTCGGTCACGGCCGCGTAGTCCACCCCGGCCTGCGGCAGGAGCACGGTGAGCTGCCCCTTGATCGCGACCAGCTCGCGGTCGCCGAAGAGCTCCCGTGCGCCGAGACCGGTCGCGTTGACGACGACCGGCTCCGGGAGCGCCGCGACGTCCGACGCCGACGCGAGCCCGCGGACGACGATCCGGCCGCCGGCCAGGTGGAAATCGCGCAGCAGCGCGCGCAGGTACGTCGCCGGCTCGATGAACATCGTGTCCTCGACGACGACGCGCGGCGAGGCGAACGGATTCTCGGCGGCCGACAGAGCGCGGCGCGCCGGATAGAGCTCGGGAAGCCCCCAGTCCGGCAGCCCGTTGACCTCCGGGTTGCTCGAGAGGACGAAGAGCTCGCGCCAGCGCACGGCATAGTCGGTTCCGACGAGCCCCTGGAAAGTGCGATGCGAGATCCTCTGCGCGCGCTCGAACTGCGCATCGAACTCCGGAGTGCGCCGCGAGCGGTCGACCACGAACGACGGACTCCACATCGCGCCGGCAACGTTCGAGGTCGTGTCCGGAGGAAGCTGGCGGGAGTAGATCGTCACGTCGAAGCCGCGATCCTGGAGGACACGCGCCGTCGAGAGGCCGATCACGCCGCAGCCGATAACCGCCGCCGATCCACTGCGTCCGCTCTCCCGAACCAGCTCCGCCGCGAGCGCCGCGGTCCCCCAGGAGAGCGTGACCCCCCCGCCGCCGTGCCCGTAGTTGTGGACGAGGAGCTTTCCGTCGAGACTTTCCGCGCGCACGACGAACCCCGTCGGCCGGAAGGGACGGAGCCCGACGACGCGGCGGATGATCCGGTCTTCGGACACGGCCACCCGCTCGAGGCGACGCGGCCCGGGGCGCGTCGGAGACGCGGGCTCGACGAGGTAAGCGGGGAGGCGGCTCGCGCAGCGCGCGGCGAAGGCGAGCGAGGCGGCCGCGCCTCCCATGCGCAGGAACTGACGCCGGCTGGACGGCACGACCGGCATTGTAGGGGTGCGCGGGGACGGCCGACTACGGCGGCGCGTCTCCGATCCGTCGAGCGGGAACGTCTTTGTCGTCGACGTGGAGTGTGAGCCCCGTGGCCTGGCCCTGCGCGTCGGTTTCGAACGTGTACACGTCTTCGGCGACGGTGAAGAACCGGGTGGAGCTTTCCGGCACGAGGTCCTGCCTGGGCTCCTCGTTCTCCTGGACGGTGAGGTGCGTTCCCTCCCAACGGACCGTCAGGACAATGTCGGGCGGTATGAGGTAGCGGCCGGTGTAGCGCCGCAGGACGGCCGCGTCGACCGCGACCGGAGTATGGCGCGGGAGCGGCGGCCGGGGAGGCAGCCGGTCGTACGGTGTGAACCCTTCCCACTCGATCGGCGTGCAGGTGTTCCCCTGAACCTTCTCGAGGATGCCTTCGAAGATGCCTTCGCCGTTGGCGCCGTTGGACAGGATCACGAGGCCGTTGCCCGAAGCGTCGAAGCCCACCGCGTAGTTCCGCCACCCGGCGTCGTGGCCTTCCTTGAAGAACGCCTCGCCGCAGGCGCTCGAAGAGAGGCCCCAGCCGAGGCCATAGCTCAGCCGCACCGGATCGGTCTCGCTTCTCGTCTCGTCGCTCAGGGTCGGAAACTGATGCTTCGAGTGGATCGCGATCTGGGGGGACAGCATCTGCTCGCGCGACACGCGCGCGAGGAGCCTCCCGCGCAGGATCGCCTGCAGGAACCGGGCGAAGTCGTGGACCGTCGTCTGCATCGAGCCGGCGGCGTCCGCCGTCGTGCGCTTCTCGGGGCCGAGCGACCGCCTGTACTCGTCGTAGCCGTTCGCGAAGTCGCCGTCGAACCGCGCCTGCCAGACGTAGCTCGTCCGGGTCATGCCGAGCGGACCGAAGACGCGCTTCTGGGCAAGCTCCTCGAGCGGAGTCTTCGTCACGGTTTCCACCACGAGCTGCAGGAGATCGATGCCTTCGCCGGAGTACGCGTAACGGGAGCCCGGCTCGAAATGGAGCTTGAGCTTGCGGTCGTCTTCGAACGCACGCCAGTTGGCGAAACCCGCCGTGTGACTGAGCAGCATCCGCGGGGTCAGCCTCTCCCAGCGCGGATCGTCCGCGAGATCCGCATACCGCGGGTACTCCGGCAGAGGCTTCGGCAGGTACCGCCGGATCGGAGTGTCGAGGTCGAGCACGCCGTCGTCGACCAGCGTCATGACGAGAACGGCGAAGACGGCCTTGGACAGCGAGGCCGCCGACATGACCGTGTTCACCGTCATCGGCAGCCGCTTCTCCGTATCCCGATCGCCGTAGCCGCGGGAATACACGATCTCCCGATCGTTCAGGATCGCGAGCCCTAGACCCGGCACCTCCGCGGCTTTCATCAGGTCGGTGACGGTCCGGTCGATCCGCGCCGGCGGGATCGTGCCGCCGTCGAGGCGCCGGATGGAAGTCGGTTTCCGGGCAGGCGACGACGCCGCGAGGACGGCGAGGGCGGCTGCCGCGGCCGCAACGAGGAGCTTCGCTCTGGCCACGCGGTTCCTTACGCAGGTGGACGCGACGAGGTTCGCCAGCGAGCCACCTTTTGGATCAGACCTTTCCCGCGCCCAGCTCGGTCCGGTCGAGCGCCTCTTCGAGGCGGTGGAAGGCGTCGTCGCCGATCTCGCCCCGGCCGCGCATCTCGATGAGGGCTCGGCGCGCGGCGTCGACGGCCCGGCTGTGGACCTCGTCGTGCGAGGACTCGCCCGGGTCCGACGCCTCCTCGCCGAAGGCGAAGCCGCCTAAATGCGCGGAAAACTCGAGGCGGACGGCGTCGGCGGCCCGCGACCCGTCGCCATCCAGGATTGCCAGAGCCGCCGCGACCGCGCGCCGGCGAGCGCCCTGCACCTCGCGGCCCACGGGATCGTCGTCCTCCAGCCGGAGGAGCCGCAGCAGCGGCGCGAGTGTCAGTCCCTGGAGGACGAGGGTGCCGACGACCACCGCGAACGCCGTCAGCACGATCAGGCCGCGGTACGGGAACGCCCCTCCGTCCGCCCCGTTCGGCAACGCGAGAGCCGCGGCGAGCGTCACGATGCCCCGCATCCCGGCCCACGAGACGATCAGGCTTCCGGCGAAGGTCGGAGCCGGCATGCCCGGCCGCGGAGGGCGATATCCGAACCGGCGGTTCTTCCAGATCACGACACTGCTGTGGAGCATCACCCACGCGATCCGCGCGACGATGACGGTCGCGAGCACGACGGCGGCGAAGACGAGGTAGCGGGCGCGTGTCGGAGCATCGACGCCCGAAAGGATCGGGCGCACCTGGAGCCCGATGAAGACGAACGCGAGGACGTTCAAGACGAAGACCGCCGTCTCCCACACGGCATACGAAGGGACACGCACGCGGGCCGGCGTCCGGGCCGGCGCCACGCGGGCGATCGCGATCGCGTAGCAGACCATGGTCAGGATCGCCGAGAGACCGAGGCGGTCGGCGAGGATCCAGACGCCGAACGTCGAAATGAACTGCAGGATGATCGACGTCGGCACATCCTGTACGTCCCGGGTGAGCCAGAAGAAGATCCGCGCGAGGACCACTCCCGCGAGAACGCTGCCGACGAGCACGAGCAGCATCCACGGAATGAGGCGGCCGATCGAGAGGGCCATCATCGCCGCCGCGCCCACCGCGAGCCGGTAGACCAGAAGCGCGCTCGCGTCGTTCAGGAGGCTCTCGCCCTCGAGGATCGTCACGATGCGGTGCGGCGGACGGAGCTGCCGCAGGACCGCGATCGCCGCCGCGGCGTCCGGCGGCGAGACGATCGCTCCGAGGGCGATGGCCGCCGGCCACGGCATGCCGGGCATCAAGAAGCGCGCGACCGCGGCGACCGCAGCCGTCGTGACGAGCACGCTGACGACGGCGAGACTCGTGATCGGGACCCAGAGGTCCTTCAGATCCCGCGGCGAAGCATCGTAGGCGGCGTCGAGCAGGACCGGGGCGACGAACAGCGCGAGCGCCACTTCCGGATCGATCGTGAAGCGCGGCGCGCCCGGGATGAACGCGAGCACGGCGCCCCCGATCGCGAGAAACGCCGGGTACGGCGCTCCGATCCGCCGCGCCGCCGCCGCGAGCAGAACGGCGACGAACAGGACGCCGAGGAGAGACTCGAAACCGGTCACGCGGGAAAGAGACTACTGCGGAGTCGTGACCGCGCGTCCGCGATCGACGAGGCCGGCCACGATCGCCAGCGCGAAATACGCCGCCAGTGCCGTCACCGCGAAGGCCCGGGCGCTCGTCGGATCCGACTGAAACGGCGTCGAGACGGTCAGCGCGACGAGGAAAACGGAAAAGACGACGGTTCCGATCCGCGCGAACCGGCTGCGCGCCTGCGATCCCCGAAGGTAGATCCACCCGCCGGCGACGAGCACGACGAGCTCCGCGAGGACGGACGCGACGGGATGGTTCCAGAGACCCAGCCCGATCTTCGGCGCATCGGCGCCCGGCCAGAGCGCCATGTCGGGCGTGTGCATCGGAACGTCGAGCACGAAGTGCGAAAAGACGGCACCTGCGAGCACGGCCGAAGCGATCCGGCGTTCGCGGCGCGGAAGGCGCCTCGACGCCAGCCAGAAGATCCATCCCGCCAGGACCGACCAGACGAGCGCGCCGGCGAGGCTGTGCGTGTAGGGCATCCAGTAGAGGTCGTACGGGTTGTACGCCGTGAAGCCGTGAACGATACGCAGCTTCTCGATGCCCAGAAAGACGAACACCGCAAAGAGGACGTCGAGCAATTGCACCGCGAGAAAGAGCAGCCCGAGCGGAAGCCTCGGGCTGGCGCGTTTCGCGGCGAATGCGACCCCGTAGTGGCCGACGAACATCGGCGAGCCTCTCGCCTCGCAAGGATACGGCTGTCCTAGACTTCCCCCGACGCCATGAAGCCGAAGTTTTTCCCGACTCCCGCCGACTTCCGCGCGTGGTTCGAGTCGCACCACGACACCGAGGCGGAGCTGCTCGTCGGCTTCCACAAGAAGGGATCCGGCAAGCCGAGCATGACGTGGCCCGAGTCGGTCGACGAGGCCCTCTGCTTCGGCTGGATCGACGGCGTCCGCCGCAGCCTCGGCGAGACGGCCTACACGATTCGCTTCACGCCGCGGCGGCCGACGAGCATATGGAGCGCCATCAACGTCGCCCGGGTCGGCGAGCTGACGAAGCTCGGCCGCATGCGCGAGGCGGGCCTCCGCGCGTTCGCCGCCCGGCGCCCCGAGCGCACCGGCATCTACGCGTTCGAGCGCAAGGAGCGGGCGAAGCTCTCGAAGGCGCAGGAAAAGAGGCTGCGCGGCCACCTCGAGGCATCCGCCTTCTTCGAGTCCCAGCCGCCCGGCTACCGCGCGACGGCGATCCACTGGGTCATCAGCGCCAAACAGGCCGAGACGCAGGAGCGGCGGCTCTCGCGGCTCATCGCCGACAGCGCCGCGGGCCTGCGCCTCGCGCAGCTCCGGCGCCCGACGCGGGCGTCCGGAAAGAAGCGCCGGACGTAGACCCCAACCCGGGTCCACCCCCGCCGCCGCCCTCACACGGACTTAACCAGCTCTCTCCGGGAGCGGGCGTAGAGTTCGCGCAACCACCCCGAACCTCACTGGAGGCTACCGATGCCTTGCTCGAACGACGTCTTGCATCAGGTCCCTCTGTTTTCGCTCCTCGACGAGGAAGAAACCTCGGTCCTCGCCGCGCACGTGGAGGTCCGCTCGTTTGCGGCCCGCCAGCGCATCTACAAGCTCGGCGATCCGGGCGAGCGGGCGTACGTCCTCGTCTCGGGAGGGGTTCGCGTAACGACCATCGACGAAGACCACCAGGAGGTCGTCGTGGACGAGCCCACGCGGGGCGAGTTTTTCGGCTTCGCGTCGATGCTCGACGGAACGCCGCATCAGACCAACGCGACCGCGACCGAGGAGACCGTCTGCGTCGAGGTCGACCGCAACGACATCGAGGCCCTGCTCCAGCGAAAGCCGCTCGCCGGGATGGACATGCTCACGGTCCTTGGCCACCAGTACCACATGGCCCATCAGCTGGTTCGCGTGCGCGCCGCGCGCAACCCGAACGAGGTCATCGAGGAGAGAGAAACCGCCGCTGAGCGCGTCGCCGATTCCGTGGCGTCCTTCGGCGGTTCGTGGACGTTCATCATCGCGTGCGGGGTCGTCCTCGTCCTCTACACGATCGTCAACGTCTTCCTCGGACCCAAGGCCTGGGACCCCTACCCGTTCATCCTCTTGAACCTCATCCTCTCGATGCTCGCCGCGGTCCAGGCGCCGATCATCATGATGAGCCAGAACCGGCAGGACAAGAAGGACCGGGTCCGCAGCGAGATGGACTTCGAGGTCAATCGACGTTCCGAAGCCGAGATCCAGAGACTCGCCGAAAAGCTCCACCTGATCGGCGACAAGGTCGACGACGTCTCGGACCTGTTGCGGCAGCGCGCCGAGAGCCGGCCGGCCTGAGACGCGTGCGATCGTGGCTCCCGACTCTGCTCGCGGCCGCCGCCTTCGCGGCTTCCGTGGGACGCGCATCGGCCCAGACGCCGTTCCTCACCGACGACGCTGAGGTCACCGAGAAAGGCCGCTGGAACTTCGAGTACTTCAACCTGTATGCCGTGCTTCCGAAGGAAGCATTTCCAGACCACTGGCAGGAATGGAACAACTTCGTCATTCAGTACGGCCTGCTCCGCAACCTCGAGCTCGACGTCGACTTCCCGATCCTCCTCATCAACCGCTACACCGGCGCCATCCTGCCGGACGCCTTCGGATTCGGTGATTTCGACTTCGCCGCCAAGTACAAATTCTTCGACGAGGATCCCGACGGCTGGCGCCCCGCCTTCGCGGCGAGCTTCTCGATCGAGGTGCCGAGCGGAAACCCCGCCAATCAGCTCGGCTCCGGCTACATGGACTTCGTTTGGAACACGATCGCTCAGCGGCGTCTCTCCGAGGCGGTCCTTCTCCACGTGAACGTGGGCTACCAGAGCAACGGCAACACGCTCACGGGCGCGATCGGCATCCGTACGCCCGGAAAGATCGTCTCGGAGGGACTCTCGGTCCACGTCAACGTCTCCCCGACGCTGCTCCTCGGTGCAGACATCAACGGAGCGCAGATCCGGACGGCGCACAAGACCGACCGCCAGCTGCAGTTCACGCTGGGAGGCATCTACACGCTCAGCGCGAAGACGAGCCTCACCTTTGCCGTGCTGACCGGCTGGTACGACAGCCCGAGGGGCGGCGTGCTGGCCGGTTTCACCTTCAGCCCGTAGTCGGTTCCGGCTCCACTTCAGTAGACTCGCAGCCTCTTCCCATGCCGACCGCCGTCTCCAGGGCCACGACGCTCCCGATGTCCGCCGCCTCCCGCTCGGCGCGCGGCAAGGCCCTGCTCCTTCCCCAGCAGGTCGTCTCGAGCCCCGAAACGAAGCTGCAGTACCGGGTCGACAGCCTGCTCGGCCAGGGCGGATTCGGCCAGGCCTACCTCGCGACGCGGCTGACGCACTCGCGCGGCGTCCCGCGGGTCGTCGCGGTCAAAGCGAGCGAGCTCATCGACGGCTGGCTGCGCGAGGCGTACTTCGGCCGGATCCTCGAAGGGAACGCGCGCGCGATTCGGGTCTACGACGCGTTCCCACTGACGCGGGAGGACGGCAGCGTTCTCTACTGCCTCGCACTCGAGTACGCGCGCCACGGCGACCTGCGCTCTTTCCTCGAACGCACCCGGAAGGGCTGGGCCGAGAAGACGGCGCGGCGCGAGATCGCCGGGATCCTCCAGGTCCTCGGAAGCCTTCATCGCGGCCAGATGCTGCACCGCGATCTGACCCCGATGAACGTCTTCGTCTGCGAGGACGGGACCCTGAAGCTCGGCGACTTCGGCATCGTACGTCACCAGAGCGACCGACGCGGCATCCGGACACGCACCCTGAATCCATGGGGCGTCCCGAGCGAGATTCGGGATGCAGCTGCTCCCAAGTGGCAGGCGCGCGACGACGTCTACCAGGTCGGGCAGCTCATCGGAATGCTCATCAAGGGAAGCGCGAAGGCGCGCATCAAGACCGGCGAGGTGCGCCGCTTCCGTTGCTCGGATCACCTGAAGGAGATCGTGTACCGGTGCATCGGCGAGCGCGGCAAGCGTTACGAGAGCGCGCACGAGCTGATCGAAGCGCTGACGCATCCGCCGGCGCCGCTCAAGGTCGGACGGCTCCGGTCGCTCAAGGGCGTCCATCTCGCGTTCACCGGGATCCTGACGAGGACGCGGAGCGAGGCCGCCCGCGCCGCCAAGCGCGCGGGAGCGACCGTCCACGGCGCGCCCTCCGTGAAGACGACCGTCGTCGTCCGCGGCCGTCCGAATCCGCTCCAGGCCGCCGGCCGCGACGCCGGCCGCAAGCTCATCGAGATCAAACGGCTCCGCGAGAAAGGTCACCGCATCACCCTGCTCAACGAGAAGCAGTTCTGGCGCCTCGTCGGCAAGCAATGACCCGTCAGGCCCGGCGCTGCGACATCCTCCGCATTGCCACGAGCAACGCCCCCGTGCCGAGCGTCTTCACGAGGTTGGGGTGCTGCGCGTAGAAGTGACTCAGCTGATCGACAACCTTCGGCTGGTCCTCCGTCTGCTGCGCGACCTTGGTCACAGCGGTTGGCGGAATCGCACTGGCTTGCGTGCCGCTGACTTGTGTGGCGCCGGCGGCGAGCCCGGGAATCA
>Ga0126381_100005941_pt1 | contig 13474 bp, 12 predicted proteins | sample PanSoiMetPlot_28_FD_96465 | JGI IMG/M metagenome (GOLD analysis project Ga0126381, IMG submission 96465) | Tropical forest soil microbial communities from Panama - MetaG Plot_28 | ecosystem: Environmental > Terrestrial > Soil > Tropical forest > Bulk soil | place: Panama | collected 2016-02-17
AGGCCTATAGTCTGCGCCCAGCCGCAAGTTGTCATCGATGCGGTATGGATCAACCACCTTGCCGGGATTCATCTTCCATTCCGGATCCCAAATCGACTTAAAATCGCGGAACGCCTGGATCAACTCTTCGCCATACATCTTGTAGAGGAATTCGGCTTTGGACTGTCCGTCCCCGTGCTCTCCTGAAATCGATCCTCCATATCTAACAACAAGGTCCGTCGCTTCTTCCATGAAAGATCGATAGTTCCGGATCCCCTCGGCGCTCTGCAGATCGAAGGTAACGCGAGTGTGAACACAGCCTTGACCCAGGTGACCATAGAGCGCACCGATGTACCCGTGCTTATCGTAGAGTTTTTTCAGATCACGAAGATAATTGCCGACGGTGGCCGGTGGAACGGCCGAGTCCTCCCAACCTTCCCAGGTGACGTGCTCGCCGGGAACCCACGCAGTCGCGCCGAGACCGGCCTCGCGAATTTCCCAAACCAGTTTTTCCTGTGTGGGGTCATCGAACAGGCGCATGCTTGGAGCGCCGGATTTGCGTTTTAGAGCGTCCATTAACCGGTGCGCGGCGCGATCTGAATCCTGCTTTGTGTCGCCGCCGAATTCCACCAGAAGCCATCCCTTGCCGTCCGGAAGCAGAGGGAGGTCTTTCACGTCCAGTCCCTTAATGCGCATGTTCTGAATCAGCATATGATCAAGCGCTTCGCATCCAATCGGTTTTGCATCCATCACTTGCGGAACATGGTCGCCGGCGGAGTAAATATCGGGATAGCCAAGCACGAGAAGCGAACGCGCACGTGGATTGGGTACCAGCCGGACGCTCGCTTCGAGAACAAAGGCGCAGGTGCATTCGGTGCCGACCAGGGCACGCGCAACGTGGAACCCATTCTCGGGTAGAAGCTGGTTCAGATTGTAGCCGGAAACGCGTCTGGGAATGTCCGGATAACGCTCCCTGAACAGACGACCGTAAACGTCGCGAATTCTCTTCAGGCCTGCATAGATCTCGCCCCGCCGTCCACCCTGCGCGACGACACTCTCCAACTCTTGTTCACTGGTCGCGCCGACGCGCAACCGCAATCCATCATAGGTCAGGACGTCTAACTCGTCCACATTCTCTTCCGTCTTGCCTGCCATCACGGAGTGAACGCCGCAGGAATTATTTCCGATCATTCCACCCAGCGTGTTGTGATTATGGGTCGAGGGATCGGGACCAAAAGTGAGGCCGTACCGGTTGGCTTCATCGCGCAGCCAGTCCAGTACAACGCCTGGCTGCACGCGAGCCTGTTTCCGCTCGGCATCGAGACCGACAATCTGATTCAGGTACTTCGAATAATCGAACACCACGGCTACGTTGCAACACTGCCCCGCGAGACTGGTTCCTCCTCCGCGCGCCAAAACCGGAGCGCCATAGCTGCGACAGATGGCGACCGCCGTGATCACGTCGTCGACCGATTTCGGAATCACCACGCCGATCGGCACCTGACGATAGTTTGATCCATCGGTCGAGTAGAGCGCCCGCGATCCGGAATCGAAGCGCACCTCTCCGGAGATGCGGCTCCGAAGATCCTGAGCCAAGTTCTCGGCGTAATCGGGGGCAACGTCGCCCTGCCTCCGGCGCGTTTCAGCTATCTTGTCCTGGGCGTGCTCAAGCAGCTTTGTCATAGACCTGGTACTTCTCCACATCGTGTTGTTTGATTTCGAGACCGAAGCCGGCTCTCGACAGGTCCGGCTTGAGCATCCCGTGGTCGGCTCTCGCGGCACCGTCGAAGAAGATCTGTTCGATGCGCACGTGGTCGTGAAAATATTCAACGTTGCGCGCGGAAGGAACGGCACAACATAGATGCGCGTGCAGCGACGGGGCGGTGTGCGCGGACAGAGGCAACCCGAACGCCTGGCAAAGGGCGTCGACCTGAAGGAACCCGGTACATCCTGCACATCGCGTTGCGTCTGCCTGGAGCACATCGACTGCTCCGGCTTCAAGCATCCGGCGGAAATAGCCGGAATCGTAACCGTATTCGCCGGCCGCGATCTCCATGCCCGCGCGTGCCCGGTCGCGCAACAATCGCAAGCCACCCAAATCATCCGACGACACCGGTTCTTCAAACCAAGTCACCCCAAGGTCGCGAAACCTCTCGGCTTTGTCGAGCGCTTGCTTTCGACTATAGGCGCCGTTGGCATCGACGAACAGTTCTACATTCTGCCCAACGGCGTCTCGCGCCACCTTGACGCGTCTAAGGTCCATCTCAGGATGGGCGCCCACCTTCATCTTGACTGCGCGAATGCCCTCTGCTTCCCAACCCTTGAACTGGCACGTGAGTTCGGCATTGGAATATGAGGTGAAGCCTCCGCTCCCATATACCGGGATTGCATCTCTGGCTTGCCCCAGCAGTGTAACCAAAGGTAACTGAAGTATCCGCGCTTTGAGATCCCAAAGCGCGTTATCAACAGCGGCGATCGCCATGGAGGCTATGCCCGGGCGTCCCAGATTGCGAATGGATCTGACCATCGCGTTCCAGATCGCCGGGACGTCGAACGCGGATCGCTGCAGCACAATTTTCGCCAGCGTCTGGTTAATCAGCTCGGCGGTGGCCGCATCGGCATAGGTGTAGCCAAGTCCCAAAGTATCGCCAGCGCACGCTTGAACAATGACAATGGTCGTCTCATTCCAGGCCAGTGTCCCATCGGCTTCAGGCGAAGATGTGGGAATTGTGAACGCGGAAACATCCAATCGATCGACGGGAAATAAGACTTCGCGCGCCATATATCCTTACACAAGTTCGCGCACCTTGTCAGACAGGATGGTTTCGAAGATCTTGTGCCCATCGGCAGTGCCCTTGGCAAGGGCTTCGGCCAAATGTGCTGCCTGGCGCGCCGTCACCTTTGCCGGCATGGGTGGCTCGTTGGGATCTACCACAGCCTCTATAACTACCGGTCCAGGAGTTGCGAATGCGCGGTCAAGCAATGGGCCGCATCGTTCCGGATCGTCAATAGTAAAACCGGTTCCTCCACACGCCTTGGCAAATGCCGCGAAATCGATCGGCGCCAGGTCGCACACGTATTCGGGATTTCCCAGGAAAACCATCTGTTCCCAGCGGATTTGCCCCAGGCTGTTGTTCTTCACAATCACGATTTTGACCGGTAGATTGTATTTGACGGCGGTGACAAATTCGCCCATCAGCATAGTGAATCCACCATCTCCGACAAAGCCCACACACATGCGATCCGGATAGGCAACTTGCGAAGCGATCGTATAGGGCAGTCCGCAAGCCATGGTGGCGAGATTACCGGATATCGTGTGCAACTGGCCGCGCTTCACCGGAATATGACGTGCCCACCAGGTCGCGATTGTTCCGGAGTCGCAATTGACGATGGCGTCGTTCGGCAACCGCTTGCCGACTTCAGCCGCCAGGAGTTGGGGCTTCATTGGTTTGCTGCCGACGGTGGAGTACGTCAGCATCTTCTTTTCCCAGTCCTTCATTCCTTTTTGCGCATCGGTCAGGAAGCTCCGCCCCTCTTTACGATCGAGCATCGGCAGTAATTCTTGAAGCGAACGCCTCGCGTCTCCGACCAGACCGACTTCCACGGGATATCGAATTCCAATTCGTGTGGGATCGGAGTCTATTTGCACACCTCGAGCCTTGCCCGGCTTCGGAAGGAATTCGATGTACGGAAACGAACTTCCCACGATCAGAAGCGTGTCGCAATCTTCCATTGCTTCTTGCGAAGGCTCCGTTCCCAGCAATCCGATAGTTCCGGTGGTGTAAGGACTGTCGTCCGGTACAGCAGCTTTACCCAGAAGCGCTTTGACGATGGGCGAGGCGAGTTTTTCTGCCAGGGCTTCCAACTCAGCCGTGGAATTTAGAGCCCCTCGACCCGCCAGTATCGTTACTTTTTTTCCTGCATTTAGAATCTCGGCCGCTTTTCTTAAATCTTCCTGGCATGGGAGCCTTGCGCTCTGGGCGAATATCTCCGATACGTGGTGCGTCACGTTGCGAGGCGTCCGCCCGTTGCCGCTCGCCTTTACTTCGATCTCCTGAAAGTCGACCGGAATCGTGATGTGAGCTACACCCCGACGAGACAACGCCGTGCGACAGGCCAGTTCCGCAATGTTCTCCATGTGAGCCGCTCCCATGCACCGCTCGTTGTAAACGCACACATCCTCAAACACTCTGTCGAGGGCAACGTCCTGTTGTGTGTGGGTGTGCAGGAGGTCGTGAAACTGCAAACCCGTAATGGCCAAGACGGGCTGACCATCTAACTTGGCATCATAGAGGCCATTTAAAAGATGAATACCTCCCGGTCCGGAAGTGGCCACACAACAGCCGAGCTTTCCGGTATGTTTGGCATAGGCGCACGCCATGAACGCCGCCGCCTCTTCATGGCGGACTTGAACGAACCGAATCGAATCCTTCTGTTTGCGAAGCGCCTCGATAATTCCGTTGATCCCGTCGCCTGGCAGTCCGAATATAACTTCGACACCCCAAGCCTGAATCGTCTCGATTAAAATGTCGGAGGCCGTTTTTGACATATGGAGGAGTCTGCACGCATTGAGCCAAATGAACCCGCACTAGTGGCGGTAGACGTGCGATCGACCCAATTCAAGGAGGCTCCATGCCAATCGCTCCAGAGTGGTCAGATCTCGTCATCCGGCTGCTATGTACAATTGCAGCCGGGGCGTTGATCGGGTTCGATCGAGGCGAACATGGCCGTACGGCGGGCCTGCGCACGACTCTATTGGTTTCGCTGGCCGCCTGCCTGGCAATGATCCAAACCAATATCCTGATGAATACGACGGGCAAATCAGCGGACTCATTCGCCGTCATGGATGTGATGCGTCTGCCTCTAGGCATTTTGTCCGGCATGGGTTTCATCGGCGCCGGCGCGATCATACGGCGCAAGAGCAACATCCTCGGCGTTACGACGGCTGCCACTTTATGGTTTGCCACCGTTCTCGGTCTGTGCTTCGGAGGGGGTCAGATTGAACTTGGGTTTGCCGGATTACTATTTGGGGTCCTCGTTTTGACCGGACTCAGGCCAGTCGAAGCGCGGATCAAACAAGAGCGCTATGCAACCCTCGTCGTCATGTTGACCGCCGGCGGTCCGACCGCAGAAGAGCTTCAATACAGTTTAAGCGCACAAGGGTATCGGATCGCCTCCTGCGGCCTGATTCAAACGGTGCGGGACGAGAATCGCAAGCTGATCTGGCACCTGACCTGGCGCGGAGCCAAGCTCGACTGTTCGATTCCTGAAATGGTTCGAACGTTGTCTGCTCATCCGGGAGTTGTTAGGGTTACGTGGTCTCCGCGAGCGTCCTAGAATCTAACCTGCATTTTGGGGCCTCCCCTGTTAGACCTTAATCAAAGCGATACCGCTTGACTCATCGAACCTTCGTTCTAAATACATGGGCGAATGGTTCAGCACCACTTCCAATGTCGGGCGAACGTATCCTTCCATCAGGTGCCCGCCTACAGTAACACCGTTGCGACTGGCGAGCGTGGCGTGCGCGTGCACTTTCGGCTTGCCGTTTTCGAGTGCGATATCGCCCAGTAGAGTTACAACTTCCACCTGGTCGTCAACAGGAATACGGCTGTACTGCTTCGTCTGCCAATCAAAGTAGCCCAACATCGCACGCGAAAATGCCCCGATCGCTGTAAAGTGACCAGCTGTGATTGACTGGCTGTTCGCAAATGCCAACAAACCGGCCATCGCCTCTTCTCCACTGTCAAACACAATCACCCACGATCTCTCTGATTCAGCTTCGACGAGTAATTTTGATTTCACCGTAGTGCCTCCTTAAGAAAGATGCAATCCGCCTTCCAAGGCTTATGGCATTTTAACGGTCTTGGAATTGCGATACCTCATTCCAGGACGAGATATGGCCCTCGAAGAGTACGCGAGAAAACGCGATTTTCAAAAGACGCCCGAGCCCCCGCCGGGAAGGGCGAATCCACACACGGAGAAGCTCGGCTTTTTCGTCCAGAAACACGACGCCACACGCCTCCATTACGATTTTCGACTCGAAATGGATGGTGTGCTGCTGAGTTGGGCTATTACCAAAGGACCAAGCCTGAATCCCGCCGATAAGCGCCTTGCTGTACGAACCGAGGACCATCCACTCGACTACGGGCGTTTTGAAGGGGTTATACCGCAAGGTCAATATGGCGGTGGCACGGTTATGCTCTGGGACGGGGGGACTTGGAAGCCCAAAGAAGATCCTCACCGCGGACTGAAGAAAGGTCATCTTTCCTTCGTGCTTCAAGGAAAGCGGCTCAAAGGAGGATGGGACCTCATTCGTATGGGAGGCGGTGGCGAGCGTGAAAACTGGTTGTTGATTAAGGAAAATGATCATGAGGCCAATCGAACCGATACCGATTTCCTGGACGAACAGTCATTCAGCGTGGCCACCGGACGTTCCATGGACGAGATCGCAGGTTCTGCACACTCGCCCAAAAAGGCCGCTTCGAGCCACAGGAATAAGCCGTCGAAGTCCCTTCGCTCCGGCGCGCTGCCGAAACTCGTGCAACGGTACTCTGAGGTTCAATTGGCGACCCTCGTGGATGAACCGCCGCAAGGCAATCGATGGTTGCACGAAATTAAATTCGATGGCTACCGCCTCCTTGGTTTTATCTCAGCAGGCGCAGTGATCCTACGCACACGCAACGGCCAGGATTGGACCGCGAGGTTTCCATCGATCGGCGCGGGTCTGGAAAGTTTGAGCGTCTCAGACGCCGTGCTCGATATGGAAGCTGTCGTTATCGACGACCGAGGTAAAAGCAGTTTCCAGGCCCTACAAGCCGCCCTCGGAGCGGGTGGAAATGCGAAATCCGTCGTAGCCTACGTCTTCGACGTCCTTTATCTTGACGGCAAAGACGTAAGGCAGAGTCCCTTGCGAGAGCGTAAGAAGCTATTGAAGAGGCTCCTGAACAAGACGAAGAAAGCCGGTCCCATTCGCTACTCCGATCACCTCGAAGGGCACGGTCACGAAATGCTAGCGAAGGCTTGCGGTTCCGGGCTGGAAGGAATTGTATCCAAACAAGCGGACGCGCCATATACTGCCGGACGGCAGACATCTTGGCTGAAGATAAAGTGCTCTCAGCGCCAGGAGTTCGTCATTCTCGGCTACTCCGATTCGCGCAAGGGCGGACGATCCCTAGGAGCTCTTTATCTGGGATTTCATCGCGGGGGACATATGCAATACGCCGGCAAGGTCGGCACCGGCTTCTCGATGAACAGCGCTCGTACATTGGTCGAGCGGCTGGCGCGTCTTTTTCGAAAGAATCCAGTTCTCACCCGTGAACAAATGAAAGGGATTGCGGCGCGTGAATGGCAATCGATACATTGGGTCAAGCCGGAACTGCTATGCGAAGTGGCGTTCACCGAGTGGACCCAGGATCGTCAACTGCGGCACCCGTCATTTCAGGGAATGCGCGATGACAAAGACCCCGACACCGTGAAGAAGGAGACACCATTGCGAAGCAAAACAGCATTGGCTTCGACGCCATCGAATAAGCGTGGCTCTTTGGTCCTGCATGGCATTAACATAACCCATCCGGACCGCATCATCTCAACCACCGGACAGATTACAAAAGGAGATCTCGCGGAATATTATGCAGCGGTTGCGCCTTTGATATTGGCCGATATATCAAAACACCCGCTGAGTCTGTTACGCTGTCCTTCCGGTATCGACGCTCAGTGCTTTTATCAGCGCAATCCTGGCAAAGGCCTAGGACCCGACGTGCATCCCTTCGAGTTCAAGAACCAGGGGAAAAACTTCGAGTATCTCGATATCGAAGACGAAAAAGGGCTGCTGGAACTCGTACAAATGGGCGCCGTCGAGATTCATCCGTGGGGTTCTACGGTTGATGCCATCGATTACGCCGACCGTATGATTTTCGATCTCGACCCCGGAAAGGACGTACCGTTTGCAGCAGTCAAACGGGCCGCACTGGACCTTCGCCAGCGTTTGAAGAACAGAGGTCTGGAATCCAATCTCAAATGCACTGGCGGCAAGGGCTTGCATGTCATCGTGCCGTTGGCGGCCAGGGATAAATGGCCGCAAGTGAAGTCCTTCGCCGCTTCCATCGCGAAGGAGATGACAAAAGATGCGCCGGACACATACATCGACACAATGAGCAAGGCCAAGCGCGGCGGCAAGGTCTTCGTTGATTACCTCCGCAACGATTACACTTCCACGGCGATTGCGGAATACTCTGTGCGAGCGCGGCCCGGCGCGCCCGTGGCAGTTCCGCTCGACTGGAATGAACTCGATGCACTTTCCTCGTCGGACGCGTTCACCATAAAAGACATACTTCGACGTCCGGCTCGCGATGCATCGCCGGTTTCCTCCCGGAAATCGAACCAGAGAGTTCCGCCTCATTGAACAAGTCGATTTTGGGACGATGCACCGATGCCGTCCCGAGGATCATCTTACGAGCCGAGGAGACAGTTAAATAACGTGGCTCAGCAAGAAGTTGCACTGATCACCGGTACGCCATCGGAAATTGGACGGGCAGCCGCAATTCTCCTTGCCAATGAGGGTTACACCATCTTTGGCACCACGAGGAAACCGGGTCTAGACGCCCAGGAACTTAGTGGCATAAGTTCGCCACCATACCGGGCCGGGGCCCCAGGCGCGGCTCACAAATCCGACGGGCGAAAATTCATGCCGAAACCACTCTTTGACTCGAGGCCTGCGAAAAACAAATGGGATTAGGGTAGCGAGAAGGCGCGCCTATCCATTGTAGGAATTACCGAGCTCTAAAACTCCTGGCGGAAGAAAGTATTCGTCGCGTTCGCACTGTCGAAAGTGGCTGGCTGTCCGCGGAATCAATGTGCAACAACATGCGTTGTGAGCGCCGGTACCCGGAATACCTCTTCGGTCCGGCTGTGAAGCTAATCTCCAATGCCCCGCGAAGGTCGGGTCGGAGGGATAGCAACGTGCATTTGCAACGTTGGGAGGCACCATGCAAGTAGACAAAATCAAACAGACCGATTCATCCAGAAAGTTTCGCAGTGTTCTAGCCGCCAGCACCCTCGAGGGTGATACTGTTCGCAATTCAGCGGGCGACGACCTCGGCACAGTCGATGAAATCATGATCGACATCCCGACCGGCCGCGTGGCGTACGCCGTAGTCTCTTTTGGGGGATTTCTCCGAATGGGAAACAAACTATTCGCCGTTCCTTGGAGTGCCCTAAGTGTGGATGAAGATGACAAGTGCTTGATTCTGGACGTAGACAAGAGAACACTTGAAACCGCGCCTGGCTTTGACAAAGACAATTGGCCGGACATGGCAGATAGCCGTTGGGCAACGGAGGTCTATAGTCATTACGGCGCAACGCCCTACTGGAAAGACTATCAGGAAGAGAAAACACTTCGCGAGGGTGGACGCGCGTTATAACGTCTCGGATAGGCATTCGAGAAAAGAAGATTTGAAAAATGCCAGGAAAGAAACACCTGCGGGGCGCGGGCTCCAAAGAGCAACGCCAGTACGAACACATAAAGCAGAGTGCTGAGAAGGAAGGACGCTACGGAGGTCGTGCCGCTGAGGTCGCGGCGCGTACGGTCATGAAGCAGCACAAGCAAAAGGGACACTCCAGCAGTGAATAACTCGGAGGGCGCGGCCTCGTTCGTACCGGGTCGCGCCACGCTGCCAACACTGTGGGATGCCGCTCAGAGATGTACCGCGTGTGCGCTCTATCGCAACGCTACTCAGGCAGTCTTGGGTGAGGGTCCGTCAACGGCACGGATTGTCATGGTCGGCGAGCAACCTGGCGACCTTGAAGATCTCGCCGGTCATCCATTTGTGGGGCCCGCGGGTAAGCTGCTCGATAAGGCACTCGCAGAGGCAGGGATCGACAGATCGGGCGTCTATGTTACTAACGCTGTGAAACACTTCAAGTTCGAAGAACGGGGCAAGCGCCGAATTCATAAGAAACCGACCGCCGGAGAAACCGCTGCGTGCAAACCCTGGTTAGACGCTGAACTGGCGATCATTAAACCCGAACTGATCGTGTGTCTGGGTGCAACGGCAGCGCATGCTGTAATCGGCAAGCATCATGGTGTGCTGGAGCACCGGGGAAAGTTCTTTGATCATCCGGCAGCGCGCAAAGTGACAGCGACCGTGCACCCTTCGTCAATTCTTAGGGCGACCGATTCCGAAACACGGCATCGGGATTACGCTGCCTTCGTCAAAGATCTCCAGGGCGTTCGGAAGATGATGAACAACTGAGTGGATACCGGATTGCTGCATTTGCCACGAGAAGATCGACGATGAACCGAGTACCATCAGGTCCGTGTTTGCCCCGGGGGAGAGCTTCGTTCGCGGCGTTTGGGGCTTGCCAGGAATGAGCGGATTCGGCGGCGGATGATTCTGGCGCGGGTTCGGTGAAACTGGGATGGTAACAACCACTGTGGAGAATACGCCTGTCGGAACGTTAGTGGTAAATATCTTCGACACTCAAAGCAAGAAGCTGATCTTCCGAGAGATCGATACCTTGTCGGGCGATCCCGGGAAGAACACCGAAAAGCTGTTAGGGGCCCGTTCAAGACATGTTTAAGACGTTTCCCCCTCCCGAAAAGGGACAACTGACGAGGTGAATCAGATGGCCAAGAATAGCGCAAAAACGATTCTGGTGACCGGCGCGACCGGGCATCAAGGCGGTTCATCTCTACGTCATCTGAAAGAGCGCGGCTTCACCGTCCGGGCTGTTACGCGCGATCCGACTAAGCCTGCCGCCAGAAGTCTGACCGGCGCCCGGACGGAAATCATGCGGTGCGATCTTAACGATGCCACCGCGCTTGCACGAGCACTGGAAGGGGTCCAGGGAGTCCATTCCGTACAGGACTCGGCCCCGGGATATGAAAGTGAAGTGCATCAGGGGAAATCTTTGGCGGACATCGCAAACCGATTGCGTATCAATCACTTTGTATATAGCTCTGTAGGCAGCGCGGATCGAAACACGGGAATCCCTCACTTCGAAAGCAAGGCCCAAATCGAGACGCATCTTCGGAATACAGGCCTTCGGTTTACGATTTTTCGGCCAGTGTTCTTTATGGAAAACCTGTTGGCGATGCAATCGGATGTTGAGCAAGGTACATTGCAGATGCCTTTGAAGCCGGCCACACGCCTCCAGTTGATATCCGTCGACGACATAGGTGCGTTCGTAGCCATGGCTTTCGAGCATCCCGGCCATTGGGAGAGTCGCACAATGGAACTTGCCGGTGACGAGATGTCTATGGAAGAGATGGCTGCCGCACTGAGCCGCGTAGCCGGCAGAGCGGTTCAATATTCCCAGACGCCGTGGAACGTATTCGATGAAAAAGCGGGTAAGGAAGTCTCCACCATGTTCCATTGGTTTGACCGCGAGGGATATCACGTGGACATCTCGGCAGTCAGGCAGGAGAGACCGCAACTGATGAACTTTGACCGGTGGCTGGATCTGAACTGGAGGAACAGCAAAACAGCGGGTCGGCAGTCAGTCGCTTGAGACGGCGGGCCATCATTGGCGATGCGATTGCGACAATTCTGACTATCGCATTGGCGCTGGCTCCCACCCTTGCTCACGCCTTCGAGTTTCCGTGCAAGATGCGGCTCCGTCGCGATGCGTTCCAGTAAACACGATGGCGTATACGGACATGCCCCGCCAGGCAAGCAACCAGGTGTCGGCGATGACGAACTTGATGCGCAACGTAGGCAGCAGCATTGGAATCTCCGCTGTAACCACTCTTTTGACGCGACGGCAACAAATCCACCAAGGCTACTTGGCGGGCAACACATACCAGTACAATCCTCGCTTCCAGCATGCGCTGACGCAATTGACCAATCCATTGAGGTCTCGCACCGGATCCACGCATACCACGCAGCAAGCGTATGGGGAGATCTACCGGCTAATGCAAGGTCAGGCCTCATCCTTGCCTACATTGACGTCTTTTGGATTCTGGCGACAGTCTCTATGCTCGCAATCGGCCTTCTCTTGATGGCCAAGAAAACCAAGCCCGGGGCCAACATCGATGGCCCACTAATAGAAAGGGAAAATGATCATGACGCACAGGACTAAAGGTAAGTCTCCAAATCGGTGGTCTCAGCATGTGACCGAGACGCGTGACGCTCTGGATCTGGAAAACGGAGTATTCCGTCTCTCGAATCCCACGCAGATTGCCCGCTCTCTCAAACGCTCCGCGGAGAGCAGCCGCAGACGCAAGGCCTCTCCGTTTCAATCCGCGATGTCGATGCTGAATTTCTACATCAACCGCGCGGGACGCGGCCTGCCGGCGAAACAGAAACGCACACTGACGAAAGCGAAGTCCGAACTGCGGCGCTTGTTTGGCAAGTCCGAAGCGTGACCCATGGAACTTTCAACAACACCCACGTTATTTAAATCATTGACGCGGTTAGTTCGCGCCCTTCGATTTCATCCGTCCACTTCGAAGGATAGACTCGAGATCAGCGGTGCCGCCTGCTTCCATGGCGGCTTCCACTTGCAGGCTCAGGCGATCTCGTCCAATCGTCGCGACCGCCATGATCGTGTTCTTTCGCCGATAGATTGCGCTCGCGTCGTTTTTTTCTGTATCCCCTTCTATCTCGCAGGTGTCCCATTGGGAGGCATGTCCGACATATGCGATCGTGACATCGTAGTGTTGGCTCCAGAAAAACGGCGCTTGCCGGAATGGGCCGCCGATGCCAAGCATCGAACGGGCGGCCGCCTGCCCTTGTCGCTCTGCCACAACCCAATGCTCTATCCGCGCCGGTCCTCCGGAAATCGGTTCAGGATATCGGGCAACATCTCCCGCCGCAAAAACGTCGGACGCGCTTGTGCGAAGCATCTCGTCGACGATAATGCCGTCATGCACTTTTATACCCGCTTCATCGGCCAGGGAAGTTCGCGGCGACACACCGACTCCAAGGACGACCAGGTCGGCATCGATGGACCGCCCCCCGCCGATTTCTATTCTGTTGTCGCGAATCGCCTGGGGGCTGGTGTCGAGGAGAAAACGGACGCCGTGTCTCTCATGAAGTTTCTGAACAAACCCGCCCAGTTCGACACCCAACACTATTTCGAGAGGAACCGAATCCTGGCTGATAACAGTAACGTCGCAGCCCCGGCTGCGAAGGGAGGCGGCGACTTCCAGTCCGATGAAACTGGAACCGATCACCACACACTTGCGTGCCTGCTGTGCCTTTGCGATGATGGCCTTGCTGTCCGCCAGAGTCCGGAGGCGATAGACGTGAGCGCTGTTGGCTCCATCGATTGGCAGGGAGCGGGGCCCGGCACCGGTGGCGAGTAAGAGCGCACCGTAGTTCAGTGTCCTGCCGTCCCGCAGGGAAACCTGGTGTTCGCCAGGGCGAATGCGAGTCGCCGGATTGCCGCTGACAAGATCGACTCGATTTGACCGGTAATAGTCGGGAGTCCGTAGTGGGATCCATTCTTCCGGAGCCGAACCGGCGAGATAGTCCTTCGAGAGGTTCGGACGGTC
>Ga0126381_100005942_pt1 | contig 13473 bp, 7 predicted proteins | sample PanSoiMetPlot_28_FD_96465 | JGI IMG/M metagenome (GOLD analysis project Ga0126381, IMG submission 96465) | Tropical forest soil microbial communities from Panama - MetaG Plot_28 | ecosystem: Environmental > Terrestrial > Soil > Tropical forest > Bulk soil | place: Panama | collected 2016-02-17
CGAAGCGAATACAACCTTAACACGCATCCGCATCACTCAAATATCGAGCACTGCTTTAACAACAGAATCCGCACCTTGCAATCGCACAGCGACGCGAGCTAAAAAAATCACGTCTTCGGCCAACCCCGTTGGCCGGTTTTGAACTGATAACGTATGGCCGGTTTTAAGGTGATAACCGAGGTCGTGGGGATATCTTGCTCGAGGTGTCGGTTGACACAAAGCAGTGTCAGCGCTTTTCCGTCTGTGCTCCTCGTTGCTACGACATCGAGAAATGGAACATCCTGCATTTTGTCTAATGGCCTGACACCCCCGATGACAGAATAGGTTCCGCTGTCTGTCGTTGTGGAGAGAAGGGTATCGCCCTCTACGGCCGTGTAAAGCTGAAACGCATAGAACGCTGGCACTGCGTATACCTGTTCGCGTCGCTTCCACACGCCTGCAAACTCCATTGAGCCGGTCATGTTTGCAATCTTGATTTGGCCGCTGTGGCGAAGCATCGTGTTCAGGAAGCCTGCAGCCATGACGGCGCCTCCTTCATTCATCCAACTGGGGCTCTCATTCGTAAAGTTGCGCTCGCCATATCCTTTACTGTTGAAAAGCCACTCCGTGACGGCGAGGTGAACCTTGTCTTTATGTTTGGAATCTTGATCTATTTGGGCCTGCACCTTATCAAAGTATGGTCCAACAGCATAGGGAAGGGCATAAGCGGCAGCGGCCACAAAATCGGGAGAACCGTCATGAGAGGGATGGTTTGTACCGAGGATGAAATGAAGGGACAGGTAATCAAACGTACCGGGTGGATTCGTTAGTTGAACAGCATTCCATTTTCCGTCGGACATCGGTCCGAGGCCAGTAGCGATGATCTCAGCGTTGGGGTCGACACTGCGCACAGCTTTGCTAAAGGCAAGTGTGCGGGCAGCGATCTCATGAATCGTCGGGTAACCGACTTGCCATTTGCCATAGAGTTCGTTGCCGATCTCATAGATGACTCGACCATTGTGGTGTATATGAATATAGCGAACCCAGTCGGCAGCCTCTTCGGGAGTGCCGCTACCCATATTCAGATTGAAATGAGGTATCGCCCCGATTAGATCGCAAAGCTGCAGGAACTCATCTGTTCCGAAGTTGTTGTACTCCGGTATGCCCCAGGCAATGTTCCGCATTGTAAGGCGTTTGTCTTCCGGCCCTATGCCCTCCCGCCAGTGATAGTAGGAACTGAAGTTGCCTCCGAAGCGCAACTGCGTCATGTGCATAGCTTTGACCATTGCGACTTCATCGGGATCGAGTGTTCCAATGGCGTCCTCGGGCATCAGTGAAATTTGGTCGATATCGACGCGCTCGACCCCCTCTACTGAGACAGCAAAGTCCACCGGTTCCAAGCGCTGCACATCGCCCGGTTTCAGACGCAGAACCGCGTAGTACTTTTTCCATTCCGTTGCAGGCGCCTGGATTTCGGCTTCCGCCAGCACTTTACCGGTTGATCTAGATCTGAACGATACCCGCAGAGTCTGAGGTCCACTCAAGTGCTTGGCATAGAGGGAAACTTTGTAACCCAAGATCCGATGCACAGGCAGATAAACCTTCTGCTTGATTCCGGTCAACTCATCGGGCTGCCCCATGATCTCGAGAGACTGCCAACTGTTCGCAGCAACTTTTCACAAAACCAGCTTGAGCCAAGCTGCGATGACGTAAGAGCGTAGTGCAGGGATGACGTTAGGCTTTGACAACACAACGATTTCACAATGCTACCCGGAACGCCTCTTCGGCTAAATAGCTTCAAGGTCATCCTCGCATTCGCGTGCGTTTATTTCTTCTGGGGATCTGCATTTGTAGCTATACGCTACTCTGTTCAGTTGGTGCACCCGGCTTTTGTTGCGGGTATTCGATATCTGATTGCTGGCTCGATACTGCTCGGTTTTCTTTCTATCAAGGGATACAGCCTTAAGCTCGTACGGCAAGATGTGTGGAAGGTGGCGGGACTAGGGTTGCTGATGTTCAGTTGCAATACTGTATTGCTCAGTTATGGAGGTAAGGAATTACCCGCTGGGATGGTCGCCCTGATTATCGCGACGATCCCATTGTTCATTGTGTTGCTAGAGTCTGTTTTACCAGGGGGAGCGGTGCCAGGATTGTGGTGCTGGGTGGGAATTGTTACGGGTTTCCTTGGAATTTTCATATTGTTGAGACATAGCATCCAAGGCGGTTTGCTCTCCCATAACGCCATATCTGCAATTTGGAGTCTTGTAGTTGCCGCTTTTGCGTGGGGTCTGGGATCCATTCTGTTGAACCGCACGAGGTTTGCATCGCGTTCTCTCGTCTGCACCTGTTGGCAGATGCTTATCGGGGGAACGGCGGACATCATCTTAGGGCTTGCATCCGGGGGATATCACACTTCGCAGTGGACGCAGGGTGCCTGGCTATCGACGTTTTACCTGGCTATCTTTGGGACTCTGGTTGGCTACACGTCCTATTCGTTTCTTTTGCAGAATGTTTCGATCTCTTCCGTTGCTACTTACGCTTACGTGAATCCACTAGTCGCAGTATTTTTGGGTTGGTTGCTTCTAGGTGAACCTCTGAGCACTACCCAATGGTTAGGGCTGATTATCGTATTGACTTCCGTCGCGGTGGTCACCATTCAATCCCGTGAGCAGCGCGTCGCGGGAGAAAGAGGATTCTAGTCTTGGGACCTGCGTGCGGGTCGTCACATCGCGAGCTTCTTCTGTAACATGGCCGTGCTCAATGAAGTTCGTCCAGGCAGTTTGATGTTTGTTGCTTAGAGAAAGGAATCAATGCGAATCAGAGTTACGGTTATCGTGGTATCTCTTGCGCTCAGGCTCTCGGCGATTGGACAGCAGCACCGTGCACCGGCAATTCCGCTTGTGACGAATGACCCATTCTTCAGTCTGTGGTCCATGTCGGACAAGCTGACGGACACTCCCGTCAAACACTGGAGCGAAGTCGCACAGCCTATCACCGGACTCATTCGCATCGACGGGAAAACCTATCGTTGGATGGGAGTCATCCCGCGCGGCTATTTCGGCATGCCTCCAGTCGATGCGATGGAGCAGAACGCCGTCCAGATTACTCCGTTGCATACCCGCTACACCTTCAATGCTGCTGGAATCGAGCTCAAGGTCTCGTTCTTTACTCCGCTCTTTCCCAGGGACCTCGATGTCATGTCACGCCCTGTAACCTATCTCAGCTGGAGCATTAGGTCCACGGACGGCAAACAACATCAGGCCGATCTCATGGTTGATGTCGATCCAATGATTGCGGTTGATCAGCCCGGTCAGCAGGTTATCTGGACCCGCACTCACGCCGACGGCTTGACCGTGTTGAGTGTGGGAAGCCGGGATCAGCCAACGCTGCATCAATCGGGTGATCGAGTTCGCATCGACTGGGGATACTTCCATCTCGCGGTTCCTGACTCTGCAGCAGCGAGTACGTCTATGTCTTTCGATGCCCTCCCTACATTCGCCAGAGACGGCAAGTTGCTGGAGGCCGACGATTCGTCGATGCCGCTTCCCGCCGCCAGACGTGGACGCGGGGCTCATCTCGCTGCAAAGCTGCCTTTAGGCTCGATAGGCTCAACGTCCGTCGAACGTCATGTAGAGCTAGCCTACACGGACGGCTATTCCATTGAATATCTCGGACGCAAACTTCGTGGTTACTGGCAGCGAAATGGCATGACCGAAGGATCTCTGCTCTCTACGGCAGAGAAGGAGTACTTGCAACTCGAACAGCGAGGCTTGCGCTTTGACGAAGAGACCATGGCACAGATGGAGAGAACCGGCGGTGTGGACTACGAATATCTCACCTCACTCCTTTTTCGCCAGACTATAGCTGCTCACAAACTTGTAGCCGACATTGATGGCACTCCCATGTTTTTCTCGAAGGAGAATGACAGCAACGGATGCATCGACACAGTCGACGTTACGTATCCGTCCTCGCCATTTTTTTTGCTCTTCAATCCTAAGCTCCTGGAAGCGCAGCTTGAACCTCTTATGCGTTATGCTGCGCTTCCAAGATGGCGCTTCCCGTTTGCTCCACATGATCTTGGAACCTATCCCTTGGCCGATGGGCAGGTCTACGGTGGGGGCGAAGTGAACGAAGAGGATCAGATGCCAGTTGAAGAAAGTGGAAATCTCATCATCATGATCGCGGCGCTCGGACGAGGTGAAGGGAACTGGAGCTTCGCGAAGCGATTCATGCCTCAGCTCACACTATGGGCTGAGTATCTCGAGAAGAAGGGCATGGACCCAGAGAATCAGCTCAGCACAGACGATTTCGCTGGTCATCTGGCTCACAACACGAACCTCTCTATTAAGGCGATCGAGGCTTTGGGAGCCTTCGCACACATTGCGCGAGGCGTAGGCGACACAAAACTAGCGGAGCGCTACGAGGGCATCGTTGGCAAACTACCGGCCCAATGGGAGAAGTTGGCGCTCGATAACGATCACTACAAACTTGCGTTCGATCAAACCGGGACTTGGAGTCAGAAATATAATCTCTTATGGGATGATCTTCTCGATCTCCACCTCTTTCCCAAGAAGGTGACGCAGACTGAGTGGGATTTCTACGCCACGCAGATACAACGTTACGGTTTACCTCTCGATAGCCGCAAGACCATCACCAAGCTCGATTGGGAAGTGTGGACCGCTACCCTTGCACCTAAACATGAGGAGTTTCAAGACATGATGCACCGTCTTGTGACCTGGACCGATGAGACACCCTCTCGTGTGCCAACTACCGATTATTACGATACTGTGACTGGGAAGCAGATGGGCTTTCAAGCTCGTTCAGTTGTCGGGGGAATATTCGTTAAGGCACTTCATGACAAAGGAATTACCAGTAGCAAGTAAATCTCCATCGCATTCTTTTCCTTGAGGGTTTGAACACAACGTTATGTGGACGCGTCGCGCGCTACTTGGGAGCATGGTGAAGATCTCCGCCGCTATGGCGTGCGCGCCAAATGCTTATAGCATTTGTGCAGGGGCTCCGACGATTGAGCTCAGACTGGCCGATAGCAATTCGGTACCAGTTTCAGAAAACTTCACTGGCCTAGGATATGAAATGTCGTCCGTCGCCCCTATAGGCTTACTGAGCGCATCGAATCGTCGTTACGTTGAATTAATAAAAGGCCTTGGGTCGCAAGGTGTCATTCGCGTCGGCGGTATTGTTGCGGACTATACGCGTTATGAACCGAATGGAACTATTTCCGCGGACCGGCAAAACACCGTGATCACGCGCGCAAGTCTCGATCAATTTGCAGAATTCCTCAGGAAGATAGGCTGGAGTGCAATCTGGAGTGTCAACTTTGCACAGGGCAAGATGCAGGACGCGGTCGAAGAAGCAAGTGCTGTTGCATCGGTTCTGGGATCACAGCTTATGGCCCTGGAGCTTGGCAACGAGGTGGAAAACTATTCCCGTGGTCAGAAGCCATTCCGCAAGGCTCCGTATGACTACGATACATATCGTACGGAATACAGCAAATGGCGTGCGGCCATCGTAAGAGCCGTACCCGGCATCTGCTTCGCGGCACCCGATACTGCCAGTTCGGTAGAGTGGGTGGAGCGCATGGCAGCTGAGCAAAAGGCGACGTACAGCTACTAACCACACACTACTACCGCAACGGACAGACTCGTGGAAGTGTGGAACAGTTACTTTTTCCTGATCCACGGTTGAAGGACGTCCTCACCCGTCTGCGAACGGTCTCGCGCCAGAGCGGGATTCCCTGGCGAATGTGCGAAACAAATTCGTTCTCGGGTGGGGGGCGCCCCGGCGTTAGCGACACCTTCATGGGCGCTCTGTGGACATTAGACTTCATGCTTTTGCTTATGCAATACGGTTGTGCCGGAGTCAACATCGAAACTGGGGTCAATCAGCTTGGGTTTATCAGCTCTTATTCGCCGATTCAAGACGACGGCAAAGGATTAAACGCGATAGGTGCGCCGTACTACGGCATGCTCGCATTCGCTCAGGCGATGGCCGGCAGCGATGAAATCCTGCCGATAGATTTTGACCCAGGAGGCGTGAATGTAACTGCTTATGTGCTAGGACATCAGAGGAAACCTCGATCGATTATTGCGGTAAACCGAGATACACACGACGTCGAGATCTCAATCGCACAATCGAGAATTGGCAATGTGTCGGCTCTACGCATGTCCGCACCATCACCCGACAGCAAAAGCAATGTGACCTTGGGAGGTGCGTCAGTTGATCAGGACGGACGTTGGATGATGAAGATTCAAGAGCAGATTAGTAGAGGAATAGTCAGCGTACCGAAGATGAGTGCTGTGGTGCTGCGCTCTGCTAACCGCCACTCGCATTCTTAATTTAAAGGCAGTCGGTATAGCTTAAGCCTGTCCGCTTGTGCTGGCAGCAGAATTCCCGGAAAAGTCCCCAAAAGTTTGAATTCCAAGTTAGTCCCTTTTATAGATAAGCCACTTCGCGGTACCAATTAGGCCAGAGGGCAACAGTTCTGCATGAGGATCAGGGTTTTTGATGTTAGTACGAATGATAGGTGTAGTATTCATTGGCTGAACATCACCGACTAGACGGTTGTGCCACAGGTTTGTCACGGAGATTTCGATGTTGTTCACACCTGGGCGCAGATCAGTGAAGCAGCTTTCAAATGGAGCAGTCCAGATTGACGGTTGAGATTTACCATTGAGAGTCACAGTGGCAATTTCATGCACAGCCGCGAAGCTAAGACACGCTGACTCATCGGGCTGCAGAGATGGAGCTGTAATGGTTGCACGATAGATAGCTGCGCCTGAATAGTATTTGTTAGTTCCGAGACTTGTCCAACTAATGAGATCACTCAGTGCAATGGCGGTTTTTCCCGGGAAAAGGAGAGTCCAGTTGGCGAAGACGGGTTCAGTGCGAACAAGTTGTGGTTGCTGTCGTCCGATAGGATGATCGGTAAAGACGACTGCAATTGAGCCATTGGCGGGTAATGTGAGCTGAAGGGTGCTTTGCGACCTGCTCCGTGCGATAGTGACAGCGCGGTAGTACTCCCCGTTGGTGGGATCCCAGAGTTCAGCAAGACGGTTGGCGCGGAAGGCGATTGAGAAACTCTTAGACTCGGCATAGGTGCTGCGAATGAAATAAATGTCGGCATTGCTGGATCGGCGATGGATGAAGTCGATGGAGTCGATGCTGGATGCTGCCAGACGAACGTTGGATGAGAGGAGTTTGACGTCAGGCAGAAGTTCTATCGCTTCCAGAGCGGCATGAGCGTTTGCAGTGCAGAACAACGTACCTGCAGCAAAGGGGTGGGAGGTACCTTCTAGGCAGTTATTCCAGATTCGCTTGACGATGGAATCGAAGGCTTCCTGTTGCGCGGGAGTAATGTTTCCGGTTGTGGAGGTCGGCGGCAGCGAGACTACAGAGCCTCCGTTTCTTAGATAGCGTTCGACGAACTGCAAGGCAGCTATCGAGATGCGGCGCGTAGTCGGAAGGACTAGGAGGCGCCAGCGCACTCCGCTAGGACCAACAAGAAATCGGCCCTCGATGCGGACGTTGTGTAGGAGAGCATCTTCATTGGTGACGTCATAGTCATAGCCGGGAAGCACGTGAGCGGGATCGTCGGCTTTCAACCTTACAAAATTGGGGACATGGTCTCCATAGAAGTAGAGGACGTCGTTGACAGACGTACCCTGCTGCATGAGGAATTGAACTCGATTCAGGTATTCGAAGAAGGGCCGACTAGCGTTCCACCATGTAATCTTCGGGTTGAGGTGCGTTCCAGCGAAGTATTCTTGCCCAGGCAGGCCTGTCGAGGATGGGCTAGACGTGAATTCATGCCAGACGAGGCGGTTCATTCCCTCCGTGATGGCCATGTCGAAGGCAGGCTTTAGATCGCTCGCCAGAGATTCTGACCATTGCGGTCCAATGGACGTTTCACCCTCCTGCGCAACAAGTTGCTGGCCATAGATATTTGCTGCGCTAGCAGCTTCCTTCGTAAAGAAGCGTTCGTTGTCATTGTGTCGATGCGAATTCTGGGCCCAGAACTCGGTCTGTGGAATCGCGGATCTGCGAAAGGTTTCGAGTGCATCAATGGGAGCGCCATGCGGACCTCCACTTTCGGCCTCAATACCTAGGCCATGTTCCTGTGCTTTTGCGGCGAAGAGGTCATAGTGATTCTCAGTGATAAGGTCGGCAACGGTCCGGCGAAGATCGGTGAGAAAACGGGTACTGATATTGCGGTCTTGCAGGATGCGTCCAGCGACGATTGGCAAATAGGGAACGGGGTCGTAGCCACGAAGCGAAATGAATTGTTCACGGAAGTCTTCGGTCCAATTGGTGCCACCGAGTTCCCAACTATCTGTCGTGAGGTATTTTAGGCTATGGTACGGTGTGGCAGCGATCAGAAGGGGTTCGACGTTTTCGTTCCAGTAGTTTTTGAATGCTTGTTGACTCAGGTGATCGATGGCGAGACCCTTCCAGGTATCGCTGGACGTTGAGACGAGGGCGCCGGAGTCGGTGTAGCCAACGCGAAGGATCTCCCATTCGCCTGCCGGAAGTTCGATTTGGATGTGGCCATTTGGCTGAAGAGGAAGCGGACGGATTTCGGAGAGAAACGCATCGGCGTAATTCGGGTCATTCTTGAAGGCGGTCGAGAGTCCGTCATCGAGCATGAATGAAGCGTCGGGCATGCTGAAGCCGATTTCGGCAGCGGCAGCGCGGTAGCCGATGGAAGTCGGCAATATACCATCTCGGAGTTGTTCGATAGGATTGGGATTATGTCGGTGGCGATCCACCTGCCGCGCGAAGTCCCGACCGTGATGAAGCGGGTAGGCAAGAACAGCAATATCTCGATAGAAGCCGTTCTTCGTTGGGGGCTGGGGAATGACAAGGTCGCGCGAATCACCGCCCTCGACGGGAACGATGGTGAAGGTGAGTAGCTTGGAAGCGTCGTCTGGTTTGACAGAAGGTCCACCGAGATTCCAGCCGCTCATGATGTTTAGGGTGATCTCGAGACCGAGCCTGTCAGCTTCCTTTAATGCGTGAGTGTAGAGTTCCACCCATTCTGGAGAGCCAAACTTTGGGCCGGCAGGAACTGGACGATTGCCGTCCTGGTTTGCACCATTAGCATCGACTAGAAGAGCGCCGCCAAAACCTTTGGCCTTCATCTCCTCCAGGTCCTGAGTGATGGTCTGCTTGTCAGTATTGCCATTCAACCACCACCAATAGCAGCGAAGCCGTGCCTCAGGCGGCGGATTATGGAAGCCAGTACGGAATGCGGCGATGTTGTCAGGTGGTGGCGCGACGGGTTGCGCCATCGCTAAAGACGACACTCCGGCTAGACCGATGCCGACCAGAGCTCGGCAAGAGAACATGGAGGAATCCTTTTGTTTTTCTGTCGCCTAGACGGATCGAGAACAGAGGATGCGTCAACGCAGTCAGAAGCAGCCTCGGTTCTCGGGAGAACACTAGAAATTGATACGAGCCGTTAGCTGTCCAATACGTGCGTCATTCGCTTGGGTTAGAGTTACAGCTCCGAAGGAGCTGTTTCCTACAGTGGTGTTCGGACCGCCGAAATTTGGCGTGTTGAAAGCATTGAAGAATTCTCCACGGATTTCAAAACTGGTTCCTTCCCGAAGAATGAACTGTTTGAAGAGCGCGGCATCGACGAGCGGATGAATACGCTGACGAATGTTGAGCATGGTGCTGTTCGATTGCGTGGTGTACTGAAGCCGCTGCCTATACGCTGGGTTGGGTGAAAGAGCGTCGCAAGCAGGTGCCGACGCTGTGGACGTCACGAGATGGCCGTTTACATCTTCATAACAAGTATTGATGTAGCGGGCGTAGGTGGGATTTGGCTGACGCGGGTCACCAATAATATCAATGTTGCCTGGCGCGGAGATAAGGTTGCCGTTCTGCGCGCGGAAGACGCCGTTGAACTGCCAACCGCCAAGAAGAAGCCGTTGCCAGGCAGGGCTTTCAAGCAAGCGCGGAAGCTGGACGATTCCGAAGACGTTACTTGCAATGGTGGCATTGGAGTCCTGCACAGAGTAGAGCTGGGGATATTGGCCGAAATTGTTGACGAAGCCGTTGCGCAGCATGGTCTTTTGCCAGGTGAAGTTCGCCTGTAACAAGAAATGACTACTCATGGGTTTGGAGATCTGGATCTGCATCGCGTTGTAAGGTGCGCTGCCAATCGAAGAGTACTGCTCGGTTACCGAACCGAACTGGGGGTAAGGCAGAAGGAGAAGATTACGGGCAATATTGGCGTTGTTCAGTCCAGTCGTCCCGCTGAACTTGCCGGCCATTGGATTGGGTACTGTTGCGTTGAGGAAGGTGACTCCAGCCGCACCCTGATTGTAGTACTGCTGGGGCAGTACGTTGATGTTGTGGCTAACCTCGAGCCGAGTGGGACGCGTGCCAACGTAGGCGATCTGAAGAGCAAGATTGCCTGAAAATTGCTGCTGGATGCTGGCCGAGTACTGAGCACTCTTGGGCTGAACGTGGTTGGGATCGATGAAGGTGACGCTCTGGCCCAACTGGGTTGCCAGTCCGAGCGAACTGCCGGTGGGAAGAGTAACGCCAGCTGGATACGGATTGCTAAGCGAATTGAGGGGTGCGCTGGAGGTGTAGTTGTTATAGCTCGTAGTGGCGCTGTAACCGGTGGCGATGGGGGTTTCGAGAGTGTTGAAGTAGATGATGCCAAAACCCGCACGGACGAACGTGGTGGGCGTAGCCGCATAGGCTGCGCCGATGCGGGGCTGGAAATTGTTAAGATCGCGCGAATAGGGAAAGCGGTTAGAAGCGCTGACGTACTGGAGGCCGCCGTTCAGTGTGAGGCTGGGGACTTGGCTCTGGAGTGGGTTGGTGCAAGTTGTGCAGAAGGTGGAAACCATCCTGTTGTAGCGTTCTGTGAAGGGTGACTCGTAATCCCAGCGCGCGCCGAGATTCAGAGTGAGCTTCTTGCTCACCCGCCAATCGTCCTGGATGAACGGTGCCATATAGATCTGCTGCAAAGCATAAGCGATGTTGATGCTGTAGTAGGCGGTAGAGAAATACCCGAGCATCATCGACGCCATTGGATTGCCAGAGACCGCGTCGCTACCGACGGTAGCGTTGACGGAGTTCTTCTGAGTAAAACGGCGATCAAAGGCGAAGCCGGGTTGTGTTGCTGATGATCCCACCAGGCCGCTCTGTGGGTTCTGAACGTTGTAACGGATCAAATTGCCCTCAAAGCCAATGCGCAACGTGTGATGGCCGATAAGCTTGGTGAGGATTTCTGCAAGCGAGCCGACGGTATTCGCGCTGATCTGGCCACCAGCGCCGGGAGAGAGACCCGCGTACGCTTGTGCGAGGGTGCCAGGGTTGAGGCCATATGCGTTGCCGTCAGTTAAGGAAGCACCCGGAAATGAACGGTAGGGGAGATTATTGCTCGCGATACCCAGCGACGCAAGATCGTAGTTCACGTTGCCGGGATAGGTGAGACCGAAGGGATGGTAGATCACGCCGAGACGCGAATCGAGCACCAGGCTGGGAGAGAACATGTGTACGTCGTCGAGCGAGCCACCACGATTGTTGCGGTAGACGGTGTAGCCGTAGCCGGTGCCGTTGGTCACAGGGCCGATGCCCTTGGGGAAGCCTTGCAGCGGATAGGCTTGCGTGAGTCCGGAGCGGAAGAAGAGGACGCTCAGCTTGTTATTGGCACCGATGGCCTGATCGAAGCGAGCGATGAAGGAAGGATAGGTACTACGGTAGGAGGTCTGATTGGAGATGTAGTTGACGCTGCTCTGGGCGTTGGTGCCGGGGACGTTCGGCAGCGGCAGATAGGTGATGAGATTAGCGCCAACCGTGTTGATCTTTGACGAGATGTTGTTGTTGGGGAAGAAGACGGTGCGGTTGCCGGAGGCATCGACGGGCGAGAGCGGATCATAGAGTTGGACACCGGCGAGACACTGCCCGCTGGTGTTGAAGCCGCCGGTGCAGAGGTCGGAGAAGTCGCCGCCACGCTCCGCCTGCGTGGGGACCTTGGCGGAGTAGGGGATGGCAGTGTGCGTCTGATAGAACTCATAGGCGGCCATGAAGTAGGTCTTGTTGCGGCCGTCGTAGAGTTTAGGGATGTAGACAGGGCCGTTGAGGACGAAGCCGGTCTGTGCAACCTGATTGTTGGCGCGGTGGGTTGGGTTGGTGGCGGCATTCTGGGTGGGGACGCGCTCGTAGGTGTTTGCGTTGAGGTAAGTGTTTTGGAAGACGTAGTAGGCCGCGCCATGAAGCTTATTGGTGCCGGTACGCACGACGGTGTTGGTAACTGTGCCGTTACCGTGACCTACCTGCGCGTCGAAGATCGATGTCTGAACCTTGACTTCTTCAACGGCTTCGGGTGACGGCACGAAACCTGTATAGCTGGCTCCGGAGAAGCGCTCAGCCGGATCGTTAGGGATACCGTCAAGAGTTAGGCGGTTATGCCCCGCATTGCCGTCCGTAGTGATCTGTACGGCGACACCGCTGAAGGGATTTGTAAATTGGCTGGACTTACCCTGAAAATAGCCTCCCGAGCCCGTGTTGAGCACACCGGCAGCGAGAGTAGCCATTACGTAAGGATTGCGCCCGAGGTTTGGCAGATCCGTAACTTCCTTCGTGCTCAATGTCGTCGCAATGTTGGCCGACCCGGAGTCGAGCAGGACGTTTTCGCTTGCGATTACGTTAACAGTTTGCGTCGAGGTACCAGGGACGAGCTGAAAGTCGACCTGAGCGAGGTTTCCGGCGGTGAGTATGACGTTTAATCGCGTTTCTGACCGAAAACCAGCCGACGAGGTGGTGATGTTGTAAGTACCGGGATTGAGCGAACCGAAGGTATAGACACCAGAGGTGTTGGTCTTGCTCACGGTTTTGAAGTGGGTGGTGGTTTCCTCAGCCGTGACCTCGGCGTTGGGGACGACCGCTCCCGTAGCGTCGGTAACTTCACCCTGGATGCTGCCGAGATAACGCTGAGCAAGACCGAGGTCGGAAGTGAGGGTAAGAACAATTGCAACTACTGCCAACCAGCCCGAATGAATGATTCTGGACTTCTCCATACCGCCTCCAAAGAAAAACCGAATAGAAACTGTTTCAGGATGGGAGTCCATCGTCCTTTTACAGAGAAAAGACAGGCAAGTTAATTTACCGGAAGATGGGAGGTTAATTTTACGGTTAGAAGTTCTATAACACCATTGCTTTTAGCAAGTTACGTAAACGATTGGGCCAGTTCCGTGGATGAAGTGCTAGACTGCTGTGCGCCTTTTATTTTTGCAAGTGAACTGGGATGACCGCGCGCGCAGAAATAGTTATTGACGAAGAAAATGGAGCGTCAGCTCCCGAGACTGCAGAACGTCGTGCGCTCATTGACCGCGTAGCCCGGAGTTCGCAGTTCGCCCGATCTGCGCGATTGAGAGATTTCCTTCTCTATGTTGGTCACGAATCACTGAAGGTGGGGGTTGCCGAGATCCACGAACAGGAAATCGGAGTACG
>Ga0126381_100005943_pt1 | contig 13472 bp, 11 predicted proteins | sample PanSoiMetPlot_28_FD_96465 | JGI IMG/M metagenome (GOLD analysis project Ga0126381, IMG submission 96465) | Tropical forest soil microbial communities from Panama - MetaG Plot_28 | ecosystem: Environmental > Terrestrial > Soil > Tropical forest > Bulk soil | place: Panama | collected 2016-02-17
ATTTGGCGGTCGTTTAAGTGGATAAGTTGCCCGTGGAGAACTGAGCGCGATCCAACCCTGAGGCGCCGCGACGCCGTGGAGCCGTTTCTATGGCACTGAAAGTCGGTCAGATCGGACGGTACGGCCGCACCCGGCTCGTGCGCTCGTGCCATCGCCTGGGCCAGGCTTGACTTCAAACCCTATTCCGATCTATATCTAGTTGAGAAAGGTATTCTTCACTTGGCCACAAAGAACCCAGATCTTCTGCCGGGCACCTTGTACATGATGGTCCTCAGGACCCTCAACCAGGGCCCGCGCCACGGCTACGCCATCGCGAGGCGTATTCACGACTGGTCCAAAGGAGATCTCGAAATCGAGGACGGCTCGCTTTATCCCGCGTTGAATCGAATGTTGCACAAAGGATGGGTGGAGGCCGAGTGGGGAGTGACGGAGAACAACCGGAGGGCTCGTTATTACCGGCTGACCGCTGCGGGGAAGAAGCAACTCGAGACCGAGTCGAGCGCGTTTAACAAAATGGTCCGCGCAATTCAACTGGTTATGCGGACGTCGTAGTCATGTTCTGGCGGAACCTCCTGTACCGCGATCGCATGGATCGGGAATGGCACGAGGAACTGGAGTCGCACGTTCAGATGCTGACCGATTCCTTGCTTGCGCAGGGTCTGACGCCGCGAGAGGCTCGCTCGGCCGCACTGAGACAAGCAGGCAATCTGACGGCTCGACGGGAGGAGATCTATCGCATGAATGGGATTCAATGGCTCGATTCGATTTCGGGCGATGTGCGCTATGCGCTGCGCGGGTTGCGCAACCAGCCGTCGTTCACCGTCATTGCCGTTTTGACGCTGGCGCTTGGAATCGGCGCGAATACGGCGGTGTTCAGCGTCGTCAACAGTGTTCTCTTAAAGCCTCTCTCACTTCCTCGGGCCGAGGAGGTTGTGGATCTGGCGCAAGTCGCTCCCGGCGCGGGCGGCGTGATCAGCACCCGCGGGCTGGGACTTTCGACATCGATGTATTTCACCTACGCGGAACAGAACCGCTCGTTTCAATCCGTGGGCGTATGGACTTTCCGCCCGGTCACGGTCACCGGCCTGGCTGAGCCCGAGCAGGTCTTCGCCAATATTGTCAGCGATGGATTGCTTCAATCGCTCGCCGTGCAACCGGAGATCGGACGGCCGTTTACCGCAGCCGATCAGCGCCCTGACGCGAACGGGACGGTGCTGCTGAGCCACGGCTACTGGCAGCGGCGATTTGCCGGAGATCGCTCGGTGATCGGCCGAGCGATCCTCGTGGACGCCGTTCCTCGCGAGGTGGTCGGCGTCATGCCGGCGGGCTTTCGCATCGCCGACAAGCCTGCCGATCTCATCCTCCCTATGCAACTTGATCGCAGGCGGGCGATTCTTGCCGGGTTCTCCCTCAACTCCATTGCCCGGCTGAAGCCTGGAGTCTCGATCAAACAAGCCAACGCGGACATCGCACGGCTCCTTCCCATCTGGGTGCGGTCATGGCCAGATACCCCGGGAGGGGATACGAGCGCGAGCGGCTTTGCGGAGCAACTCTTCCTTCATTCCTGGCGGATTGGCCCAGACATCCGCCCCTTGCGGGAAAGCGTAGTGGGCAATGTACGAAGCGTGCTTTGGGTGGTGATGGGAACGCTCGCGATTGTGATGTTGATTGCATGCGCGAACGTCGCGAACCTTCTTCTGGTGCGGGTGGACGCGCGGCAATCGGAACTTGCGGTGCGGGCGGCTCTCGGGGCGGGTTGGCCTCGGGTTGTCCGCCAGCTTCTGGTTGAAAGCCTTTTATTGGGCGCTGCCGGCGGAGTGCTGGGGCTCGTCATTGCGTACGGAGGATTGCGGGTGCTCGTGCGCAACGGACCTTCGAACCTTCCGCGCCTGAGCGAGATTGGGCTGGACTCCCGCGCCCTGGCTTTTGCCGCGATCGTGTCCCTGGTTTCCGCTTTGTTCTTCGGTCTCATTCCGGCGCTGCGCTACACGCGGCCAAGCGTTTCCCTCTCCCTACGAGACAACGCACGCACGATGAGTCATGGCCGCGATCGGCATCGCGCGAGAAACACGCTTGTGGTGGTGCAGGTATCTCTCGCGTTGGTGCTCCTGATCTGTTCCGGCCTGATGATTCGGACCTTTCAGGCCATGCGTAGCGTGCACCCAGGCTTCGAACGGCCCGACGCTGTGCAGACGTTCCGCTTGGTCGTGCCGCCAACGCTGGTTCCTGGAGACGAACAGGTAACGCGAATGGAGCAGGCCATCGTTGAGAAACTGGCTGCCATCCCTGGCGTGACCTCCGTGGGGTTTGCGAGCGGGTTGCCGATGGATAGCGCGGCGCCCAACTGGGACGGAATCCTCAAGGAAGGGCAGAGCTACGCGCAGGGAAGTCGTCCCCCCATGCGCCTCTATCTGAACGTGTCGCCCGGGTTGTTCGGCTCGCTGGGCACAAGGATCAAAGCCGGGCGCGACCTCACCTGGACCGACATTTACGGCGGCCGCAGGGTCGTGATGGTTTCTGAGAACCTGGCGCGCGAGCTGTGGGGGTCGGCCCAGGCCGCCGTCGGCCAACGCGTCCGCGCCAACGATATCGACGTTTGGCGCGAGGTTGTGGGCGTTGTGGAGGATGTGCGGCACCTTGGGTCTCAGGAACCGGCGCCCGCGGTCGTTTACTGGCCGGTCTTCGGGCGGCTACACTATGCGCCGGTCACCTTAGCGACCCGGGCTGTGGCGTGTACAGTTCGGACGGATCGCGCGGGGACAGCGGCTCTCCTGAATGAAATTCGTCAGGCTGTGTGGTCGGTGAACGCGGCGCTGCCAGTGGCGAATCCGGAGACGATGCGCGAGGCGGTGGATCGTTCCATGGCACGCACGTCGTTCACGCTGGTGATGCTGGGCATCGCCGGCGCGATGGCGCTGCTGCTGGGGCTGATCGGAATCTACGGCGTGACCGCGTACGCCGTTTCGCAGCGAACGCGCGAGATCGGCATCCGCGTTGCCCTCGGTGCCCGGCCTGCCGATGTCCGCCAGATGTTTGTCCGCTACGGCCTCGGCCTTTGTGCGATGGGCCTCACGATGGGCATGGTTGCAGCGGCGGTCCTGACGCGTCTGATGCGATCGCTGCTGTTCGGCGTGACTCCGATGGACCCGACGACCTTTGCGGTCGTGCCTCTCACGCTGTTGGTGGCCACGTTGGCTGCGTGTTATCTGCCCGCGAGGAGAGTGTCCGCAGTGGACCCGGTGAAGTGCATGAGGGCGCAATAGCTCTGGGGTGTCGTTCTCGCAAATCCCGTACGACCTTTCGGCCCGTGGCGAGAAAGGAAGCGAACGGAGAGAGAGCTAAGATTTGCCGGCCCATTCAGATGCCTTCTAGCCTCGTTCATATACCTTCTGGCCGTATTGCCCCCGAACATAGCCACTATGTCCTGCGCAAATGCCGGCCCACGGGAAGGAGAACACGGCACCCTGGCGAGCAGCTAAGCGCACCGGGAAGCTACTTCCCTGCCCCTCCTCTTACGCTGCTCGCCGCTCGTATCGATGATGTAAGCCACCCACCTGCGGGATCGCCACTACTCCACCCGACGCCGACTCTTGCACCGGGGTTTCCTGGACCAGCAGCGTTACGCATTGCATGATCGCGACGCAAAGTTCTGCTCGCTGTTCCGAGCAACGTTAAGGGCAGGCGGCATCAAACCGATTCAGCTGCCGACACGAAGCCCAAGGGAAAAGCAACGTCCTGCTGTTTCCACGCCATGAAGTCGGCCAACATAGGCTCAAATGCCGGGTTCATTGCCGAGCGCGGTTCGGCGGCTTGCTCAAGTACTACACCTACGCCGCATGAATAATTTGACCATACGGGGTCCTTCCCCCGCTGGTGATCTTTGCCGTTGAGGCGCACACGGTAACGGCGTTTCACAACAGGAGCAAGAGAGCCATGTGGCTCCGCACACCATAGTTCAGTGTTCGACCTTTACCAAGGGTGTATCGTGTAGAGTATGAAAAAAGGGTTCGCGCTAGGCACAATCGCCTTGGCGCTGGCGCTCGGAATAGTCTGGGGCATCAGGCAGCGGACCTTAAGTACGGATCACGCATCCATCTCTGACCGGGTTGGCGTCCTGTCTAACCTTCCTCGCGGCAAGTGGGGCAATAGCGTGGCGAGACTGGCCATCGAAATCCAGCGACTGCCTGCCGGTCGCGACAAGACGGAGTTGGTTCGGGTCTTGGCGGATCGGGTGAGCGAACGTGCAGCCGACCACACCGCATTGCAGACCATCGCTGATACCCTCGTCGAAGCAATCAACGCAAGCCCGAACTACGAGCGCGGGCCACTATTCTGGCCCTTGGCCCGCTTGGCTTATTACGATCACGTGAAGGTCGTTGTTGACGATGCCGGCTACCGAGCCGCTTTGGTTAAGGCGGAGGCGCAAGACAAGAAGCGCCTAAACGCCGATTTCAAGTTGTTCGACATCGAGGGTAGAACATGGGGTCTCCGAGACCTGAACGGACGGGTGGTGCTGGTGAATTTTTGGGCGACCTGGTGTATAGACTGCCGTGCGGAGATGCCGGATATGGAGGCCATCTACAAACACTTTGCACCCCAAGGGCTGGTGATTCTGGCCATCTCGGACGAAACTCGCGAGAAAGTAGCCCCGTTCATTATGAGCAAGAGGTACACATTTCCCGTCCTTCTAGATCCTGGGGGAGACGTGAACAAGCTCTTCAACGTTGTTGGCATTCCTCAGAGCTTTCTGTATGACCGTAAGGGCAAGCTTGTCGCGCACGCCGTGGAAAAGCAAACCCGCAGCCAGTTCCTCGACATGTTCAAAGTGGCAGGCTTAGCAGGATAGGGCTGCTCCCGTTTGCGCGAGCAGAGCGTTTTCCGGCAACTTGCCCTGCAAGGCCTGATACAACCTCGTCAGGACGTTGATCGCCAGTTTCCCAAAGAAACGCTGCGTGGACACGATCTTCAGAGAGTCGGCTGTGCAGACGGATGTGAGCGCTGGGATAAGCTGTTTTCCCTCTGCTGGCTTGCAGGAGTCAGGAACCAAAGCACCGCCGCGACCAGAAGCAGCGCTGGTACATCGCCAGTGAGGTGCCCGAGTTCATGTCCGTCATAGATGGCTTGCGCCGCCATGATTCCGGCATGAACCAGGCTCGACCATATGGTGAAAGAAATCAGGCTGCGGTTGCTGTACGGGTCCCGCCCCGCTGCGATGAGAAAGATGCCTAGCACGGCGTAGACTCCACAAATCATTTGCAGATAATATTGGCCGTGGCCTCCGTGCCACACCCAACCAGAGGGCCATATCATACCGACGGGGTAGATCAGGCAGAAGACCACGCCAAAGGCAGTCAGGGCGAATCGCAGCAGCTTATCTTTTTGCGTTAATGTCATGTCAAATCTCCAAGGCGCCGTTCAGGGCCGCCATGAAGAATATTCGCGCGTCCAGCCACGCGTCGCTTGGGCGGTATTTGGGGAACACCTGCGGATTTCCGGGCGACTGGCCGACAAACCGCGGTGGGATCGCCAGCCGCATTGGTCTACCATAGGTAATGCCTGCGCCGGCAAATCGAGGACGAAGGCATCGGTCAGCGGGACTGGAATGCGGTATCAGTTCGGTGATTTCGAACTCGCGACGGAAAGATATGAGCTGCGGCGAAATGGGATCGTCCTGCACATCGAGCCGCTAGTCTTCGATCTCATCCAGTTCCTTTTACGCCACGCCGGCCGCGTAGTTAGCCGCGACGAAATCGTTGAGGGGGTCTGGCAAGGTCGGCTGGTTTCTGAGGCGACGATCGATGGCTGTGTTAAGTTGGCGCGCCGAGTCCTCGGAGATAGCGGTGATAATCAGAGTTTTATCCGCACGGTGAGGGGAAGAGGATTCGAATTTGCGGCGCCGGTTACGGTACGGGATCAGGAGCAGTCCAGTGTCAGTGTTTCCCAGGACCAGACACAAGGGGACATAGTTGGATCACGAGCTACGCAGGGGGGAGGAGTTGTCAAGAACGAGGCAGCGCTCGCTGGCCATTCAGCCAGCGCCGACGGTACCCCTTTGGGAACGGCGCCACGGCCGGTGTTGGCGGTTTTTCCTTTTTCAAATCAGAGCGGGGCTGCCGACGATTACTTTTCCGACGGGCTGACGGAAGACATTGTCACTAACTTGTCGCGGTTCCGCGACCTGCGTGTGATCGCCGCCGGGTCCACACTGCAATTTAAGGGATGCTCGATCAACGTCCCCGAATTTTGCCGCGAGATGAGAGCCGGTTACGTGGTCCAGGGGAGCGTGCGGCGTGCCGTGGGCCGGGTCCGCATCACAGTTCAGCTCATTGATGGGGTCAGTTGCGTCCAGTTGTGGGGTGAGCGCTACGACCGCGAGATGGGCGACATCTTCGACTTGCAGGACGAACTGACGCGCAGGATTGCGGCCACACTAGGCGTGAAATTGCAGGATGTCTCGCTCGAACGGGCGATGGCCAAAGGACCTCTGGAACTCGATTCTTACGACTGCGTGCTGCGGGCGCGCAGGTATACATCGGCGTTAAGCGCAGAAATGCATGCCGAGGCGCGGGATCTTCTCGAAAGGGCGGTAGAACTCGATCCGCTTTCGTCCGACGCGCATGCGTTGCTCGCCAACGTTTATCTGGCCGAGCATCGTTTTGAGATGAACCCGCGCCCAGACCCCATTGGCCGCGCGCTGACGCATGCGTTGCGTGCGACAGAGCTTGACCCCCGGAACGCATATGCACGATGTTGGCTGGCGGTCGTACATTTCTTCCGCGGTGAGAATGAGAAGTTCGAGACGGAGTCGCAGTTGGCCCTAAGGCTAAACCCCAACGATCCCGAGACCTTGGCCGACATCGGGCACTATCTGGCATTCATGGGCGAATTCGAACGAGGTGTCGAACTCTCCCGGCGCGCTCAGGAACTCAATCCATTGCATCCGGGCTGGTACTACTTCAGCTTTGCCCGTCGCGACTACAATCGAAAGGAATACGAGGACGCGATCAGGTCAGTTGGGAAGATCGGATTACCCAACTTCTACTGGACTCATTTGTTGGACGCCGCCGCCAAAGGTCAATTGAGCCGCCCAGACGCCGGCAAGGCATGGTCGAGGATACTCGAAATCAAACCGAACTTTTCACCACACCTCGAATTGCGAAAATGGAACGCATCCCCGGACGATCGAGATCATATCATCGAGGGCCTGCGGAGGGCTGGATGGAGCGGTTGACAGCCCTGGCTCCCCGGCTTTACTGAGGGAAGGCTCGCCTGTTGGGCAGGAGCACTTTTTCCACGGCGGAAGTGTTCGAATGTTCCGGTGCTCAGTCGCTTGACTAGACCTTTGGCGGGCGCGATGCCTCGGCCAGGAAATCCAAGCTTGTCAACCCGTCGTTCTGGCGCGCCGCGCGCGCACCACTCCAGATGCCCACCGGGACTGGAGAAACCAAGAGACCGAACATCGTTAATATAACGTTGGCTTCGCAGCCGATCCGGTTCTGACCATACACAGGCGGACCATCTCGTCACAGGAATGCGATCAGCGCTTTCATGGTCTCCTCGGGAAGCTCTTCCATTAGCCAATGCCCCGTGTCTTTCAAGTTAATCTCTGTGACGGCGGTCGCCACAAGCTTCATCTGGGTTCCTAGAATTGCGGCACTGGCTTTTTCGCCGGCGATGGAGAGAACGGGCATCGTTAATTTCGTCCTTGCCATTTCCGCGAAGTCCTTTGCGGTCTCCGGCCAGGCTGCAAAATAGGCCCAGCCCGCACGCATACGGCCTGGACGCGAATAAGCTGCGACATATGCGTTCCGGTCGCTCGTGGAGAGCGAGCGCTTTTTGTCAGCCGCCAGATCGTTCCAAAAGTACGCAAAATAGATCTTTTCGCGTCCTTTGACGAGGGCCTCCGGCGTCGGACCATGAAACCTAAAGTGCCACAGATTGTCGTTGTTATACGCCAGCTCCCATCCGGCAACACCGGGAAGGAAGGCGTCCATAACGGCGAGTTTCTCAACCTCCGCGGAGAATAGCGCGGCATAGGCGTATGCAACCATGAGACCGATGTCGTGCCCGACAACACAGGCCTTCGTAACGCCAATCGACTTCGCAAGCGCATGAATGCGAATGGCTGCTGTCTTCATATCGCAGCCGCTCTTGGGAATATCGGAATCGCCGATACCAGGCAGATCCGGGGCGACGATTGTGAATTTGTCCTTAAGTCTGTCAATCAAGGGACGCCACATCCGCGAGGTCTGCGTGTAGCCGTGCAGAAGAATGAGAGCAGGGCCCTGTCCCGCTGTGAGGTAGTGAATCCGTTTCCCTTCGATTTTCGCGAAGCGCGATGCTGGGGCTTGGTGTGCCTTTGAAGTAGTGTTCATTTCATTATTTTCCAGAAAACGCGGGCCCTCGAGAACTTTATGAATACTCTGGCTTAGGATACGCAACACCGTGCAGCGTAAGCAACGGTGACCTCTGAGGCAACTTCTGCAGCCGTCGCTTTGGTCGCGTCAATTGGTGGTGAGCCTGTTTGGAAATTTTGAGTATATTGACCGATCTGAAGTGCCCCGTCGTGGTCACACTACGGGGTAGGGTAGTCCCAAACATCGGGCGGCAGCTTATCCTTGAGAGATGCATACATGGCATCGCGGAACAGTTTCAGAGCCGGATACGGCCGGAGGGCAATGGTGCGCTCCACAATCAGCCCCTGCTCGTTGTCCACGATGACCTCCAAGCTCTCGAACTTGTGGCCATCCATGGTCCCAACCCAGCGCAAAAAGGTGGTGCGCTCATCGAGCTTAACCTCGGCGGTATAACCACCCGAACCACGTGTAGCGCTCGACTGAGCGAAAATCGCGGCGCAGACTTCACGCCCCTCGATCGGCCGTACCAGGATCGGGCTGTTGAATACGATGTTTTCGGCAAGCAGCTCGCTCACCTGGGCGGGGGTAGGTTTGCCGGATTCCCGTAGTCTGCGTAAAGGATGCATCGTGATTCCTCCTATGCTGAGTGATTTGCTGCTGAAATCGAGCAAAGATTTGTCCTCGCGGCTCAACGACTCGGCGTTTTTAGGAGCCAGCAATTCGACCGCAGCCGGGTGTAGAAGGGCCCCGGGGTACGTAGCGGCATTTCGAACGTGGATAAGCAGTCCATCTCAAGTATGAAATATTTGCCTAACCAATGTCGACGTCGTTCGGGTAACGCGTTCCTTTGCCTCCTTCGCTCTGGGTACAGAGCCGAATCCACGGAAAGTCGGTCCGACAGTCCCTCGGCACGCGCAGCCGCCAGCGGCCGCGGGAAATCATCAAAACCCTGCTCGACGAGAGGCCCGGTACCAAGCGCGTCGAACTCGCCCCCGCTCCATCCATCTCTTCCGCCATTGCGGACTACCTTCGTTACTGCGAGCACAATAAACGGCTCAAAGGTTCCACGCTCGTCAGTTACCGGGATACGCTCGAAGCCTTCGAGACATTCTGCTCGGAACAGCGGTTCAGGACTGTCGATCAACTGAACCTGAGCGTGTTCGAGCAGTTCCAGGCGTCGAGATCCGTCACGCCGAAAACGATGTCCAAGGAGTTCACACACTGTCCAGCTTATTTTCCAGACGGATCGAACTGAGTTGATGCAAACCAACCTTGCCAAGAAGGTGAAACTCCCGAAGGCCGATGGCGTAAGCACCCTGCCGTTCAAGGAGGCTGAAGCAAAGGCGATCCTGGCGGTGTGCGCGCGCCTGGGCGAGTGCGAATCCGGTCGCGGTGGCTATGCCTCACTCGCGGGCCCGGCTCCTGAGCCGCGACGGAGGTGGCCTCCATGGCCCTCTCGTCGGCTCACAGTCGCATCAGGCCTGTTCCTTGTGGCCGTTGGCACTGGAAACCTCCTTCAGGACGTCTCCGATGACTTCTTGCGATCGTTCGGAGTCCAGATCGGCGGCCATGCGCCGCAACGCCACACCGACGATGTCCCGATGATGAAGGCTCGATCCGAGCCCTCCTCCGGTCAACTTGAGCCACAATTGGTGGGCCAGCTCGATGTCCTCCGGCCACAGGCGCGGCGGATGCGGTCCGAGATTGAAAAACACCACGTCCTTTTGGTCTTCCAGTACGATCTCTAGAGACATTGCGGGCCGCGGTTCCGGCAATTGTTCCCAGAAGCGTCCGACCTGCGCACCTTGTTCCGAAGTCGAGAGCTTGGGCGAAAGCCCCATCACGATGCGCGACGACCGAAGCCGTGCCGCTGTCTGTACTACGGCCTCATACGGATCTGATCCGGGCACCACCATTAGCTCCACGTGCTTGCCAGCCTTCTCCGCCAGCGCCACCACGCGCGAGAAGACCTCCGTTTCGTCATCGGAGAAAATCTGCTCCGTATCGAGCGTGTGCTCGCCCGATCCTGCCTGGGTCACCAGGCGTACCGAAACCACAACGATGTCAAGCTTGCGCGTGTCCGTCTTCTCCAGGATACGTTGCAGATTCTGCAGCCGGTTCGGGTTGCGAACCGCGACCAGCACGTTTCCCGGACGTACGCTGAGGCCTTCCGAAGAAACCTCGTCACGCGTATCAAGCCGAAATTTCTCCTTTTCATGATGGAGGCCGGTCTTCCGGTTGCGATTGGAGATCTCCGACAGTTCGAACACGATGAAAAACGCTATCGTGAAAGTCACGCCCGAAATGGTCGCCACTTTTTTGGTGAGCACGTTAATTCCGGCGAGCGAAAACAGCGCGCCCGTGATGATCACCAACCCGAGAGGAATCTCGGTATTGCCGATCCGGAAATTGAGCGGTACTTTCCAATCGCGCGGTCCCGGCTGTTTGTAACGCAGCACGAGGACGGAAAGCGCCTTCATCGCGAAGCTCCATACGACGCCAAAGGCGTACGCTTCGCCTAGCATGTAGACGTCGCCGCGGCTGATCAGGATCGTTAACAGTTGCAGACCCACGATGAGATTAATTAGCCGCGATGTAGTGCCGAACTTCTTGTGTGGGTGCCGGAACCAGTCCGGCAGCACCCCGTCTTCTGCCACCCGGTTGAGCACACCGTTCGAGCCAATGATGGCCGTGTTCACCGCGCCGGCCAAAATTAAGGTACCTACCAGAACCACGAAGCCATGAAACAGAAGCCGCAGACTGATCGGTCCTACCAGGTATATCGCCAGGCCACCGATCAAATTATCGAGAAAGCTCGGCCGTGCTTGGTCGGGGATGATCATCACAGCGAAGAACGAGACCAGCGACGTAAACATCAGGCTGTAGATAAAGATCACGAATCCGGCGCGCTCCAGATTTTTCAGCTTGGGATGCGCGATCTCACGGTTCACCTGGGCGAGGCTCTCTTCGCCGCTCATGGCTAACAGCGAGTGGCCCAGCCCGATCAGGATCGCGATTACGGTGATGGACGGCGCTACCGTGCCCTTCAACCAGCCCAAGGCGGTCGGATCGAATTTGAGGTTGGACGGGAGCGGTAGCGGTACAGGCTGGTATCCCCGCTGGAAAATCGTGATGAGGCACCAAACAATGAGGATCACGACCATCACAGTTGTGATCTGCATGATGCGCAGCGCCTTTTCGCTCGACTCTTGGATGCCGATCACGTTCTTTCGCCAGAAATAGATCGTCACCAGCGCGGCGAAACCGGCGGCGAAATACGGCGGGTAGACGTGCATCTGCGGCAGATGAAGGCGCTGGCCCACTTCATTGACCATTCCGCCGAGATAGAGCCCCGCGCTAACGGCGCTGATCGGCCCGGTAAGCACGTAGTCGAACATCAGCGCGGAAACGGAGAATTTCGCCAGCGTGCCACCCATTGCCTCATGGACCACTTTGTACACACCGCCGCGCACGAACATCGAGCAGCTTTCGATGTAAATGGCGCGGACCGCGTAGGAGAAGAGCATGATCGCCAGGATGAACCACGGCGCGGATTTACCGATGGCTTGTTCCGCGATGCCCCCAACGTAGTAAGCGGATGACGCCAGGTCGCTGAGCACAATGGCGGCGGCGCGCCAGAATGAGATGAACGACAGCATCACTGTCGTGGCCACCACCACCTTGACCATCGTGGGGCGCTGCTCACCGGTCATGCGGCATCTCCACGCGCAGCAGCACGACGTGATGTCCATCCCGCGCCAGAATTTTCGCCAGCCGCTCTTCGCGCGTCGGCCAGAAATGTTTTCTTGTTCCCATCAAAACAGTCGATTGCTCCCGCAGCGCGAACCGGAAACCTTCCTCCGGATAGCGCGTCATCACAATCTGCGGTGTTACGGGCAATTCGCTTTCAGCCGCGAGTTCCGCCAACTGCATCACCAAATGCGCGTGCGAAGACGATGCGCTGGCCAGGGATGCAGGGAACGGAATGGTGTGCACCGCTACCAGCAGCACCTCTGCGTTCAATCCTGATACCAGCTCTGCAGCCCGTTCGAGCACCGCAGCCGTCAACTGCGGCTCCGAATAGACAATTACAAGGTGCAGGACCGCTCCGCCATCGCTGTGTTCCAGCGAACCGGGGTCAATCCTGATCTCGCCGCGGCTGTTCATAGTCCCCCGCTTACGTTAAAAGGATGGACATAAAGAAGTCGTAAAGGAGAAATCAGGATTACGTAAAGAACAGGGTCGCTTTGGCAATTTGCCCGGGTTCGAGCACCGCCAGATCCTCCGCCTGCCCTTGGGAAACGTACGAGAATGGCTTCGATTCACTTCGGCTCACGAGCCCGACAGTAATCGGTGCCCGAGGTCACCAGGGATTCCTTCCGGATGGCGTGATCCGGCCGTTATCGACGGACACAGCCGACTTGCAGGGAGCAATACAGCGCGTCTGGCAGTTCGCCCAGTGTCGCTTATATCTTCTATCTTCCGAGGCTTCACAATGACGCGTGCGGTCTTCACAAGCCCACCGAACTCGCGGACGGCACCCCATCCCAGCTGCCACTGAATATCCGTTTTTGCTGAGAGGTCCCGCAACACTCGGACGGAAGACATGGGGTGGCGTCTCCAATGGCTATTTCAAAGTGGAATGCCTCGTCACCAGAAGCCGAACACCTTCAGCGTTCTGCCGTAAATTCGGCTACAAAAATAACTCTTTCAAGCAATCAATAACCTAGCCGAACCGAATCCAAACAGAGGGTCACGACTTTCTTCGCTGCCCTGCGATAAAAAGCAGAATCATCCGCGGTCTAATGGCGCATGGAGCACCAGTGCAAAACCCTTACCGGCTTCCGATTTCAGATCGAGCGATCCCCCGAGGCTCTTCGCCCGGCGTTTCATACTGGCGATGCCATTTCCCCCGTTCGTGCGGCAGCCGGCTTCCAGCGTGCGGCTTTTCAGTCCGTTGTCGCTCACGCGCAGAATGAGTTCTTCATTGTGAATTCTGAGTTCGGCCGACGCTTCCGTGCAGTTCGAGTGCCGGGCGATATTGTGGACACATTCCTTGAAGATAAGAAACACCTGCCGGCGCATGTCTGGTCCCAGCTTCAGATCGCCGAATTC
>Ga0126381_100005945_pt1 | contig 13471 bp, 13 predicted proteins | sample PanSoiMetPlot_28_FD_96465 | JGI IMG/M metagenome (GOLD analysis project Ga0126381, IMG submission 96465) | Tropical forest soil microbial communities from Panama - MetaG Plot_28 | ecosystem: Environmental > Terrestrial > Soil > Tropical forest > Bulk soil | place: Panama | collected 2016-02-17
CGTTAGACATTCGAATTTCGTCGTTGAAACTCCGCAATGCGGTCGCGCTGGAAGCGAATCCGATATCGGCTGGAGTGGCTAGGCCTTGCTCTTGCCACAAAACTCATCCCGTTATGTTCGCGAAGGGTGTGTTATCACATCGCCCAAGCAGCGGGAGCCTTGCTCAGTTTTATTGATCGGCCTCGATACGAAGTTGCGCTGAACAATCTCGAGGTCGCATTTGGCGATCGCTTCTCGCCCAGGGAGCGACGAAAAATTGTTCGTGAGTCGTTCCAGCATTTTGGCCGGACTATGGTCGACCTGCTATGGAGCCCGCGTCTGACGCCAGAGAATTTTTCTCAGCACATCGACTTGGAAAATTTCGAGGAAACGGCGCGCGATACAGGCCCGGGACGCAGCTTGATGATTGCCTGTTACCACTACAGCAACTTTGAATGGCTTAGTCTCGCCTGCGGTTTCCTCGATCTGAAAGGCACAATTATCTCCCAGGAATTTAAGAATTCCTCCCTGGATCCAATTTTCAAAAAATTGCGGGAGCAATCCGGGCACGAGCTCGTTCCACGCGAGCGTGGCATTATGCGACTTTACAAGGTGCTTCGCCGAAAGGGACGCACGGCGCTGCTCGTTGATCTAACAGTGCCAGCGAGTCAAGGCGCGGTGGCAATCACTTGCTTTGGATTAGAGACAAGCGTCACGTCGGCGCATGCGTGGCTGCACGAGCGAACCGGCGTTCCCATTGTCCCCGCGCATACCGAACCGTTGCCGCACGGACGTTACAAGCTGGTATTTCATCCAAAAATTGGGCACACAAGTGGAATGACGCATCAGCAAATCGCGCAGGCATGCTGGAATTCATTTGAGCCTTACGTGAGCAAAAACCCAGCGCCCTGGCTTTGGATGTACAAACACTGGCGATACCGTCCGGCACACCCCGATCGACCTTACCCATTCTACGCTAACTTCTATCGACCGTTCGAAGACATGCTGGACGCCAACAAGGCTGGCACGAGCGGTGAGGCGAAATTGTAGAGCTTTACTGGAGAGGTCTGCGATGGCGGGTAACGAAGCCGTGACTGCGGGCGATCACCGCTTTTAGCGTTTGAAGCTTGCGGTACAACAGTCAGGCGAATAGTTGAAACACGCTGTGGAAGCGATCCAGCTCTTTAAGCTCCTCAACCGCGATCAACGCAACACGTTTCTCGCCTGTTTTCTCGGGTGGTCGCTAGACGCGTTCGATTTTTTTCTCCTGACCTTTGTCATCGTGCCAATGGCGTACGATTTCGACACGAGCGTCGCCGATCTCAGTTATGCAATTACCATCACGCTGGCGATGCGCCCCGTCGGCGCGTTCATCTTCGGTCTGCTGGGCGATCGCTTTGGGCGGCGGATTCCGCTGATGATCAACATTATTTTTTATTCGCTCATGGAATTGCTGACAGCGTTTTCGCCAAATTACACGGTGCTGCTGATTTTTCGGGCGCTTTACGGAATCGGCATGGGCGGCGAATGGGGGCTGGGCGCGTCGCTGGCAATGGAAATGTTGCCAACTCAAGCGCGCGGCCTGTTCTCGGGAATTTTGCAGCAGGGGTACGCTTTCGGGTATCTTTTGGCCGCCGTTGTTTACTGGAGCGTCTTTCCGCTCTTCGGCTGGCGCGGTCTTTTCGTCACAGGCGCCCTCCCGGCGGTGCTTGTGATTTACATTCGTGCTCGCGTGCCTGAATCGCCCGTCTGGTTACGCAAGCAGCACGCGATGGGTGACTTTTGGAGGGAACTGCTTTTTGTGCTCAAACGGCACTGGGCGCTTCTAGTTTACGTGATTTTACTGATGACCGCGTTTAACGCCATGGCGCACGGAACGCAGGACATGTATCAAACATTTCTCGGCGAACAGCGCCATTACGGTGTGACACAAAAGGCGACGACCGGAATCATTTACGCTTTCGGGGCAATCTGCGGCGGAACGGTGATCGGCCATCTTTCGCAAAAATGGGGACGTCGTCGATCCATAGCATTATGCTGTGCGTTTGGAATCGTGTTGATTCCCCTGTGGGTGTTTTCACCCGGATACACACTCCTGGTGATCGGCGGATTCGCCATGCAATTCATGGTTCAAGGCGCATGGGGAATTGTGCCGGTGCATTTGAATGAGTTGTCCCCGGATGCCGTGCGAGGAACGTTTCCGGGAGTTGCCTATCAATTGGGAAATCTGTTCGCCGCGAACACAGCCGTTCTGGAGGCTCATTTGGCCTATAATTTTCGCGACGCCAGCGGGCATCCCGATTACGCGAAGGCGCTCGGCCTCTTCACGCTAATCATGTTCGTACTGCTAATTTTCCTCGCCGTTATCGGTTCCGAAAAACGCGGAAAGGAATTTTAGACTCGCTCGCAATTACGAACACTACCTGGAGCCAGTTGGTGCAAGGTTCGCGCCTCCGGCGCCACCTTCGGCCTGCGGTCGAAGTTGGGCGGCGACGTGCGGGGCCGGCTGATAAACTCCCGCTCCGTAACGCTGCTCGACGATTGCTTCGGCAATTCTATCCGCGAGTAATTCGCGATATTCCGAGTCTCCCGCCTGGTTGCCTTCGGCACGGTTGCTCAGGTACCCACATTCCACGAGAACCGCCGGACAGTTCGCAAGCCGCAGCACGCGAAAATTCGCCGTGTGAACTCCGCCATTCGAGGAATTCGGGATGGTCATCAATTTTTGCTGGATCCGATTGGCCAAATCAAATGACGCACCGGAATGATAATAGGTCTCAAATCCGCGAGCCCGGCGCTTACGCGAGTCGTTAAAATGAATGCTCACAAAAACTGCATTCTTCTGCTGATTCTCTATTGCAACCCGATCATTGAGCGGGATAAAGACGTCTGAATCTCTTGTCATGATGGTTTTTACCTGCGACTCGCGCAGCTTTCGGTCGAGGCGCTGAGCTACATCAAGTGCGACCATCTTTTCCGGTGGACCGTAGCGGCGATACGCGCCGCTGTCTTTCCCGCCGTGCCCAGCATCCACGATTACGGTGCCGAACGTTTTGCTCGTGTTTTTGACAGTCGGCGTTCCCACCGTGCCGCACGCCGCTAATAACGCGACAAACGTGAGTGTGATGATGCGGGTGACCAGGCGCTGCATCCTCATCTAATAGCAAAAAACCGGCGCTCCATCAAAATGTTTCGCTCCAACTTGAACGAATGGACCTGAATTTTCTCAGCAATTCGCATGTTTCCAATTATCGCGTATAAAATGCACTTGTGTTTTACGCCACTGTGTTTAATCCGTTACCACTCCTATGATGATTCGATTCGCAATCCTTCCATTACTGCTGGCACTGAATTTTTCGATGTGCAAGAAGCAACAGGCCGTTACGGATAAACCGCAACCTGGGGGGAGCGCTGCCCCTGCAATCGCTGCTGCCACGGCCGCCCCGGTTGTGCCGGCCACTCCCAAGGTCAAGAAGCCAGTGGTCGATCAAACGGCTCAGGTCCTTATTTTTTGTTACCATCGGCTGGTCGAGAAAGTCCGCTTTCCGGGGACGGAGATTACGCCTGCTGCGTTCGAAGCGCAGATGAAAGAATTGAAAGATAAAGGTATCACCGTGATTTCGATGCAGGATTTGCTCGCATGGAAACGGGGCGAAAAGAATATACCGCCGCGTTCCGCGGTAATTACGTTCGATGACGGTTGGAAATCGCAATACGAAGTGGCGTGGCCGATCATGAAAAAATACGGGTATCCGTTTACATTATTTATTTACACGGAGGGGGTTGCCGGTGGCCATCTCGGTGGCGGGCAGGCGATTACTTGGGAAATGCTCGCTGACATGCGCGACAACGGTGTGGACATTCAGGCGCACTCGGCGACTCACCAGGATCTGCGCGAAGGTCACCAAGTCATGGTGCTCGATGCGAACGGCAAGCGAAGCAAGAAGAAGCTAACGGGTGCAGACTACGAAAAATGGATCCAGAACGAAGTCGTCGGTTGCAAGGAACTGTTAGAACAGCGGCTTGGCATCAAGGTGAATTGTTTTGCAGTGCCGTTTGGGAACTACAACGAGCACGTGAAGGAGCTCGCACGAAATGCCGGTTACGAAGCAATGTTTACCGTATATGGACAGCCGATTACGTTTACTTCGCCGTTAGATGCCATCGGTCGATATGCGATTGAAGCGAATAAGCCGAAAGTTTTTGCAGACGCCGTAGGCATGATCGGCGCCTCCACCGGAGGTGCGACGGCAGTAGCCGAAGTCGGCGCGAAAGATCTGACGACGCAACCGGCAGACGGCGACACTGTGCGGACGGCAACGCCGCTTATCAAAGCCAACCTCAGCGGTATCGGCCAAATTGAACCTGGCAGTGTACAAATGCGGGTAAGTGGACTTGGACTTGTTCCGGTCAACTTTGATCCTAAGACCGGCGTCGTGTCGTATCAGGTTCCACAAAAACTGCGAGACAAATCGTGCACCGTTATCGTGAGCGCGAAATCTGCGGGCAAAAAAGTCGAAACACATTGGACCTTCGGAATCGAAGAAGCCTCCGCTACAGCTGCAAGCTCACCCGCGGCAGCGGCTAAGAAGTAATCGCGAAATTACGCGGTGGAACGTGTTGTGCTCAACACGTTGACACTTTGCCCTTAGTGCAAAACAACGAGATCCGTTCCTGATTTATGTTTCCTCAACTCAGCGACAAACTTCAGGAGATTTTCAAGGACCTTCGCGGACACGGCGTTATCAGCGAATCGAATGTGGACGCTGCGTTGCGTCAGGTTCGGCTGGCGCTGCTCGAAGCGGATGTTGATTTTCAGGTCGCCAGAAAATTCATTGCTCGCGTAAAAGAGAAAGCCCTCGGCGAGGCTGTGCTTCGCAGCATTACGCCGGGACAGCAGATCGTAAAGATTTTTCACGATGAATTAACGGTGTTGCTTGGCGGTGACGCAGAGCCGCTTCGCTTGGAAGATGAAACACGCATCTTGATTGTCGGGCTTAACGGTTCGGGCAAAACCACCTCCGCTGCAAAGCTGGCGTTTCTGTTAAAGAAAGAGGGCCGTATGCCGTCGCTAGTAGCGTGCGATTTGCAACGGCCCGCGGCAATCGAACAACTCGCAACCCTTGGAAAACAGATCGACGTCCCAGTTCATGTTCCTAGTGCGGAAGAGCGGAATGCGCAACGCGTAGCCGCCGCTGCGATTGAAATGACGCGAACAACGGGAGCGACTGGTGTGCAGATCTTCGATACGGCGGGACGACAGGAAGTCGACAAAGCGCTGATGGATGAGCTCAAAGCGCTTAAAGAATTTTTGCAGCCGCAAGAAGTTTTGCTTGTTGTGGATGCGGCGACCGGGCAGCAAGCTGTCAGCGTAGCCAGCGGCTTCGACGCTGCTTTGTCCATCACGGGAATTATTTTGACGAAGCTTGATGGCGACGCCCGCGGCGGCGCGGCATTGTCGATGCGCGAGGTCACGCGCCGACCAATCAAATTCGCAGGCACAGGTGAAAAGCTCGATCAGTTTGAGCTTTTTATTCCGGAGCGGCTCGCCGGGCGAATTCTTGGAATGGGCGATGTCGTTACCCTGGTCGAAAAGGCTGCTGAAGCTGTCGAGCTTGAAGATGCTGCCAGGCTTGAGCGCAAACTCCGAACGGCTTCATTCGATTTCAATGATTTCCTGGCACAATTCAAGATGATGCGCCGCATGGGGCCGCTGGAGAATATTCTTGGCATGTTGCCGGGAATGGGTAACGTGCAGGGCCTCTCCATTGACGAGAAGCAGCTCAAGCGCACGGAAGCAATCGTGCTTTCGATGACAAACGAAGAGCGGACGCGCCCCGACATTTTGAATGCGCGGCGGCGCCAACGCATCGCACGCGGCAGCGGTTCGACCGTCACGGAGGTAAACGATTTGCTGCGGCGCTTTGATCAGATGCGGAAACTGATGAAGAACGCAGGAAAAATGAAAAAAATGATCGCGCAAATGGCGCGAACCAGAAGTTAATTCACCATGGCAGTTTCAATTAGATTACGCAGAGAAGGCGCGAAAAACCGACCCTACTACAGAGTCGTTGTCGCCGACAGCCGCAGCCCGCGCGATGGAAAATTCATCGAGATCATCGGCACCTATGATCCGAAACAAACTGGTCAGAACAGTTCCTTTAGTGTTGAGCGTGCCGAGTACTGGATCAGCAAAGGCGCGCAACCGTCGGACACTGTGCGGAGCTTGATTAAGAAGCAAAAGAAGATGGCTACTGCCGAGCCAGCGTCAGAAGGCCAGCCAAAGAGTTCAGAATCCACTGAATCCGCTTCATCGCGGTCTGCTGAGACGCCAACCTAGCGTAGTACCTGGCGCCTGCCACGGACGTCCGACAAAATTCGTGTTTATTCGTGTCCATTCGTGGCTAGGCTTTGGACCGATGCGAGAATTTCTCGAGTTCGTCCTTCGCGAGTTGATTGAATTTCCTGATGACATGGTGCTGACTGAAATTCCGAGTGGCAGGACAATTACCTTTAAATTGCAGCTTCGACGCGGAGACGTGGGCCGTGTGATTGGTCGGTCTGGTCAGACCATTCACGCTATTCGCGCTTTACTGGCCAGTTCTGCAGCGCGCCATGGCCAGCGCGCACTGCTCGAGATTGTAGAATAATTCCGTGTAGCGCTTTCGCTGTACGAAACGCCCGCGAGCCCATACGGCGATGTCGAGGTCCGCGCGGAATTTTGAATTTCGGGGGTCATAAACCGCCATTACAGTCGGTGTTGCGCGTTCGACGTTTTCTTTCCAATGAGAATCGACATCGTCACGTTGTTTCCTGAAATCTGTCGCGCTCCTTTGAACGAAAGCATCATGAAGCGTGCGCAGGACAACCATGTCGTCGATTTGCATATTCACAATCTGCGCAATTGGACAACGGACAAACATCACGTGGTCGACGATGCGCCGTTCGGCGGAGGGCAGGGGATGGTGATGAAGCCGGAACCGATTTTTGCGGCGGTGCAAGACCTGAAGTCACAAATCGATCGCACTGCACCCAAAGCGGCGGCCGGGCTTTCCAATCGAAAATCGAAAATACTCCTGATGTCGCCTGCAGGGCGCCGGTTGGATCAGCGGATGGCGTGGGAGCTGTCACAAGAGCCGCATCTCATAATCATCTCCGGACATTACGAAGGAGTTGATCATCGCGTGATCGAGCACCTGATTGATTTGGAAATCACGATTGGCGACTACGTGCTTACGAACGGCGGAATTGCTGCGGTTGTTTTGGTTGATTCAATTGTGCGTTTACTGCCAGGAGCACTCGGTCATGAACAGTCGGCCGATGACGACAGCTTCAGCAATGGCCTTTTAGAAGCGCCGCAGTACACCCGGCCGGCCGACTTCCGTGGTTGGAAAGTTCCGGAAGTTTTACTCTCCGGGAACCACTCAGAAATCGCGAAGTGGCGCAAAGAGCAAGCGGTTAAGCGTACGCGGGAAAATCGCCCCGACCTTTTAAGTTAGGGCGATCGACCTCAATCGCCCGGGGCGATTCGGTTGAACCGCCCTACGTCACGCGTCCCAGCACGACGCAGGCGTTAATTCCCCCAAAACCAAACGAATTGCTCATGACGTACTTCAACTCAGTGGCGCGTCCATGATTCGGTACGGGGTCGAGATCGCACGCTGGATCGGGATTTCTGTAATTTATCGTGGGCGGGATCCACCGCCGATCGATTGCGAGCGCGCAAAGCGCTGCCTCGATTGCGCCGGTAGCGCCGAGCGGATGCGCGTAATAGCCCTTGGTCCCGCTTACGGGAATGCGGTGTGCATGCTCGCCGAACACTTGTTTAATCGAAGCAGTTTCCGCGCTGTCGTTAAGCTGAGTCGAACTGGCGTGTGCGTTGATATAATCGATCTGTTCAGGTGGCAATTGCGCGTCTTCGAGCGCTTCGCGCATCGCGCGAACGCACGATTCGCCGGTGGGAAGCGGCGTGGTCATGTGGAAAGCGTCATTGTTCAAACTGTACCCGATCACTTCCGCGTAGATGTGGGCGCCGCGCGCGAGCGCGTGTTCCAATTCTTCTATAACGAGCGAAGCACCGCCTTCACCCATGACGAATCCATCGCGCATCGCATCGAAAGGACGGCATGCCAGAGCCGGTTCACCCGACCATCTGCTCATTGTTTTGATGATGTCGAACGCGCCAATTGTGATGGCCGTAAGTGGCGCTTCTGCTCCGCCGGCGACGACTACGTCTACAAAATCGTCTCGAATATAACGCAACGCCTCGCCGACCGACACCGTGCCACTGGCGCAACTGTTTGAATTCGTCGTGCCCACGCCGCGAAAGCCGAATTCGATTGCAATGTTGGAATGCGCAGAACCACCGAAAACCTGGACAGCAAGCGTGGGCTGGACGCCGCGGGCGCCCTTTTTTAGATATCTGATGTATTGCTCTTCAGCTTTGCACACTCCGCCGAGCGCGGTGCCGAAGCTAACGCCCACGCGATCCTGAGGATTTTCCCGGGAATAGTCGATGCGCGCGTCCTCCAGAGCGAGTTTTGCGGAGACGACGGCGAACTGAGCGTAACGATCCAGCCGTTTCAGGCGATGCGGTGAAAAATAGTCTTCGGCGTTCCAATCACTAATTTCGCCCGCACATCGCACATGGAACACAGTTGGATCAAAGCTGGTGATGCTGTGGATACCGCTATTTTCTGCCAGGATCCCGTTCCAAAAATTCTCGACGCCAGTGCCGATGCATGTGATCGGCCCAATACCGGTGATGACCGCGCGCCTCCGGCTCATACGGCCACCTTGTCTGACCTGGCCTCCACGTAGGCTTTCATACAACGCAATGTTTTATTCGCGACGTTATGGATGAAAAAATCGCCGACAATCGGATTAACAAACGGCGCAAGGACTGGAATCCGGAATCGCAAATCGTGTGCAATAGACACGCGCACACCACCCGCGGTTTCGGAAAACGTCCAAACAACGCGCATTCCTTTTGTCCAGGCTTTCAAATGATGGAAATGAATTTCGAATTTGTCGCGGTCGATGATTTGTTCCGAGGTCCAGGAGATTGGGATGCCGGAACGCACGGCTGCCATGATCACCAGGTTGCGATCGCGCCCACGCTCCAAAAATCGGATGTAGCGGTAATGCGGCAAAATCTTTGGCCATAGCTCCAGATTGGCTGCAGTCTCGAAGATCAATCGCTTCGGCGCCTGCATAAGGATCGAGTTAACCGTGTGCATGGAATGGCCAGCGTCAGATGGAAACTCGCTAGGCCAGCGACGTCGCGCAACTTCCGCGGAATAGTCCACCCTTCCTCGAAAAGCTCTTTCGTGAAAGCGAAAAATTATGTCGTGAAGACGCGCAATGACGATTTGATATACTGAATCGGTTCGCCGAGCTGCGTCCAGCCTAGCGAACCGTTCAGTAACGGACGATCGTCGACGGCTTTCCAAATCGACGAATAACGCGCGGAACCCGATTAGAATCCTCTCTGTGCCGCGTCCGCGGCGCTGGCCATACTGCTCAGCAGGTTCAGGAATGTCTGCGACTGACCTGAAAAGATACCTGAGCCGCTAAAAGCGTGCAAGGCATGCATCGCCCCGGCATTAGCACTTAATATTGGCCGGATGATGGAGCAAGGAGGTAGCCCTTTAATTAGCGCGCACGGCTCCGGCATAATCAGATTGTTCTGCTTCGCATCATTCCCTACAAAAACCTCCAGATCGGGGAAACGAACTCCGCCAGACCCTGGTATTGTTACCTCGGGCGCGTTTCCAGCCTTATCGTGCCAAATGGCGAAATGATTCACTTCTGCTCCACCGATGCTCAGCACAATCCTGAGCACTGTAGGATGGCTGACTTTCAGTGCGAGATCTGCATACAGGCTTGTGCCGCCCTGTTCAATGGCAGCAAAGTGGAATGCAGCGCTATTTGCAATTGCCTGAATCTCATCTGAACCGAAAGGCAAGTCGGTCGGTGGAATTGTCGGGCGGCTCGAGATGTTGATGAATTGCGGAAATTCGAAGTTGAAGTCGGGGTTGTGGGAACTGCGATACCGGAGATACCAGCTGGTGTCCACATTGACGCTCAGGAGATCCGTCAGCCGTCCAATTTGCTGAGCGCCGGTCGCTTCACTGCTTGGCAGTGTGCGAAATGCATCGAAATCCACAGGCTGTGCTCCGATTGAAGCAAGGAAGGCATTCAAGAAAGCAACGTGACTGATTTCATCATCAGTGTTGTCGTGGATGTACTGGGGCATGTCTTCATCGAGGACCTCGAGCGCTTCAGTATAAGCCTCGTTCCCGCTTCCACCTGGTACCTCGCTGTCTTGGATTCCGCCCAGTTCATTGTATTGCTGCCACATATCGGTTTCGATAAGTTCAGCAGCTGCTAACCAGCGCAGGATGGCGATATCACCACTCGTGATCTCGCCAGCGGCCTTGGCACTCTCTGCAAGCAGTCCAGCTCCCAAGGTGGCTGCCCCCACGGCAAACGATTTGCCCAGGAACGATCGCCGACTAATAGTATTTTTAGGAGATCTGACTCCTGCTGCTGCATCCTCTGATTGATTATCTTGAATTATTGGAGAAACGTGCGGGATGTTTTTATTCATTGTTTTCATGATCGCAATATGCAGCAACTCAAGCACATGGCGCTGCGGGAAAGGTTACGTGATTGTTACCTTAGGAACTTTGCCGGTAGGGTGGAGTAGCAAAAGAGAAGCCTAGTTGGGACGCCTTGGGAGAAACTGGCAGGTGCGAACGATCGCGACTTCCCACGCGATCGTTCACAGACTTCTGTTTCGGGTTAATTTGGCCGTTAGGCTGCTTAATCTCGACCGTGATGAGCGTGGTCCGCCGCTTGCGCCAGTCCAGTCATATACGCAAAAAACGCTGGCGATTGGTCGTGGAACAGCCCCATATCCGTTAGAAACTTCAGCGCACCCATAGCAACGCCCTCGGTCTTGGTCGGTCGAATGATCGAAACAATCGGCAAGCTTGGATGCAAGAACGGACACGGCTCTGGCATAATCAAGTTCGGTTGTAAGAGTTCACCGGTAAAGGTGCTCAGGTCAAAGGTCACCGTGTTATTGTTCACCGGGTCAAACGCTGTCGCCTTAGGTGCATTACCAGCCTTATCCGCCCATGTTTGAAAGTGCATCGTCTCCGTGGGTCCAATGCTGATTAGGATTCGGAGGACTTCTTCGTGGGTCGCCCTCTGTGCCAGCGAGGGGTATAGGCTGGTGCCACCTTGCTCAATTGTTGGGAAGTGGAAACCCGCCGTATTGGCGATCACCTGAAGCAAGGGTTCAACTAAATCAGCATTGGTCCTTGGAATTGCCGTGTGCTGTCCTGTGAATAAATCTGGAACAGCCTGCGGAAAGACGTGATTTGGGTCAAGATCCGGGTTATGGCTGTCGTCGCGGTAGCGCGTCCACCAACTGGTATCAACCGTGAGTTTCGTTAGGTTGGTAAGCCGTTTCCCGATCAGGGCGGTATTAACTCCGGTGGCAGTGCTACCCATCAGGGTCCGAAACGGATCGAGATTTGCTGGAGCCGCTCCATGGGATTCCAGGTATGCGTTCAGGAACTTGTGATGAGTGATCTCATCGTCAGTATTGTCATGGATGTACTGTGCCATGTCCGTGTCCAACATCGTGATGTCGGCGGTGTAGGCTGGATTACCTGTGCCACCTGGGACTTCGGAGTCTTGAATACCACCCAGTTCGTTGTATTGGATCCAAAAGTCGGCCTCGAGTAATTCCAGCGCCGCTGGAAATCGTAGCAGTGCCGCGTCCCCCGGTGTGAGCCCGCCACTTGCTCTTGCCGTCTTTGTGTTGATGAAAAATCCCGCCCCGACGGTTCCTGCTACAACGGCACCTGAGTTGCGTAGAAAGGACCGACGACTAATGAGACTTCGGCGCGGTTTGGCTTTACTCGCTGATGTATCAACTTGATTATTGGTTGTGTTCATGACGGTAACATCGCAGCAACTCATCTTCCGCGCTGTGAAGCAAAAGTTACACGCTTGTTACTTCTCACAATTCATAGCTGATTTGGAATAACACAAAACATAGTTATCACAGTTGGTGGGCTAACATGTCGGGCAATATCCTACATAAAAATCGGGTCACGCCTGACTAGCCACTCCATACGAGTCAGCGTAGATATGTGAGGATAATGGTAAAGCTGTCCGGAGGAAGACAACTGCAGCAACGGCTTCAATCGCGAACGAGAGAATTTGTGCAGAGGCAGCGACTGCGAAACTGGTGCGGAGAGGCGGTCCCGGGATTAAGACCGTGCTTATTCATGACACTGGTCGGGTTAAAGTCCCCGTTAAAATTCCCGGCTATCGCAGTCGCTGCCAACAAACAGCAAAGCAGGGCCGCCGAACGCTAGCGGCACCCTGTAACCACATCGTAAAGCAAGCGTCGATGTGTTACTCGCTTATTTTACGTGGCTGGCATTGTCCCATTGGATGGCGGCACGAAGCAACTCAGTCAATGAGGTAACGCCGAATTTTTCTTTCGCTCGAGCACAGTAAGCTTGAACTGTTTTCAAGCTCAGATTCAAATCCCCGGCAATCTCCGATGGGCTGCGACCCTGACCGAGCAACCGAAAGATCTCCAGTTCGCGGTCACTCAAACGTTCTACTGGTGAACTAGCCACTGACCTGCGGGACGCGGTAAGTCTTAGTGCCATTCTGTTGACAATCCGCTCGCTAACATAAATGCCACCGGTGAGCACCTGGCGGATCGAGGCAAGCACACTTTTACTTGTCTCGTGCTTCATAACGTAACCTCGTGCCCCTGCACGCAGGGCACGTTCCGCATACAAGGCTTCGTCGTGCATCGAGAGTACGACCACTGCAACTTGGGGGAATTGCCCTGCCAAATGTTTTATCAGTTCCAATCCTGATTCGTTTGTAAGAGATATATCGATGACGGCGACGTCGGGTTGCTCCTTTGCGATTCCTTCGATCGCTTCGGCGGAACTTTTTGCCTCACCACACACACTAAGATCATTCTGCCCGTTAATGAGATTAGTAAGCCCCTCGCGAACGAGCGGATGATCGTCGACGATGAAGACACTGCGTTTGGGTTCGGCTGCTCCAGAAGTACCAGAATTCATAGGATTATATTCATTGCGAATCAAAGTGCATTACTCGGCATGTGGCAATCGTTCCTTTCTCGCCATTCCGGCGAATGTCGAACGTTCCACCGCTGAGTGCCGCGGCATGACGCATCAGATGAAGCCCAAGCCCTCCCGGCCGTGGTTTGTCCGGAAATCCGACTCCGTCATCAACGACTGATAGACAAAGTTCGGAGCCATTCGTTGCGAGCCGAATGTGAACGTGACGAGCAGCAGCATGTTTGACCGAGTTTGTTACCGCTTCTTGAGCGATTCGATACAGTTGGTTCGCAACGGTCGAATCGCGGATGGGAATTAACTCATCGCCGTGCAAGACGCAATTAATTCCTGATTGTTCGCTA
>Ga0126381_100005946_pt1 | contig 13471 bp, 10 predicted proteins | sample PanSoiMetPlot_28_FD_96465 | JGI IMG/M metagenome (GOLD analysis project Ga0126381, IMG submission 96465) | Tropical forest soil microbial communities from Panama - MetaG Plot_28 | ecosystem: Environmental > Terrestrial > Soil > Tropical forest > Bulk soil | place: Panama | collected 2016-02-17
CCGCAATTTTCGTTCTGCGGATTACATAGTGTTGGATGCTTGATCACGCCCCGCGCTGGGTCTGCACCCTCCCCCGCTTGCGGGGGAGGGGTGGGGAGGGGGCACGTTCAATGACAGCTGCGATCGTTTCCAGAACGCCCCGCCGGTTCGTCATGACGTCGTGATTGTTGAAGCGCAGAACGCGAAAGCCTTTGGCGGCCAGATACGCATCTCGACGAGCGTCGCGCTGCTCTTGTTTTGATTCGAAGTGCTGTCCGCCGTCGAGCTCAATAACAAGCCTTGCGGCGTGACAGACGAAATCCACCACGTACGGCCCGATTGGAGCCTGACCACGAAAACTCGCGCCGTTCATGCGATGAGCACGCAGGGCCGACCAAATGATCTGTTCGGCGTCCGTTGAATTCGCCCGCAGCGATCGCGCGCGGACACGCCGCTTCCTCGAGATATGCCAACGGGGTCCTTTTGGCAGCTCAATCATTCTGCCCCCTCCCTAACCCTCCCCCGCAAGCGGGGGAGGGAACGCGCCGAGTTTGCGGCGAGATCGGCCTGTGCCCGCGTTGCGGCTACATCAATCCTTCACGCCGCCGAGCGCGCACACGATCTTCCATTCCTGCGCGGTGACCGGCTGCACCGACAGGCGCGGATGTTTGGCGAGCGACATGGCTTTGAGCCGCGCGTCGGCCTTGACCGCCGCAAGCGTCACCGGTTTTGCGAATGGCTTGACCGCCTTGACGTCGACGGCGACGAAAACGCCCTTCTCGTCCGTTGGGTCGCGGTAGCTTTCGCGGATCACTTCGACGATGCCGACGACCTGCTTCTCCTCGCCGGTGTGATAGAAGAGCGCGTGCTCGCCCTTCTTCATCGCTTTGAGATTTCCGCGCGCGATGAAATTGCGCACGCCGGTCCACGGCTCGCCCTTGGCGCCGCGCTTGACCTGATCGTCCCAGGAGAACGTCTCCGGCTCGGTTTTCAAAAGCCAATACGCCATCGGTCTCACTGTGCTGGATTGGTTACGTCACGGATCGTCGAGATTAAAGCGCGTTCTTCTTAACTGCTGCAACGACCTCCACGCGCATGACAGTGCCGCGGACTCCGTGTGCACCCCTCCCCCGCTTGCGGGGGAGGGACGATGGGGCCGATGAGCCGCAGCCTTTTGAGAGGGCGCGTTACCCCTCCGCGCGGAATGGCCGAGTCAGCAATGTTTCGGTCGCCGCGTCCACGCTGGCGCGGCCGGCGAGAATATCGCAGACGGCGCTCGCAATCGGCATGTCGATGCCTTTGTCGTTTGCCATCTCGACCAAGACCGGAGCGGTGAAGATTCCTTCGGCGAGCGCATGCGGAGCCTGCGCCTTCTCGCCGCGGCCGAGTGCAACGCCATACGAGAAGTTGCGCGACTGCGAGCTCGAGCAGGTGAGGATCACGTCGCCAAGTCCGGACAGGCCGGTCAGCGTCTCCGCCCGCGCGCCGAAGGCGCGGCCGAAGCGCGCGAGCTCGGCAAAGCCGCGCGTCACCAGCGCGGCGGCGGCGCTCGCGCCAAGCCCGCGGCCGGCGACGATGCCGGCGGCGATCGCCAGCACGTTCTTGGCGGCGCCGCCGATCTCGACCCCGCGCACGTCGGTCGAATGGTAGGGCCGTAGCACCGGCGAGCCGAGCGCGCGGGAAAGCGCCGCCGCCACCGCCTCCTCGCGCGTGGCGAGCGTCACCGCGGCAGGCATGCCGCGCGCGACTTCGGCGGCAAAGCTCGGGCCCGAGAGGATCGCGGGCAGCGCCGCGGGTGCGCTTTCGGCGATCACCTCGCTCATAAAGCGCCGCGTGCCGCGCTCGATGCCCTTGGCGCAGGCGATGACCGGCGTGCCCTCGCGCAGCATCGGGGCGATCGCGCGCGCCGCCGCGCGCATCGCTTGCGAGGGCACCGCCAGCAGGATGGCATCGCAGCCGGAAAGCTCCGCCCCCATCGGGGCGACCGCAACGCGGTCGTCGAGCCGCACGCCAGGGAGCCGCGGGCTCTCGCGCGTCTTTGCAAGCACGTCGGCGCCATTGCGCGCGGCGAGCAGCACGCTGCGGCCTGCGCGCGCGATTGCGTTGGCAAGCGCGATGCCCCACGCGCCCGCTCCGACAACCGCGATGCGATCCAATGCCATGGCGTCAGCAGTTTAGGGCGCGCGGCGAACTCGGTCTGCTCCCTCCCCCGCTTGCGGGGGAGGGGTGGGGGGGTGAGCAGGCGCGAATCTTTTTGCATGCCCCCTCCCTGTCCCTCCAGCCGAAGTCGGATTTATCCGACTTCGGCCAGTTCATATGTGGCCGAGCTCGGGTAAACCCGAGTTCGGCTGCAAGCGGGGGAGGGGACGATGTGGCACGGTCGGTGTTCATGGGTCCCCGCTTGCGCGGGGACGACAGCCCTATTCATTGCCCGTCGTTGGTTGATTGACCTCCGCCATTTCGGCGTTCGGCTCCCGCCCTGGCCCCGCCACCTCGGCGAGCGGCCAGCGCGCGTGCGGGGCGGCGTCGAGCGTATCAGTCAAGCCCAGCGCCAGGCGTTCCGCGCCGGCCCAGGCGATCATGGCGCCGTTGTCCGTGCACAGCGCCGCCGGCGGCACCACGAGCACCGTGCCGGTCTCGAACGCGACCTGATGCAAGACTTTGCGGATCGCCTGGTTGGCGGCAACCCCGCCCGCCGCGACCAGCGCGTTCGGCTTGCCATAGGCGTCCCGAAACAGTTTCAACCCCGCGCGCAGGCGATCGGCGACGACCTCGACCACGCTCTGCTGAAAGGACGCGCAAAAGTCGCGCACGTCGGCCTCGCTCAGCGGCGCAACTCTGTCCGCCTCAACGCGCAGCGCCGTTTTGAGTCCGGACAGGGAAAAGTCGGCGTGCGGCCGTCCGAGCATCGGCCGCGGCAGGGAGAAGCGCGTCGGATTGCCGGTGAGCGCCTCGCGCTCGACCTGCGGGCCGCCGGGGTAGGAGAGCCCAAGCAGCTTTGCCACCTTGTCGAAGGCTTCGCCGATGGCGTCGTCGACGGTGGTGCCGAGGCGCACGTACTGCCCGACGCCGAGCACGGCGACGATCTGGGTGTGGCCGCCGGAGGCGAGAAAGAGACAATAGGGAAACGGCGTCGCCTCGGTGAGCCGCGCGGTGAGCGCGTGCGCCTCGAGATGATTGACCGCGATCAGCGGTTTTTCGGCGACGAGCGCAATCGCCTTGGCGGTGGTCAGCCCCACGATCACGCCGCCGATCAGCCCGGGTCCCGCGGCGGCGGCGACGCCGTCGAGCGCGGCGAAGTTTTTTCCGGCTTCGTCCATCGCCTTGGCGATGATGAGGTCGAGCGCCTCGACGTGGGCGCGCGCCGCGATTTCCGGCACCACGCCGCCGAACGCGGCATGCGCCTCGATCTGCGAGAGCACGACGTTTGCGAGAATCCGGCCAGGCCCCAGCGGCAGCCGCTCGACCACCGCCGCGCCGGTCTCGTCGCAGGTTGTCTCAATGCCGAGCACCAGCATTCAACGCTCCGTTCGATCGCGCCGCAAACTCAGTCTGCTTTCTCCGCGCGCTCGCTCTGCTCTCTCCCCGCACTCGGTCTGCTCCCTCCCCCGTTTACGGGGGAGGGGTGGGGAGGGGTGGGGAGGGGGAATACAACAAGATTCGTGCGTACGTGCCCCCTCCCTAGCCCTCCCCCGCAAGCGGGGGAGGGGACGCACCGAGTGTGCTGCGCGGCTTGCAGCGAGTAGCGCGGGCATATCCCCGATTTCGCTCCTTCTCCATCCGCGCTACCGTGTTTCCCCGGCTGCGACCGGCCTAGCATCGCGAGGTCATCGCGTGCAATCGGCAAAGCCTACGCCATCCTTCCCGCTCGTCATCGGTACGCGCGGCAGCCCGCTCGCGCTCGCGCAAGCGCAGCTCGTGCGCGAGCGCCTCGCCGCCGCGCACGCGCTTGCCGCCGACGCGATCACGCTCGAGGCGATTCACACCACCGGCGACAGGATCCGCGACCGGCCGCTCACCGACGCCGGCGGCAAGGGCCTCTTCACCAAAGAGATCGAGGAGGCGCTCCTCGCCGGCGCCGTCGACCTTGCCGTGCATTCCGCCAAAGACATGCCGACCTTCCTGCCGGGCGGCCTCGCCATCGCCGCGGTGCTGCCGCGCGAGGACCCGCGCGACGTCTTCATCGGCCGCACCGCAAAGACTTTTGCCGAGCTGCCGCGCGGCGCCCGCGTCGGCACCGCCTCGCCGCGCCGGGCGGCGCTCCTCAAGCGGCTGCGCGGGGACCTCGCGGTCGTGCCCTTGCGCGGCAACGTCGAGACGCGGTTGCGCAAGCTTGCCGAGGGCGAGGTCGACGCCATCGTGCTCGCGCTCGCCGGCTTGAAGCGGCTCGGGCTTGCCGATGCCGCAACGGCGCTGCTCTCGGTTGACGAATTTTTGCCGGCGGTCGGGCAGGGGATCATCGCGATCGAGGCGCGCGGCGACGATGATCGCGCGTTTGCGCTGCTGCGCTCCATCAGCCACGCCGCGACCGCGGCGGCGTTGTGCGCCGAGCGCGCCTTTCTTGCCGTGCTCGAAGGCTCCTGCCGCACGCCGATCGCGGGGCACGCCGCCGTCGCCGCGGGCCGCCTCGCGTTCCGCGGCTTGATCGCAAAACCCGACGGCAGCGAAGTGTTGGAGGCGCAGCGCCACGGCGCCGCTGCCGCTGCCGCGCGCCTCGGCGCCGAGGCCGCGCGCGAGCTCAAACTCTCCGCCGGCGCCGATTTCTTCGCGGCGGTGTGAGGTGATGGTGGAACATTTGAATCTGAGCTTTGCATCCAAACTCCGTTCATTCCCGCGAAAGCGGGAATTCAGGAATGACTGGGTCCCCGCTTTCGCGGGGACGAACGGTGAGGCGATGTGCGGTTTGAAGCGGGGTGAGGTGATGACCGTGCGGCACACTCGGTCTGCTCCCTCCCCCGCTTGCAAACCGAACTCGGGTTTACCCGAGTTCGGCCGCTTCTTAACTGGCCGAAGTCGGATAAATCCGACCTCGGTTGGAGGGGTGGGGAGGGGGCACCTACACTCCGCTCGAGCCTTGTTGCATGCCCCCTCCCTAACCCTCCCCCGCACGCGCGGGAGGGGACCCACCGAGTCCGCCGCACCACTCATGCACCACAACCACCGTGTGTCGGCGTGCGGCTCCTGGTGACCCGCCCCGAGGCTGACGGCGCGCGCACCGCGGCCGCCCTGAGCGCGCGCGGCCACACCGTCATGGTTGCGCCGCTGTTGCACGTCGCGCCCGTGGCCTTCGCGCTGCCCCGGCAACAATTCGACGCGGTGGTGCTCACCAGCGCGAACGCCACGCGCGCCCTTGCCGCGCACCCCGCGCGCGCCACGCTCACCGCGCTCCCGGCATTCACGGTGGGCCGCCACACCGCGGCGGCCGCGCGCGCCGCAGGCTTTCGCGACGTCACCTTCGCCGAGGGCGACAAGGAGGATCTGGCCGCGCTGTTGCGCGCGCTCGCCGGCAAACATGCGTTGCTCTATCTCGCCGGCGAGGATCGCGCCGGCGATGCTGCGGATTGGGGCGTGCCGGTGCTCACCATGGTCGCCTATCGTGCGCGCAAGGACGAGCGCTTCTCGCCGCCCGTTGCCGCGGCGCTCGCGCAAAGCGCGCTCGACGGCGTGCTCCATTTCTCGCGCCGCAGCGCGCAGGCCTATGTCGATTGCGCCGCGCGCGAGGGAAGCTCCGCGCTCGCGCCGGTGCATTTCTGTCTCTCCCGCCAGGTCGCGCAGCCGCTTCGCGCCGCCGGCGCCGCGACCATCCGCATCGCGCCGCGCCCCGACGAGGCGGCGCTGATCGAGCTTGTGGGGGAGGCGTGACGTCACGATGCTGCTGCCGCACACGCGGTCTGCTCCCTCCCCCGCACTCGGTGTGTCCCCCTCCCCCGCTTGCGGGGGAGGGCTAGGGAAGGGGGCATGCAGAAAGACACAAGTATGCGTGCCCCCTCCCCACCCCTCTCCCGTAAACGGGGGAGGGAGCAGACCGGACTTGCGGCGCTGGTATTGGCAAACAGCGCCGCTATTGCCCAAACGCCGCATAGGTTTGGCTGCGCAAATCTGCTACGACAGCGCCGCCCATCCGTTCTAGACTGCCCAGCCGGTCAACGAATCACCCAGCCGTCCTAAAGAGCACACCGCTGCGGCGCTGCCCGGCACGGAGAAGAAAACATGGATGCACCCTCCGATATGCCTTCGCGCGGGGAGCCGGCCAAACCAGCGTCTGAGCCATCCGCGGCAGCGCCCGATGCATCCGCGGCACCTTCCGATTCATCCGCATCAGCGCCCGAGCCTTCGCCGCCGCGGCGGCGCGGCGGCGGCGTGTCGCTGCTCGGTATTGCGACGGCGTGCCTCGGCATCGTGCTTGCCGTGCTCGGTATTGCGACGCTCATCGTCGGCCGCGACAGCAGCGTGAGCGCACTCGATGCGCGGCTCGCCGGGCTCGAGCTTCACCTGCGCGAGCTTGCCGCGCGCCCGGCGCCGGCGAGCGCCGATCCCAAAATCCTCGAGGAGGTCGCGGGCCGTCTCGCCAAGCTCGAGGCGGCCGCCGGCGCCCGCTCGGCGCTGGGCGATGCGGCGCTTGCCGACCGCCTCGCAAAACTCGAGACCGAGCTCAAGCTGCTCGCCGAGACCGTGGGCGCCCTCGGCCGCCGCAACGAGGAGATCCTTGCCGCCGCGCGCGAGGCGCGCGCGCGGGCCGATGCCGGCGCTGCGGCGCTCGCCGAGCTTGCGCAAAAAATTCCCGATGCGTCCGCCGCTGTGCGCAGCGAGCTTGAAGGCTTGGGCAACCGCGTGGCGGCGGTCGAGCGCGGCGAAAAGGCGGCGGAGCGCGGCGATCGTACGCTGCGGCTCGCGCTTGCCGCGAGCGCGCTCAACGGCGCGGTCGAGCGCGGCGAGCCCCTCGCGACCGAGCTCGCCACGGTCAAGGCGCTCGGCGGCGAGCAAAAACTCCTCGCAGCGCTCGAGCCGTTCGCGGCGTCGGGCGTGCCCACACCCGCGGTACTCGCGCGCGAGTTTTCCGACCTTGCGCCGTCGCTGCAGGCTTCCGCGGCGCCGCGCGAAGGCGTGCTCGGCAAGCTGCAAATGAACGCGGAAAAATTGATCCGCATCCGCCGCATCGACGAGACGCCGGGCAGCGACCCTGCCGCGATTCTTGCCCGCAGCGAGGCGAAAGTTTTGCGCGGCGATATTGCCGGCGGTCTCGCGGAGTTGGCGCAGCTTCCACCGCAAGCGCGCGTGCCCGCCGAGGCTTGGATCAAGCGCGCGCAGGCGGCGGTCGCCGCGCGCGACGCGAGCCGGCGCCTCTTCGCCGACGCGCTGGCCGGGCTCGGCAGGTGATGGCGATGCGATTTTGGGGCGATGGAATGAGCGCGAGCGGCAAGCTCGGTCTGTTCCCTCCCCCGCTTGCGGGGGAGGGGTAGGGAGGGGGCATGCATCAAGATTCGCGGGATAAGATTCCCGTGCGTAAACTCACCCCCTCCCCAACCCTCCCCCGCAAGCGGGGGAGGGGGCACACCGCGTTCGCCGCGCAACTGTCGCCCGCGGGCTTGACCCGCGGGTCCATCATTCTTCGTAAGAAGTTTTTGCGAAGACGATGGATGCCCGGGTCAAGCCCGGGCATGACGGATAAAAGGCCGCAGGTTAAAACTTTGATATGAGCCGCTTTCAAACATGATTCGCGTCATCATCTACCTCATCATTGTCGCGGCGCTGGCCTACGGCGCGGTGTGGCTCGCCGAGCGGCCGGGCGAGGTCGCCATCACCTGGCAGGGCGAGCGCATCGACACCTCGGTGATGGTGCTCGCCGCCGCGATCGCCGCCGTCGCGGTGGCGGTGGTGTTTTTCTGGTCGATCCTGCGCGCGCTCCTCAACGCGCCCGCAGCGATCGCCCGCTACCGGCGCGAGCGCCGCGGCGAGCGCGGCTATCGCGCGGTCTCGCGCGGGCTGATCGCGGTCGGCTCCGGCGACGCGCGCGGGGCGCAAAAATTCACCGCCGAGGCGCTGCGCATCGCCCCGCGCGAGCCGCTCACGCTTCTCCTCACCGCGCAGAGCGCGCAGCTTTCCGGCGATCGCGACGCGGCCGTCGCGACCTTCCAGGAGCTGGCAGCGCGCGATGACACCCGCGTGCTCGGCCTGCACGGCCTCTTCGTCGAGGCGCATCGCCGCCACGACCACGCCGCTGCGCTCGGCTTTGCCGAGGCGGCGGCGCGGCACGACTCGACGCCGGTGTGGGCGGCGCAGGCGGTGCTCGAATTCCGCTGCGTCGCCGGCGACTGGACCGGCGCGCTCGAGCGGCTCGACCGCAACTTGAAAGAAAAGCTCATCGACCGGCGCACCTACCGCCGCCAGCGCGCCGTGCTGATCACCGCGCAGGCGCAGGCCTTGGCGCAAACCGAGCCCGCGCGCGCGGCGGCGCTCGCGCGCGCGGCGGCCAAGCTCGCCCCCGACCTGGTGCCGGCCGCAACACTCGCGGGGCGCCTGCTCGGCGAGGCGGGCGAGCGGCGCAAGGCATCGCGCATCATCGAGCGCGCCTGGCGCGAAAATCCGCATCCCGATCTCGCCGCCGCCTATGCGGCGCTGCGCCCCGGCGATTCCGCGCGCCAGCGCTTGAGCCGGGTCGAGGCGCTCGCGGCAAAAGGACCCGCCGACGCCGAGGCCGCGCTCGCGGTCGCACGCGCCGCGCTCGACGCGCAGGAATTTTCCGTGGCGCGCGCCGCGCTCGCGCCCTACACGGCCGCGCCGCGCAAGCGCGTGGCGGCGCTGATGGCCGAACTCGAAATGGCGCAGGGCGACGAGGGCCGCGCGCGCGAATGGATGGCGCGCGCGCTCAACGCGCGGCGCGATCCGGCCTGGACGGCGGACGCCTTCGTCTCCGATCACTGGCTGCCGATCTCGCCGGTCAGCGGCCGGCTTGACGCGTTCGAGTGGAAGGATCCGCTCGCTGGCGAGGACCACGGCCCGGTGATCGAGCACGCCGCCGAGGCGGCGTCGGTACCGGCGACAGTCGCGACACCGCGTCCAGCGCACACGCGTGCCGCGGCGTCCCCTCCCCCGCTTGCGGGGGAGGGACAGGGAGGGGGCACGCGAAAAGATGCATCGGTGCAAGCTCACCCCCTCCCCACAGGGGCACCCCGCGACGCAACGCGTCGCGGGGACCCCGTTGCGGGGGAGGGAGCAGACCGAGCATGGCAACCGGATGAGGAGACTCGACCCGGCGGCTTCTTCGGAAGTCACGAGACGGAGCGCCCAGAAGAAAAAGCGGAGCGCCCGGATGAAAAGGAGTCGCGCCGCAGCCCTTTCTTCGGTGGTGGAGCGCGAGAACGCCACCGCCGCGCGGCGGCGACGGCGGATAAGTCGCGCGCGCCGCGTCCCGAGGTAACGCCGGTGGCGCCGCCCATTATTCCGCTGGTGCACGCGCCTGACGATCCCGGCCCCAACGGCGATGGGCCGCGCGAGCCCGAGACGGACGCGCCGCCCTCGGAAGGCTGGCGCCGCATCCGCGCGCTGTTCAAGTGACAGCGCACTGACTTTCAGCCTGGCGGGCAGATCTCTCCTCCGCTCATTCCCGCGCAAGCGGGAATCCACGTCTTCGTGTCCCGGGCGAGCGAAGCGAGACCCGGGACCTAGAGCCACCAGCTCCAACCCTGGGTCCCCGCTTTCGCGGGGACGAACGGAGAGGAGAGGGCGCACCGCTTCGACAGCGGGCGGCTTCTTTGCTACAACGCTCGCGACGCCGCAGTAGCTCAACGGTAGAGCAATCGCTTCGTAAGCGATAGGTTGACGGTTCGAATCCGCCCTGCGGCACCAGCTTTCCAGCATCAACCGTCCGCGCTGCGATGAGCTCGGCCTCCTCGCCAGTGATGCATTTCACGCTTTCGCCGCGGCGATGACGATTTTGTAACCGTTCCCATGGCTTGCGGCCGGCAGGCTTGCAGCGATGCAAAGCGGCGGCGCCAACGATACGCGGCCGCGTGCGTTGTCGCGGTTCGTGGGGCGAGATAAGGAGAGCGTGTCATGATCGGTGTGCACAAACACGTGGCTGCGGCGCTTGCCTTGGGGATTGCGGTTTCCGCCCTGGCAACGCCGAGCTTTGCGCAACGCGCGGAGGATCAGATGAGCGGCTCGCGGGAAAATGCGCTGAAGGAATGCAACGCCGAGGCTCAGAAGGTGAGCCAGCACACCTGGGCTGACCATCAGATTCACAAATACCGCTCCTGCATGATGCAACACGGCGAGCAGCAGGCCGCCTATTACGCCGCCCTCAAGGTGAGGGTGCCCGCCCTCGCCCTTCGAGACGCCGCCCTCAAGGTGAGGGTGCCCGCCCTCGCCCTTCGAGACGCCGCCTCATGGTGAGGTGCCCACCCTCATCCTTCGAGACGCGGGCTGCGCCCGCTCCTCAGGATGAGGGTGGGCCTCGAACCACGCGCGCCTTCTCAGGACGAGGGTGGATGGATGCTACCCCTACGAGTTCTATTCGGGCGCCGCCGCGACACCTGTGTTCCACCCTTGGAACAGCGGTGCGATGCCACGGAACAGCGCTGCCGCGTTGCGCGTTTTCTTTGCAGTATGGGGCCGTTCCGCGGGGCGATGGAACGGCCTCGCGATTCAGGCGAGACGAGTCTCGAGTCTACTCAAAAAGAGAGATCCAAAGTCTCGCGCAACCACGCGGCGTTGAGTCGCGTGAGGAACATAAGGAGTATGGTCATGAAAAGGGTCAGCAAAATCGTGGCGGCCCTTGTTTTCGGGCTCGTCGTTTCCGCGCTGGCGACGCCGAGCTTCGCGCAGCGTGCCGAGGGCATGAGCGGCGCGCGTGCCCAGGCGCTGGAAGCGTGCAACAAGGAGGCCGGGAAATTTGTGGAGCACACCTGGGGCGACGTCGAGATCTACACCTACCGCGCCTGCATGACAAAACACGCCCAGCAGGAGTAGCGGGCGGTTGCGACAAGGAGCGGTCTTGCCCCAGCGTCCCATCCCCCGCTTGCGGTGCGTAACAAGAAAGAACGAGGCTCTTGCCCCCCTCCCCGACCCTCCCCCCGCAAGCGGGGGGAGGGAGCACACCGAGTGTGCGGCGCGCATTATCTTCTCAGCACGAGATGTGTCCCGCCGCCGCCACAGCCAAACAAAAGTCAGGAAAATCGACGCGCGCCGCTACCCCTGCGGCTTCCATTCGCGCGCGCGCTTCTGCGCCTCGGCGAGCTGTGCCGATGTCATCTCGTTGGCCATCGTGTCGCGGTTCTTGACCGCGGCGGCGCGGTTGCGCGCGTCGGTCGGGGGAAAGCGCGCGGCGGCCAGATTGAACCACATATGCGCCCCGACCGCGTCCTGCGCCACGCCTTCGCCGCGTGCGTAGGCGAGGCCGAGATTGTACTGCGCTGGCGCATCGCCGCGTTCGGCGGCGGCGCGGTACCAGCGCGCGGCCTCGGCGAAATCCTGCGGCACGCCGCGGCCTTCGCCGTACATCACGCCGAGCGTGTAGCCCGCGACCGCGTTACCCTTCTCGGCGGCGGGCTTAAGCCACTTCGCCGCCTCGGCGTCGTCGTGCGGCGCGCCGCGGCCGCGGTAATAGGCTTGTCCGATGATCGCCTCGGCGCGCGCATTGCCCTCATCCGCGAGCGGACGCGCGAGCTTGAGCGCCTTGGCGTAGTCGCCCTTCTGGAACGCGGCCTCCGCCTCATCGGCGGCGTCGCCGGGCCCGCTTGCGAGCCCGACCGCCGCGGCGGTCACGACGAAAGCCTCTTTGATCGCGTGCCGGTAGACGCCGAGCGTAAAGCCGATCGCCAGCGCGATCACGGCCACGCCGATGGTGAAGCGCACGCGAAAGCCCCACCACTGCCGCGCCACGCCCTTGCACTGGCTGAGCGCCGACTGCAGCGCGTTGACGCGCTGCTCAAGCTCGACCTCGCGCGCGTGGTTTTTCGTTCGTGCAAACAACGCCATGCCAAGTCCTTGCGGCGAAAGCCCCGCGCCCGCCCTAGAGGTAGGCATCGGCTTAAGGCGCGACAACCTTGCGTCAAATACTCGTGAGGACGCCGCGAACTCGGTCTGCTCCCTCCCCCGCTTGCGGGGTAGGGGTGGGGAGGGGGTGGACTGCCGAGTCTTTGTGCATGCCCCCTCCCTAACCCTCCAGCCGAAGTCGGATCTATCCAACTTCGGCCAGTTAAGATATGGCCGAACTCGGGTAAACCCGAGTTCGGCTGCAAGCGGGGGAGGGGACGCACCGAGCGCGGGGAGGGAGCACTCAGTCTGCGGCATAAGTGCCTGCGGCAAGTGCACCGCGAGTGCAGCGAACCCGAGGCCGCCCTTGCGCGTTGTAAGGCAGTCCCAACGGGGGCCGCAGCCCATGGTGCGAGCGAGCGTGCTGCTTGCGGCGGTGCTGGTGGTGTGCGTGGCCTCGAGTGCCGAGGCGCGCCGCCGCCACCACGGCTATTGGGGCGGCGAGCAAAGCTACGGCGAGCGCTCCTCCTCGCGCTCCTCGCTCGACGCCTGGCGGCGCGCCCGCGACGCGCAAGGGCAAAATCAAGATCAGGATCAGCCGCGCGACCAAGGGCAGGCGCGTGGTGAGGATCGCGGCACGCCAAGCCCCAAGCAAAATCTCGGGCAGGATCTGCGGGGAGACCGCGGCGATGATCGCTCCCGCTATTCGCGCTACGAGCGCCGGCGCGGGCGTCTCGACGAGTGGCGCCGCGCGCAAGAGCGCGGCCAAGAGAGTTTTCGCCGCAGCCGCGATGACTGGCGCTCCGTGCGCGAGGAGGAGCGCCGCGCGCGGGACGCGCGGGATGAGGAGCGCCGGCGCGCACGCGAGCGCGAAACCCGCGCTGCCGCGCCTGGCGCTGCTGCGCTGTCCCGCACCCGCAGCGGGCCGTTCGGCGCCGCCATCGACAAGCTCGTGCGCGGCTGCGCCGTGCAAGCGGCCGAGTTCGAGAACTGGCCGTTTGATGCGATCTCGGAGGCGGTTGCCCCCGACGAGGCGCAGCGCAACGCGCTCACGAATCTGCGCAACGCCGCCAACGAGGCGGCGGAGCGGCTCGTCAAGGACTGCCCGCAGGAGGTGCCGGCGGCGCCCGCGGCGAGGCTCGAGGCGGTGGCGCAGGGGATCGACGCGGCGCTCAAGGCCTACGACGTCGTCGAGCCGGCGCTGCAGGCCTTTTACGGCGCGCTCAACGACGAGCAGAAGGCGCGGCTCTATCGCGAGATGGCGGCGTCGGTCGCCGCGAATGCGCCGCAGACCTCGCCCCGCCGCGAGGCGCAGGACGCGCGCGAGGCGCGTGACTATTCGCGCGAGGGTCGCGACTATTCCTCGCGCCGGCATCGCTGGCGCGCCTATGCCGCGGCACGCGAGGCCGCCGCGCGCGAACAAACTGCGGCGCGCAACCCGCCGCGCCCATCGCCGACCGGCTCGAGCGGCATGTGCGAAGAACTCGCCAGCGTGCTGCGCAACTGGCCGGTGCGCGAG
>Ga0126381_100005947_pt1 | contig 13471 bp, 19 predicted proteins | sample PanSoiMetPlot_28_FD_96465 | JGI IMG/M metagenome (GOLD analysis project Ga0126381, IMG submission 96465) | Tropical forest soil microbial communities from Panama - MetaG Plot_28 | ecosystem: Environmental > Terrestrial > Soil > Tropical forest > Bulk soil | place: Panama | collected 2016-02-17
GGCCAGCGCACCCGTGTTGCCCGTGGCGATCGACTTGGTAAGCGCTGTCTCAATGACCGTGTAGGACTTGCCGGTGGCCGCGGCTTCGTCCTGCGCGATCTTGCCTAGCTTGGTGGCGTTGGCCAGGTTGATGTGACCCCGGATCAGGTCACCGACTGTTTTCTGCGCGTCCTCGGTGGTGATGCCAAACCGGTTCAGCGACCCGATCGCGTCCTCGACGCTCTTGGTGGAGACGTGGTTCGCCTTGGCCATCGCGTCCAGCGACGCCTGGTACGCCTGAACCTTCGCCGCGGCCTTGTACGCCTCCACGCCGAACGCGACAGCCGCTGTAGTGGCCAGCCCGATGCCCGTGGCCACCGACCGGGCGACTGCACCAGCGACCGGCTTGAGCCGGGAGATGCCCCGCTCAAGATGCCCGCTGATTGTCGCGCCAGCAGCCGTGCCCGATGTCTCGGCTGCCCGCTTGACCTCTGATTCGAGTGGCTTGGTGTTGGCGTAGACCGGCACCATCAAGCTGCCGTAGTCAGCCATGCTTCACCACCACTCCTTCCATGCCGCCCATCAGCTCCTTCGCCCAGCCGAACGCCGAGCTGGGCTCCGGCGGCGAGCTAGGCGGGCGTTCCAGCTCGTGCCGCAGCTTCGGCCGTGGCATCGGCTGTGGCCGCGGGTTGTGCCCGCCGCCGAGCTGTGTCACCACCCACGTCAGCTCCGCCACATGGTCGATGAGCAGCGCCAGCAGCCCCGACTCGATCGACCAGTCCTCGCCAGGCAGCCGCGCCCACGGTGGCATCCGCTGCGACAGCACCCACACGCGCCGCAGCGACACGTGCGGGTCCATCACATCGAGCCCGTACGCCGCGAGCATGGCAGCCTCTACGTCGGGGTCGAATCTTGCGGCGCAGGCACTGGCAAGTTTGGGAGGTTCTCAACTCCGCTGGCTTCACCGATCTTGGTGAACAGGATGTTCAGCTCACCCACGGTCATGCCATCGGTGAGCAGTCGCTTGTACGGCTCCTCACCGAGCAGCCCGGTCAGTGCGCCTTCCAGGTCACCAGCGGCGATCTGCGCCTGCAGTGACAGCGGCCACTCCGTCGCAGGCGGGATCGTGTAGTTCACATCCTTGTATGAGAACAGGAACGGGACGGGTGGGCTCTCAGCCGCAGCAGCCGCTGATGCTGCGGAAAGATCGAACCGCCCGTTGGCGGCGGCGGTCACGTCGCCGTGCCGACCAGGACCGTGCAGAGCGTCCCGTTGTCGTCCAGCGCGGACAGCGTGACATCCAGCGGCACCGCCGCGCCGCGGGTAAGCGCCATGTTCCCGGCAGCGGACAGGTTCGCGCGGGTGAAGATGATCCGCAGAACCTGGTTGCCGTCCTTGGCGTCGATGCCGATGGCGTAGATGAACCCGCCACCGCCGCTGGCCACCGGCATCGAGAACGACCCGTCAGTGGCTGAGGGCGTCGGCCGGGTCGCGTCGAAGTACAGCGCCATCGTGAGGTCGTTGAGCTGCCACATGACGAACTGCGCCGTGATGGATCTGGCGGTGATCGGGGATCGCAGCGGCGCGGTGGACTGCCACGGCACAATGTCCTGCTTGGTCGTCGCCTGCGCGAGCACCGGCCCGGCGTCGGACATGTAGCCGAGCACCTGCCACCCGACGCCCCACGCCGTCTTGGTGTCAATCGGTGGTGCCGTGCCGTACGGCGCGATCATCACACCTGGGCCGTTCGGGGTGCCGATCTGCACCTGAGCTGCGTTCAGCGCGTAGGTCACCGCAAGCGGCGACACCTCCGGTGTGTCTGTTCCTGCTGCTGGCATTGATACCTCCACATGAGCCGGTCAGCACGGGCCGTGACCATCGGGGTCACGGGACTGGCCGGAGCGGATGAGCGCGGACTTCGTACCGCGTCACGTACCTTGGGCCTCCATCGGGGTCAGGCAGCCAGAACGGCCCTTCAACCGGCTGCATGTAGGTGAGCGTGCCGTTCGGCCACGGCTCATCCGGCAGCCCAACCATCAACTGCCGGATCTCCTCAGCCAGATCACGGGCGGCCTGCTTCGTCTTGGCGCGGCAGTCCACCTGGATGCTGTAAGCCACGTTCCACAACGGCCACTCGTTGACCACCGCGTAGCACCATGATGTGACCCCCGCCCTGCCGATGTTCGCCCACACCCACGCCTCAACGTCCGGCTGCACAACCACTGGCGCTGTCATAGGTGCACCCTCGCCCGCCAGTGTGCCAGCACCGGGCCGACCATCGGCTCAGCCGCCATGTTCACTGTGCCGTACTCCACGAACCGGGCGTACGGCACGCCGTTGACCAGCAGCCACGAGCCTTCCCGGTCGCCGTGCTCAACCCGCCACCCGGCCTGCAGCCGCCCAGTCTCTACCGGGGTCCGCGCAGCCACCTCGTCGCGGATCGAGTCGGTGATGTCCTTGATGCCGCGGTCAGCTTCCCGGGTCGGCGCGCCCGGGTCAGTGACCGTGAACTTCGCCACCTCAGCCATCTAGCTCAAACACCCCGTCGTGGACCGCGGTGGCGGTGATGCAGTCCAGATCCCCGGTGCCAGTCGGGTCCGTCACGAGCCGCACCTGCGACAGTGACCACTTCTCTGTCCCGATCTGGGCGATCATCCCTTCGGTGACTGGTGCGTCCGGCGGCAGATACAAGATCGCCAGGTCGTTGAAGTTCGGGTCGAATGGCCCAGCCCCGCCACCTTCGCGGGCTAGCGAGTCGGATCGGCCAGGCATCCGCTGCAGGCTCCCGTTCCCCGACCACGCCTGAGAAGTCGCTGCCAGCTCCCAGCCGTGCCCATCGGTGGTGGACACCGGAGCCTCGTACAGCGTCACCTGGTCCTGGCCCAGCAGCAGCATTCACCACCCCCATGCCAGATGCCCCAGCGCGATCGTCATGATGACCAGGGCAGCCAGCACCAGGATCGCCCACACTTCGCTTCTGCTCATGCCACTGCCCAGGTCGGGTCATAGGTGCCGCGCCACGGGTTACCAGGCACGGAAGTCAGCGCCGGTTCCGCTACCTCAAGCGGCAGCGTGTCCAGCGGCGACATGAGTGACCGGTGCCAGGCGGCCCGGCTCATCGCCAAGCCGAAGTCGCCGCCTGGCATCGGCGGAGAGTACGACACCGACTGTGCTCCGGTGGACACGGTTGCCACGCTCGGGGCCGGTGGAAGCGACGCGGCGTACGCCTCCCATTGGAGCGCGGCACACAGATGCGGGTCGATCTCCCAGGTGGCGTCCGCTATGGCCTGTGCGGTCGCCACCGGCAGCCCGCCCGCGGTGGGCGGGTCGAGCGGCGGAGCCCACAGCGCCCACGTCTCCACAGCCCCAGCCGCTGTGATGGCGGCTGAGACTGCGATAGGCGCGGTAGCTGTCATGCCCCGTACTTCCACCCTCCCGAGAGCACGCCGACACCGTGCGGGGTGGTGACCGACACATCCTGCGTGCTGTTCGCCGTCCCCGCCGGGCTCGTCGCGTTGACCTGGTAGTCGCTGACCACCGACACAGCAGTGCAGGCGACCGTGCCGATCTTCACACCAGTCGCCCCGGTCAGGCCACGGCCACTGATCTGGAAAGCGGTCGCGCCCGTCGAAGGGCCAGTCGCCGGGGTAGCCGACAGGATTTCAGGCATGAAGCCGGAACGGTCGGACACCCAGCTAATGACGCGGCCGAACACCGGGGCGTGGCCGGTGTCGGTCTGATGGCTGGCCAGGCCCGCCGGGTCGTTGATGAACGTGCCCCGCGTGCAGCCAGCCTGAGAGCACGTCCACAGCATCAAGGTTGGGTTCGGCATGGCTACCGCTTCGCAGCCTTGCTCTCGGGCTCATCCGAAGCCGCGGTCGGCGTGACACCAGACGCGCCGTGCAGGTCGGACTTGGCGAACGCCTTGGCACCGGCCGGGAACAGCGCGGTGACCGGGCTGATGACGGTGAAGCCGAACCTGGCCCACACCTTCATCGGCGTCACGTTGTCTTGGAAGCCGCTGACCTGCACCACACCCGAAGCGTCAGCGATCACCGCGGACGGGTCGATCAGGTAGCGGATATCCGACCGGACACCGAGGATCGCGTAGGTCCAGTCGCCCACCAGGTAGTCAGCCGGGTTCGCGCCGGACTTGCCCTGGAACGGGATGTACGACACCGGCAGCCCGTAGATCGTCGGGACCGCGTAGTTGTCGATGCTCGTGGTGCCCAGGATCAGCTCGTTCGTGGTGGCGCGCAGACCCCGCAGCAGCGACCGGTTCGGCAGATCCGACGCACCACCGCTCGGTGTCAGGCCCTGGCCTTCGACCGCGCCCATCGTCTTGTTGATCGTGTCCACCGCGTCGGTTCCCGAGTTGACCGCTGTGGCAGCGGCCATCAGGCCACCAGCGGGGAAGCTGGCAGGCGCGTTCACGCCGAACAGCACCGCACCGTCGAGCGCGATGGCGATGGCCTGCGCGAGCAGCGGCCGGGTGTAGTTCCACAGGTTGATCGAGGAGTCCTCGACCATCTTGTCGGGGATCGCCACCACTGCCGCGACTTCCTCGGCGGTGATGGTCTGCGTCTGCAGCCCGACGTTCGTGTACGGCTTGCGGCCAGTGGCCGCGGTCACCCACGAAGCCGTGGGCAGAGTCTTGGGAATGGGCATCTGGGTTACGCCCGTGCCCATCGGTAGCCTGCTGCACAGCCGCATCGCCGCGGAAGTCTGCGTGACCTCCTGAATGATGGCCGTGGACAGCACTGGCGGGATCACTCCCGAGAAGTCGCCAAGCGCCATGACGGAAAGCCTCCTGAGTTGGTGGTCTGGTCACCACCGCTTTCCGCACCACCTGGCCACCGCCGCATCCCGCTGCACGGTGACCCGGCCTCCGCAACCCCGCGTCGTGAAGCGCCCGGATTCGGCTACCGGCTGCCCGCCGCGTCCCGCTGCACGGGCATCACGGGCAACCCTACCCCGTGAGGAACCGCTTGCCCGTCTTGGACAGCGCGCTGCGCAGGAAGTCGTCCTCCGGTGCTGCGCCCTGCGGCCCGGACGGTATCCGGCCTGCTGCGGGCATCTGCGCGATCAGCTTGTCCACCAGCTTCGCCATCGCGTCCTTGTCAACCTCGCCGTCGTCATTCACGAATCGTGAAAGGTCGAGCAGTTCCAGCGTCGCTGACGGGTCAGCCAGCTTGCCCGCAGCGAGCACCCGGAACTCGGCCTCAGCGAGCCGCAGGCCGCCTTCCTTGACCGCTGCTGCACGCCCTTCTGCACGTGCATCAGCCAGTGCTTTCTCCTGGTCGGTCATGCCCTGCTGCTTGAGCGCTGCCAGCGCCTGCATTGTTTCCTTGTGCCGCTCCCGTTCCAGGCGGAGCGCGGTCCTCAGCTCATCTGCCGAATCCGCGGGCGGAGCTGGCGGCTCCGGCGGTGGAGCTGGCGGTGCCGGTGCTGCTGGCGCTGCACCATTCTGCTGCTGGCCGACCTCAGACGGGTACGGCGGAATGGCGGGCTCAGCCGCTGGTGGTGGCGATGCTGGTGTGGTCATGTCATCCGTTTCCTGTGTCGGCGGTGGCCGTATCGGTTACGCCCGTGTCAGTAGCGCCTGCGTCTGTGGTGGGTGGCAGCGCCACCGGCTTAGGCGATGCAGCCTGGATCTTCTTCCAGGCGTCAATTTCCGCTGGTGTCGCACCGAGCCGCTGCCACAGAATCTCCTGCGGCACACCGATGCTGGCGAACTTCGTCAGCGCATCCGCGAGCTGCGCGATAGAGCGTGTCTCAGGATCGGCCCACAGCACCTGCCCGGCCATGTTCACCGCACCCGGGTCACCGACCAGCCCGAGTGCCAGCCGCACTACCGTCTCCCAGCCCTCACCGATGTGCAGCATCCTGCGCCGCACCTTGCAGATCAGCCCAGCCTCAGCCGCCTTGATCGCGTCCGCTGACAGGTTCACCATCTTGCCGTGAAGGTAATACGGCGGCGTCTGCGTGATCGCTGCCATCGCCTCAATATCCTGCTCGACCGCCGACAGGTAACCGGCCAGTGGATCACCAGGAAAGGCACCGAACCGGCCTTCCGGGTTCTCATTGGTCAGCAGCCGGTTCGCACCGATATCCCACGGCTTCACCGCCACCTCAGTTGTCGTAGGGTTCCCTGCGTCATCTGTGGAGGTGACGATCTGCCGGGCCAGCTTCACACCCGTCGCCCATATCTGCCGGAATGCGCCGAAGTCGCTGGCCACGAGCCGGTTGAAGATCGTCGTGTGAATCCGGTCGTTGATCGGGATAGCTGAGTCCAGCTCAGAGCGTGGCCGCCCCATTGTCCGCGGATTCGGCGTGATCTCAAGAAGCCCAACCGTGCCCGCCGGGTTCGTGGCCAGCACCGGGTCACCCACGTTCGGCAGCCACGTGGCGATCGTGTCCGGCAGCATCAGGATCTCGGTGACCTTGCCCGACACCGGATCTGAGAACCGCTTGAACCCAGCCAGCCTGATCCGCCGGTTGCCCGGCTGGTACAGCACCGTCGCCTCAAACGGCGACTCAGGCGTGATCGACACACCAGACGGGTTCGTGTCATCCGGCTGCACCAGCACAAAGCCGCTGCCGGTGACCAGAGCGTCGGTCTGCACCAGCTCCGCATCGGCGTCCATGCTGTTCGCCTGCCAGATCGCCCACGCAGCATCGGAGCTGCTGCCCCACTCGAACGCGACCACCTGCATCCGCTCAGCGACCGCGTTGACGACCAGCTCGCACCAGTTCGCCTGCGACTCGTCAAGGAACCGGCGGAACACCAGCCGTTCCTCGGTGTTCAGCAGCGCCAGGATCGCTGGCTCGCCGTCGTAGTAGCTCTGGTACAGCAGCGCCTGCGGGATCTGCTGGTCGAGCTGGCGGCTGCACGCCTGCCTCATGTCGTCCAGGTACGTCATCGCTGATCACCCACCGTCTGCCGCATCCACTGGCTTCGTGCCAGTCAGCGAAACTCAGCGTCACCATCCGGCCGCCACATAGTCGGTTGCCTTCTCAGACCGCCGCAGCGCCCGGTCCAGGCCCATCACCGCGGCAACCATGCCGTCAACCTTCTCGGTGCTGCGTTGCCGATCAAGCTTGACGTTACCGCTCGGGTCGATCCTGGTAACAGCGTTGCCTGCCTGCCAGCGCATGATCCCTGACCTGCCGTGCTTGAACGTGCCTGCCGCAATCAGCCGCAGCAGCTCAGCAGTGCTCGCTGTCATCGCCCGCGCCGACTGTGCCATCTGCACCATCATCCAGCCGTCGTCGCTGAGCTGGCTAGCGAGCTGCACCGCGTTCCACGGGTCATACGCCAGCTCGCGGATCTCATACTTGCCGCGGTCGGCCTCAAGCGCCGCTTTGATCACGTCGTAGTCGGTGACCAGCGAATCGGTCACTGTCAGCTCGCCACGAGCCACCCACACGTTCGCCAGCCCACCAGTGCGGCCAGCCAGATCCTGCAGCCGGTGCGCTGGGCAGAAGTGCCGCCAGATCGCCTCAACCGAACCGTCAGGCTGCGGGAACACCAGGCAATACGCAGCCAAGTCCTGCGTTGCTGCCAGGTCCATCCCGCCAAACGCCTCACGCCCAAGGTTGCGCTCCGCTGTCACATCCGGCGTTGTGTCCACCGGCTCACACGCATCCCACGCTGGCAGCGCGATAGCACGGCCCAGCGCTGACACCGGCTGGTTGAGCCGGTACTGCCGGAACGACCGCTCAGCCACCGGATTCTGCCGCGCCACATGACACTCACTAGCGATGGCGCGGTACTCCAAGAAGTCTCCAAGTGCCGGGTTCGCCAGCTTCCACGACCGCGGCTGCGTCCAGTCCGCTGTTTCCGGCGCTGCGTAGATCACCGCCAGCCGCTCAGGATCAAGCTCTGGCGACTCGATCACACGCTCAGACCACGCCCGCTCGTTAGCCGCGAAACCCGCCGGGTCGTTCTCCGCTGTCGTCGCCAGCATGATCAGCGGCTGCGCACGTGTGCCCATGCCAGTTCTGATCGCGTCATACAAGTCGCGGTCAGGCTGAACCAGCAGCTCATCTATGTACGCGCCGCTCGGGTTCTCACCAAGGTTGCCTTCCCAGTCACCAGACATCACCTGGTAGAACGATCCCGTGGTCTCGTCCACGATCCGGTTCCCGCCGTCGTACACGACTAGCCGCTCACGCAGCGTCGGGTTGTTCTTCACCATCCGCGACGCGACCCGGAACACCAGCCCAGCCTGCTCGTAGTCACGAGCCAGCCCGTAAATCTCCGCGCCCTGCTCACCGTCTGCGATCAGCAGGTACAGCACCAGCCCAGCAAGCATCTCCGTCTTGCCGTTCTTGCGGGCCATGCACATGTACAGCATCCGGTAGCGCCGCACATACCGCCCGTAGAAGTCATCCCAGATCACCCGCCCGAACAGCGGCGCGATCACCGTGTCGCGCTGCCACGGCGCTGGCACGAACGGGCGCTTCGCGTACGCACCCTTGGTGTGCGTCAGCAGCTCAGAGAAGAACGCCACCGCGTGCCGCGCCCGGTTCAGGCACATGTGCTCGCCACGTTTGCGGCACGTCACCGCGCGCCCGCGCACCCCCGCGTACGACGGCACGAACTGGTAACCGCACAGCGGCGCTTGTGCCACAGGTCAACCAGACAGCAGGCGTTCTGCTGCGTCGCCTATTGCTTTGCCCACGCGCATACCCGCACGCGACGACGGCGTGAACCCGAACTCACGGGCCAGCGTGCGCAGCCCAGCCTCAGCATCACGCACCTGCTGCCACACCGGGTTACGCACCATCACCATGTCCTCACCCTCACCACCCCGCCTGAACACAGGCGGTGTCCGCGCTGCCAGTTGAGCCAGCTTCCGCCACCGCGAGTAGCACTCGCAGTACGCAGCCAGCAGATCCACGTCCGCCGCCGTCACCAGTTGCATCGACAGCAGATGCGGCACCAGCGCATCCCACTTGTCCCCCGCGTCCGCCGATAGCCAGTCAGGCTTGGACACCGGGAGTTCCATCGCAGGAGACGGCGACAGCGGAACCTTGTCCGCCCTGGCCCCGTGGAGAACCCTCAATCTGGTCGGCTGCTTCACCGGCCCTCTTTCACCCATCGGCCCTCCCGGGATGGTGACCCTCCGCCCTGACCCCCCCGGAGGGTGGCCAGGAACCCCCCCCAGCGCTGTTAGCCATGAGCGCTTCACTCGCACGCACGTGCGCGGCCCGGTTTTCTGGGTTTCGCCGGGCGCTGTAGGCAGGATAACCAGGCGCTCCCGGGGCGGAACGGGGTACAGCGCTCGATTCCAGGCTGTACCCCTATACGTGTAGTGGGTGGGTGGCCCGGTCGCTGTAGAAGGCCGTACAGGGCGTCGGGCTAGGCTTGCCGTGATCTAGGGAGGAATCATGTCGTACGTTCCAGTGCAGCTCTGGGTGCCGGACACGACGGAGGGGCCGGTCGTTGAGACGGTGGACCTCAAGCCGTGCGACACCTGCCACGCTCTGATCCCGATTCAGATGATGGACGCGCACATCTCGCAGGCGCATCCGACGCTGGAAGTCAACCCGCAGTAGACGCAGAGCAGCCCGGCCGCACCCCAACAGCGCCCCGAGGGTACTTGCGACCGGGCTGCCTGCCCCCCGGTTAGCCGGTCAGGACGCCAGCCCTGACCACGCCTGGCACCTGGTTGGCGTGGTTGCACGGCAGGTGGTGGCGGCGGAACACGGTGGACACACCGGTCGCCTGCACAGCCACGTCGAAGAACGACGGCTGCAGGTTGTCTGCCTGCAGTTGCTCAGACACGTCCCGGTTCGGGTCGATCGTGATGTTCTGCAGCTCGGGGCACTGCCCGCGGACAGTGGGGAAGCTGAACAGGCCGCGGAGCGTGTAGCTGCCGAAGCCGATCGCGTTGCGGAACAGGCCGGTGCCGCGGAAGATGATCCACGGCAGGTCGTTCTCATCGACGGTGATCGAGCAGGTCCGCAGGTCGATCTGCCCGCCGACCAGGCCCTCGTGATGCAGGTTGAAGCTGTTGCCCTGCCCATCGCTCACGATGTCGAGGAACGGGTTGACGCTCTGCGTCGTGCCGCCGGTCACCTGCAGCGGGCCGGTCGCGTCCACGAACCCGTTGGCCTGGCCGGTGCCGATGTTCAGGTCGATGTCCTGCTGCCGGAAGCGGAAGTGGTGATGGCCGCACCGGTCGTCGCCGGGCTGGCAGGTCACGGTCTCGGTGGGTGTTGCTGATGGGCTCACCGTCTGCTGCGACGGTGTGCCGGTGGACGACGGTGACGGGGTATCTCCCGCGAAGGCGGCGGCAGACAGCCCCACCAGAAAGAGCGGAAACGCGCAAAGCATGATGATCAGACGACGCATGGGTGTCCCTCCCGATTGACTACCTGATCGACGCGCCACGCCCGGAGCTGGATGACAGCCGTTACCGAGCTGTTAGAACCCTGAAAGCCCGCCGACTCGCCCAGTCTCTTTCAGGTGGCAGGACTTGCACAACGCTTCGAGCACGTCCGAGCCCCGGCCGTGGACGTGGTGCGCGTCGGTGGCGGGCTGCCCGCAGCGCTGGCAGCGGAACCGCGCCGCCCGCAGGCACGCCAGCCGCTGCTCGGCCCAGCCGGGCGGCATCGGCTGCCCGCCGTCGATCCCGAACGGCTTGATCGGGTGGTTGGGACAAGGCTGATAGTTGGGACACCACGCCTCACGGCACGGCAGCACCATCGGCACCGGCACGCTCCGCATCCACCTGCGCCTGCGCGGCGGCTCCCGCCGGGTCGGCCAGGCACCATTCCATGATCTTCTCCGCGGGGGCGTTGCCGAGCGCCTTGCGCACCACGAACCCCTCGTGGCCGGTGAACACCAGGTTCAGCCGGAACACAGCACGGTCGCGGCGGATCGCAACCCGCTCCTCCTCCGACTTGGCCTGCTGCAGCCGGGTCTCCGCGAGCCTCGCCGCGTCAGCTCCCGTCCGGGTCGCGCCGACGATCTCGGTCTCGGTGTTCGCTTCGCGCAGCCCCGCCTGCGGTGCGCTGTCACCGCCAGGTATCCACGCCTCGGAGAACTCGGCGCGGGCCAGCGCCTCCGGGGCCGGGATGTCATCGAGGAGCCGCTGCAGCTCCACGTCCGTCAGGTCGAGGCTGTCCGCGGCCCAGTCGAGCGCGCCCAGCTTCTCAAGGTCGCGCAGCACCTCGGTGGCCAGCTCGATGTCCTCGGACCCGCGTGCCCGGTTATGCCGCAGCGTGGCGATCCTCGCCTGCGGCGCAGCCATCGGCACCACCACCACCGGTATCCGCTCCAACCCGACGTGGTGCGCCGCACGCCAGCGGTGCTCGCCGTCCACGATCGTCATGTCGTTGGCGACGATGATCGGCTGGGTGAAGCCGTCCTCCGCGATCGACTTGCACAGCAGGTCGAACTCGTGCTCGTTCTGCCGGTTCGGGTTGTAGTCGTTCGGGTGGACATCATCCAGCCCCATGTAGGTGATCTGCAGCTCCTGCAGCGCCTCGTTCTTCTTCTCGACCGCCGCTTGGCCCTTCTGCCTAGCCATGTCACCTCACCAGTTGTAGACACCACGCCACGACGGGCTCCCGGCCTTGGCCAGCCCCGCTTCCCACTTCTCCACCGGCAGCGTCCAGTTCGCGCCGCGCAGCAGCCCCGGCTGCCCGGACCAGTAGCCCTGCCGCTTGCCCACCAGATCCGGCCGGAACACCGAAGGATCGACGTAGGGCAGCTTCGCCGCCTTCACGCTGAACGGGTCGCCCAGGTACATCGTCCGCGTCAGGTGCATCCACGACCCGAGCGTCCCGCACTCGCCGCAGCGCTCCCGCTGCGGGAACGGCGCTGTCGAATGCCGCGTGTGCGCGCCGACTTCCATCTCCATCATCAGCTCCGCGCGCCGCGAGATCCACGGCGGAGCCTCCGCGATGCACGACCGCTTGTAGCACTGCTCCCACGACTCGTCGTACAGCCGGGTCGCCTCGATCGCCCGCTTGCCGTACAGCGCGACCGTCCGCACCGAAGGCAGCCGCTGCACCACCCGGTTCCACCAGCCCGGCCACGCCACCGAGCACACGTCGCGGATGTGGTCCGCCCCCGCCGGGTTCATCGTCGGTGGAGCGACCCGCAGCTCCCGCCGCTTGAGGCCCATCCGGTGCATCACGTCATACGCCGAGTTGTAGTCCCAGTCGTTGACGTAGATCGCTTTCCACACATCGGCTTCGGTCCAGTCGTACAGCGGCCGGGAGCCGCACACCCCGGTCGTGTCCATGCCGGTGAAGTACCCGCCCGCGCTGTGCGTGCCGAGCATCCTGCCCGATGACTCGTCCGCACGCAGGCCGAGGACGCCGTGAACCTCTTTGCCCGGCGCGGGCGGGTACTGGTCCGCGGTCACCAGATCCTGAATGTCGATGCTGTCGATCGTCTTGGCGAAACTGGGCGGCTTGCGCACCCACTGCTCCGGGTCCAGCCGCTCATCGAACACCCAGAAGTACGGGTTCCACCGGTCGAAGCTGTTGATCACCGGGTTGTGCGCCAGAATCCAGTGCATCTCCACTTCATCGGTGCGCTGCGCCACCCGTTCCAGATACTCGGTGGTTCCGGGGTGGATGATCTCCTCGTCCCGGTGGATCAGCTCAACTGGAAGCCTTCCAGTCATCCGCGCCGCGATGATCGCCAGCTCGGTGCAGACCGTACTGTCCTTGCCACCCGAGGTGGACACGAGCACCCGGTGCCCCGCCTCGTAGCTGTTCACCAGCCGCTGAATCGCCGCGTCGAACACCGACTCGCCCAGGTAGCGCCTGCCGCCCACTTACCGGCTCCAAATCCAGATGCCGGAATAGTGCCAGCCGGGCGGCACCAGGTAGAGCGCCTTCCACCACAGCCACCGCGACTGCGCCAGCGAATCCGGCAGCGCGCCGCAGCCGACCAGCCGCGGCCCAACCAGGCCGGTGCCGACTGTCGCCTGGTAGGGGTCGAGCTGGTGCACCACAGGCGGGACATGATGCGGCCAGCCGATGTAATGCCGCCGGTAGCGGTAGCGCGGCAGGTAGCCGTGCAGCGCGATCGTGCCGCCCTTGCGGACCAGCGACGCGCACTGCATCAGCAGCGACTGCAGCGAACCCGGCCCGTCGTACAGATACTGCAGCGCCCACGTCGCTGTCACCACGTCGAACCGCCCGGCCGAGCCGATCGGGAGCTGCAGATCCCAGTGCGGCGCACCGACCTCCGCCTTGACCGCCCCCACCCCGACCGGATGCTTGCGCACCAGCTCGTCCAGCATCAGCACCGACGAATCGACCCCGACGTAGTAGCCCGGCTCGCAGTGATCCAGCAGCCACCCCGTGCCGCAGCCAAGATCCAGCACCCGCTTGTCGCTGACGATGGGCCGGAGGATCTTCGCTAGCCGCTCATCCTCCCAGTGATCCACTGGCCGGTCGAAATGGCTGTCGTAGCTGCCTGCCAGCGCGTCATAGCTCTCGTCCATCGCGGCCAGCCTAA
>Ga0126381_100005948_pt1 | contig 13471 bp, 18 predicted proteins | sample PanSoiMetPlot_28_FD_96465 | JGI IMG/M metagenome (GOLD analysis project Ga0126381, IMG submission 96465) | Tropical forest soil microbial communities from Panama - MetaG Plot_28 | ecosystem: Environmental > Terrestrial > Soil > Tropical forest > Bulk soil | place: Panama | collected 2016-02-17
AAATTTGTCCGGGCACGGGACAAATGCGTCGATCCGCCAGGCCTTTTTGGCCTCAAGGATTGCTCCGGGACCGCATTGCCAGATGCGTTGCCACTTAAGTGCCGTATGCCAGCATCCGCCCCCGAATTGGAGTGTATAGCCCGACTGTAAACGACCGAATCCAAGTGGCGGCCCCTCGGAAAGTACATCTCATAATTTGTAGGTCCCTTTAGGCCCGGTCCACGACCGCCCATCCTAAACTCCAACCGCATTCTGCGGTAAAGTACTATCCGTAATCTCTCTCGCCAGCCCGAAGAGCATCTGTATCGCCGTGCAACATCCTCCCAGGCGAGAACCCGCACACCGAAAAGGAGTTAGAGATGCAGCCGAAGCTCTTTACAGTCGTGGCCACGGTACGGTACGGGCACGATTTACAGATCGGCATATCGGCATTGCCAGCTCGTCAACTGCGGGGCGAATATCGAAGTCGCGACCGGCTCAGAAGCGGTCGTTCAAGACTCGGTTGATCTGCGCATGCTACGCCGGAAGCTCCATTTCCGGGTCCAATCTCGGCAACGATCAGATAGTCCGCGGCAACGTCGCGAGTACCTGCTACGTCGTTATGACTCTTGTCATTCGTAGCGCAGCGCCACCATAGGATCGACTCGCGTGGCGCGCCATGCCGGAATGCAGCTCGAGGCGAGCCCCACCACAACGAGCATCACGCCCACGCCGCCGAATGCGAGCGGATCGAGCGGGCTGATACCGTAAATCTGATGCGCAACAAGCCGCGTCGAAACGGCAGCCAGAGCCAGCCCCATGAGCGTTCCGGAAACTGTGAGCCTGGCGCTCTCGCGCATAATCAACCCGAGGATGTCGCGACGCTGAGCCCCCATCGCGACCCGCACGCCAAATTCGCGCGTGCGTTGCGCCACCGAGTACGCCATTACGCCATACAGTCCCATCGCGGCCACCAGCAACCCCGCACCGCTGAGGAGGCTGAGAAGATTGGCGGTGATCTTCGCCCCGAACAGCGAAGCCGAGATGTACTCGGTCATCGGCTCGGCATCGAAAATCGTCAGCGCCGGATCAATCAATGCCGTTTCGCGCCTTACCGCCGCCATCGCGTCACCCAAACCACCGGAAGTGCGCACATGAAACGTCAGGCCGTACTCAGGCCGGAAGATCTGGCGAATCGCGATGTAGAAATACGGTTCCGGAGTTTCCGTCACGCGGTGGTACTTGCTGTCTTTCGCGACTCCGATGATTGTGAACCACTCGCCCCACCCATGCACCTTGACCCCGATCACCTCGCGGTTCGGCAGGAAGCGGCGCACGAACTCCTGATTGACAATCATCACTCTTTGCGAGGTGCGGTCATCGCGCCAATCGAAGTCCCGGCCTTCCATAAGTGGAATCTTCATCGAGTCGAAGAATCCAGGCGACACGAGGTCGCGGTAAATCTTCATGTTTTCGTTCGGATCCGGCGTGTAGCCTTCAACCTCGAGCGTCTCCCAATTCCCGCCGTCAAAACCGAGCGGCACGGAATCGTCGTAGCTGACTGCTCTTACTCCCGGCTGTTGCTCCATCCGCTCGCGCAAGCGGCGGCAGAACGTGTCGGTTTGCTGCGCATCGTAGCCGGCGTTCGAAAAGTCGAATCGTGCCAGCACAACGCCGTCGGGCGAAAATCCGGGATCGATCGCTCGCGAGTTTTCAAAACTCCTCAGGAACAAGGCGGCACCGACCAGCGCGACCACCGCCAGCGCCGTCTCCGAAATCACCAATGCTCCACGCCAGCGTTGCGCATGAACGCTTGAGGTTCCGCTGCGTCCACCCTGCTTCAACGCCTCATTCACGTTGGCACGTGACGAGTGCAGAGCGGGAGCCAAACCCGCCACGACCGTCACAACGATCGCCAGCGCGGCATTGAAAAAGAACACCTGCTTATCCAGAGGTGGAGCCAGAATGACAGGCCGAGCAACGACTGGAAGCAGCCAGCCCAGCGCGCCGCCCAGCCACTTCGCTATAACCAACCCGCCCAGGGAGCCTACTGACGCTATCAACAAGGTCTCGGTAAGAAGTTGGGCCACGAGTCTGCCGTGCCGAGCACCGAGAGCGAGCCGGATACCGAACTCTTGCTTCCGTCCCGTCGCGCGCGCAAGCAGCAGATTCGCGAGATTCGCACACACAATCAGCAGAATCACACTTCCTGTTCCCATCAAGATCCACACTGGCGTGAGCAGCGTCGCCTGCGTGCCGAAGTGTGACTCCCACGCCGGAAGCACCGCCGCGCCGATTCCGCGATTCGAGTCCGCATCGGCTTGCGCCATGCGGCTGGCAAGCGCCCGCACCTCGCCGCGCGCCTGATCGATCGTGGCGCCCGGCGCCAATCTCGCCAGGAGCATGAAGTTGCGCGTATTGCGGTCCTCGAGCATCCACTTGCCCGTGTGTGTCAGCTGCCCGTACATGGTGAGCGGAATCCAGAACTCGAAATCCAGCCCGGCGTGCGTGCCGTGAAACGCCTCGGGCGCCACGCCAATAATCGTCAGCGGTGTATGATTCACGCGGAGGGCGCTCCCCACCGCGGAAGGATCCGAATGATAGTGCGATTTCCAAAAGCCTTGGCTGATCACGACCACGGCGTGCGAATTCTGCGCGTCGTTGCTTTCCTCAGCGGAGAAGAAGCGCCCAGCTTCGGGCTTGACGCCGAACATTTCGAACACGCCACCCGACGCCACTTCTCCCCACACGCGCTCGCTGCTGGGCTCGTCGCCAACTGAGAACACGTAGCTCCGGTACCCAGTCACGTTTTCGAGCAGCTTAAGGTTGTCGCGGAAATCACGGAAGTCGAGATACGACGTCGTGAGCGGATGCCCATCGGGTGCCGTATTCTCGATCGCTACGATGTGATCGGGTTGCGCTGCGCCCGGAAACGGATCGAACACCAGCGAGCGCAGCCAACTGAAGATCGTTGTGTTCGCGCCGATGCCCAGCGCCAGCGTGATCACGGCGACGGCGGTGAATCCGGGGCTCTTGCGTAATTGCCGTAGCGCGAAGCGAAGATCTCGTGCTAGTCCGCTCATCACAGGTTCTTCTCCTGCTCGCACAGTGTTACCACGGTGCGCGGGCCGATACCAAGGGCGAAGCACGCCGCTGCCGTTACCGCATGAGTCGTACCAATCTAGTGCGCAACTTAAACCCTTGATGGCAAAGGACAAGAGAGCATTGCCGCGCCAGCCATGTAGTTTAAACGTGTCCACCGAAGGCTTTCGATGTCCACAGGCGAACAGGCAACTATCGGCCTGCGAGCCACTTTCTTCGCGATGATCATTGTTCTCCTGTGAAGCTCCGAATTTGCGGCCGACAGCACCTAGGAATTCAATTTCGGGCTCGATTCTGGGCAACGATCAGATCCTTTGCGAAAACGTCGCCAGCACCTACCACGTCGTTACCCCGATGAAGGATTCGGTCCATCCGACAGAGATGGCGAACCATACGTGATCTGCAGCGCAACCGCAACTTTGACCACTTTCAGAGATGCGGCAACACTGCTCACGTTTCAATCCGCTGGCAGCCTTGCCGACGACCTCTAGCCGGGCGTCTGTGGAAAGAAACAGCCGGGCTCGTTGCATGACGTGTCGTCAGATTGTCAGGCCTACGGAGTAAAGCTCGAACCGTTGCAATGGTCTGCACGGATGTCGAAAAACGCCTGAGCCAGCAGCGGTGATTTGTGGAAAAGACTGCCGCCTAAGCGGAGGCGGCAGCAGCCTTGGGCTGCGAAGAGATGAGCCACTCGAGCTTGGAGAAGGGCAAGTAAACGCTAGGGGCGTCCATGTCGGCCATGGCCCCGCCGGTGACCTCGCGCAGGGCGGCGTTCATTTCGTCGCTGACTAGGCAGAAGCCGGTGTCATCCGCGGCGACGATCGTTCCGGAGAAAGCACGAGTGAACAACGAGACTTTGACGATCACCGTCCTGTTCAAAATATTCTCTTTAAAGGAGGGAATACCGGACTGCGACATAATTTCTCCGCGAAGAATCTGAGAGTTAGATTGCAGTCTTTGGTCTGAGTTTGGCAACGCAGGATCGAGTCTTCAAGTAACGGGGGTAACCCGAATTTGCTCTGACAACAAATACTTCGACCGGGTAGGGTTCTTTGGGTGCTTTGATCACTGTCCCGAGCAGTGTCCCGAAACTGACGAATGAGGCACATTGCGTGATCTTTGGTGATTGAAGACGACTGTAAGTGATTGGGATTGCTTGGCGTGACGTCAAGACAGAGAATTGCTAAACCGTTGTACGGGCTAACACCTGTACCGAGGGTTCGAATCCCTCCCTCTCCGCCAGAATCCTTCAATCCCAATCACTTAGGCCGCATATTGTGCGTATTGAATGGACTGATCCGTAGCTTCTTTAAGCGGTTCTAGTGTCCTGTAGGTGTCCCGAACGGGCTGCTCTGTTTGCGGGATTTGATTCTCCAACCTTTCCATTGCTTGCTACACATCATCGGCAGCGGCTTTGATGTAGTACGTTGCCGTGGTGCTCACATTGGGCTGCCGCAGAATCCGCTGGATCACCATATCTGCTTCGTGTAGACGCCGTTCTCGTTTCGAAATCGAACAGGGTGTCGTCGGGTTGCAAAGGCCCAAACTTCGTTTCTCGCCAAAGCGGCCAGGTCGTTATCAGTCAGCTCTGCGCCAGTTCTGTCGCGCGAGGCTTTCCGAATCAGGCTGCGAGCGGTTCGTTGTACTGAGATCTCAATCGGACCGCAAACCGCTTCAGTGCGATGAAAAAAGACGCCCAGTCATGAGCGGCAGGCTAATTGTTGCGATTTGGAATTCCGTTCAGTTTTTCGTCTTCCGTTCTACTGAGCGTTACTTCCTCCTCCTCTAGTTAGTTAGCGAAACTGGTGCGATTTGGTTGTTTGGTGAGTGCTGTAATCCCTGACACCACGATCGGCCCCGCCATTCCCGCAGTCATTGCGTAGTTCGTTTGGGGCACCATCCGGTGGCGTACTGGTTGTGTTGTCGATACAGGGAACCGCGCTCAGATATTCATAGATGGCCTCAATGTCTCGATCACTCATGTGTGAAAACGTGGGCCACGGCATGATTTGCAGAAGATTCCCGTCTGCGGTATTGCCGGGGGAAGTGGGAATGCATACTGGCGTGCCACCAGCGTTAATTTCTGCAATCTGTGCTGTCGTACAGGTCGGATGGATCTGGTCGAAATCCGTGCCGTGCCTCATGATCTGCTTAAACTCTGAAAGCGTGTGACCGCCTTCCGGTAGCCCATTCTTATCGGGAGTCAAGTTTCGGCTAATCATGGCGGGACCTGAGTAACCGTTTGGCCCGGTTGGAGTTCCAACTGGACCAAAGTTCTGGCCACCGCTCAGGTAGACGGTGGGATCGACCACGTTCGGCTGCCCAAAGTAGGGGTTCCCACCCGCCGCATAATTGAAGTTTGGGGGGCCACCAGCAGTGTGGCAGCCATTGCAGTCGCCGACAGCGTTGACTAGATAGCTGCCGAGCCCCACCTTGGCCCTGTTCTTGCCAGCCAGATTCAAGGGGACGGGGGCTATCTCGAAACCAATCTTGATTCTGGAGTCGCTTCTGTCATCGTCAGCCTGAGCGCGGGGTGCCCTGATCGTCATTATCGAAAGCCCAAGGACAACGATGGTTGCGACGACGCCCACCAATTTTGCGAAGGACCGTATCGTCATGTGTTTCCTCCTCTTTGTTTTTGACAAATTCTAGGATTTCCCTTGGATTCGGAACCGAGAGGTCGGCCTTAGCCCTGCTTTTAATTTGGTCCTGGGGAGAAGCTAGGAAGATGCGATGACACAGTACACCCAGATGCAGAATTGTCAAGCGGAATACCCCGTGGGGTCAGCGATAGTTTCCTCAGGGGCTCTTTCGGACGCTGGCGACCCACGTCGGACGCGATCATCTAAGACTCGTTCGACATCCGGCCATCCAGTCCGTGCTCCTCAACCTCCGGCACGATCATCGGTAACGACCAGATACTGTGCGAGAACGTTGCCTCGATCTACTACGTGGTGAAGCCGATGAAGGATTTTTTCCAGCAATCCGTGGGTGTCATCTTAGGTGTCAATTAAGGTGATTGTGGGATGTCGTTTGTACGACTCAGAAGCACTCAGAGCATGCCAAGTGATGAATACACGTCATAAAGAAAGAGCCCGATGCTTTGCTAAACCGTTGTACGGGCTAACACCTGTACCGAGGGTTCGAATCCCTCCCTCTCCGCCAGATTCCTTCTAAATCCATCCAGCAAAGAGAGTTGCATCGCATCGGGTCGAGTCTTCACATCACTGACTTGCTGCCTGTGCGGGGTGCCTGGGTGTCACAATGGAGGTTGTGCTGCGTGCGGTCATCGCGGGCTTAGCGTCTCCACTTCGCGTCATGTTGAGATTCGTGTGGTGCAAGAAATAACCTTCTCCAAAACCATCCAGCCGTTTGCCATCTGCCGAGAGAGTCAAAGAGTAGCTCTGCTGGTTCTGGCCGAGGGATCGCCTGAGCGTAACTGCGGTTCCTTCGACGCTACCGGTGACCAATGTGTCAGGTTCGGATTTCCCGCTGCTGGTATGCCATGTACCTTGTAGCGTCGATCCTGACTGGCGTAGGGCAATCCACCCTTGGAAGCGATCATCGAAGTGAGTGAAGCTCCAAGTGCCCGACAGGTCCTTGGCCGCCTGGCTAAGTGCAGGCGCGGGACCGGTCATGTCGTCCGTGGTATAGACCTTCTTGGTGAACGTCCCCCGCGTTTCCTTTTGCTGGCGGTTCTGACGTGCAGCGTCAGCCAGGGACTGAGCGGGGCACTGGGCGCACACGAGCAGCAGCACCAACCCAAAGCCCGAAACTAGCCGCACAGCGCCCACAATCTCCTCCGACACGAACCCGCGGTTTGCCTTCCAACGCTACCTTAGCGCTCCGCAGAGCGCAAAATTACGCTGGTAATGTCAGAGACGTCTGGGGCCTTTGATCGGGATTTTATGGCATTGCCAGCTCGTCAACTGCGGGGCGAATATCCCACTCGTCAACGGCACGGAAGCGATCATCTAAGACGAATTCAATAGATGTGAAAGACGGCCTCGGCTGAAATGGTGACGGCGACAGGTTTGTCCTGGTAGGTGCCGGGCTCGAATCGCCACTGACGGACAGCTTTAATCGCCTGCTTGTCGAGGCTCTTTTCGAGGCTGCGGGTCACAATAATGTCGGCAGTTGTACCGTCGGGAAGAACGGTGAAGGTCAGCACCACAATCCCGTTGATCTTTTTCTGGCGCCCATGCTCGGAAAACTCAGGTTCGACATGGCGAACGATTTTCGGAGGGCTCGCACACGCACCGTCCTCCTGCGGTTTGCAGGGATGCATCGGGGCAACCTGAGCCTCGACTATGTAGCACGCAGCGAAGAGAGCGGCGATGCAGAGAGCTTTCAGGGTCATTCCAGCGGGTCATTTTCTTACCAAATCGTGCAAATTGCAACGCACTCCTCAGTGGCTGATAGATCCAACAGCGAGCGCCAAGATAGTCAGCCACAGAATCCGGTCGTTATGAGCTGGCCGGGACTTTAAGCCTTGCTCTCTCAAGAGGATGTCGCCAAAAAAGCCGAGGAACACTATGAACACGATGGCGTTGATTACAACCCAGCCGCAAACGAATGCCACGAATCGCGGTGAACGGAACTCTTTCCGGTAATCTTCCCTCGCTCCAGCGAAGAATCCAACGGAGATCCCACTAAGTATTATCCATAGCGGATCGACGTGATAAATCTCGGCGACGATGAATGCCCCAACGAAAAGCACGCAGACAAGGACTGCCTCGCCGACCAGAAAAAACATGTCGAGTATTCGATTTCGCTGGCGCTGCACCGGGTGTCCTTTGGCGGCGATTATACAGCGCGGTTCCGTCACCCTCCTTGTAACTCTTCCTAACCTAACGACGAAACGCGGGTTTAGCCTAATTGATGCGCTGTTTCGCCGTGAAACGAAGGCCCATCGCAGAAAGAATTATGTTGACGACTAGCAGGGAAGGAATCGCCGGAATTGAACAGTAGAGCATCCGCAGAGCTATTGGGGACGGAGCAACAGGAACAATAGCCGACGCAGCCAGCAAAAAGACGAAACCGAGACCGTAAATCCCGACCAAAATCCATTCGCACCTTGGTGGATGCTTCGTTTCTATCCAGCTAGCAGTGCAAAGAGTCGCGATCCCCACCAAAGGGAGACTCAGCACGGTCGGGAGAACCATCTCGGCCGGGATGCTGATGATGCTGACGTACGGTGAGCGGTGGCCGAACACAAGGACAGGATCGAGCGTAAGGGCGAGCACAATCAGAGCGAGGGGCGCAATCCAGAAGGACGCGCCCCCCAACAGAATCCAGTAGAGGCGCCCTCGATCTCGCATGTTGCATTCCTCCCATCAGAGCAGGAGTCAATAGTGTGCCGGGAATTTGCGGATGTCTATGGCACGAAGCGGGGCCTACGGTCGTTTCTTAAGTCTTGCGCTGGTTCTTCCATATCTCTTTTTCGAAGCACTCGTGACGCTGCTCATCGGAATGTTCCCCGCTAAGTAACCCTGCAAGTTGGGCAGGGCTTATCGGCAAGGAAGGCGAGTGTTTTAACGTATTTGGTCTTCTCGCAAGCTTTTGTCTCCTAAGTCGAGTGTTCTGCCCACGGCCTTTGGCAAATCTCGCAAGTCGGATTCACGCCGGTAATAATCTCTTCCCGTGAGTGTTTCATCAATGGGCGCTGGCATTTCGGGCAATTCCCCCGGCTGGCCTGGCTGGCCTCGAAATTGGGCGGTGATTATCTGCATTCAATTCTCAGTTCGGTAATGTTTCGTAGTCCCTTGCCCGTGCTTCACGCACTCCTTCGTCGGCGCATTCTAGCTCTTATGGTCTCTCAGCCAGGCCGACAGGAAGAAATCGAGTCTATTCAGCGTATCTGCAGGCTGATCCTTGAAGAGATAGATCCTGTGCAATTCAACGCCCTTTTGCGCGAGCTGGACGACCTATTACAGAAAGAACAATATCACCGCAAGCAAAACGGACAAGGTCAGACTCGGTTGTAGCCGATTTCAGAGTCAACACCTAGAGCGTTTCATCCAAGTGACCCATTGTCACTATCAAGACGAACAGGCCCACGAGTGTCTGCCATCAGGCGAGGATCGTAGCACTTAGCTGCAAATCCCCCTTAGCATGATGGACACTTCCGACGAGAAGAGACGATAACCGCGTGCATCGATGTGTATACGATTTCCTTCTTGCAGAGTGGGCAGGTAAAGGGATGGTCAAAGAAATCGAGCTTGACGGGTCCCACGGGCCGGATGGTAACAAAAAAACAATTCGCTTATCCTTTGCTGTGACTACAATTGCTGCCTATGCCACGTGGAAAGATTGATCTCCAGAAAGTCCTGGCTTCCCTCAACACACCCTGCCCCAGGATGTGGATCAGATCAATCCTCCGGAAATCAACCGGGTGGCCTGGGGCGAGATTAAGTGCCCGAAGTGTGGTCTGGTATTCGACCCTCAACGCAAACGTTAGCTTTTTGACCTCTGCCCGGCGGAATGGCTTTCCTTGCCCTTGCGGGAATCCAGCAACCAAGTCAGAACAGAGGTAGATGAGCCTATAGGGATCTTCCGCCAACCACGAACCAAACCACGAACAAAACTGATGTCCCTAAGGCGAATCGTCAACTGGGGCGGAACAGCTCTTGCAGGGGCGATTCCACTAATGGAAGGAATTGGAAGATCGAGCCAAGACTTCGGCCTCCGCCTCTAGCCAATCTTGAAGTGCAAAGCCGTGTCCCTTTCCGCGTTGTTCGTACAGTTCGTAGGCGCGGACTTGCACTTCCTTTTCCAGTAACGGTTCCAGTGGCTCGTTCTTGGCGAGGTCGGTAAGAGAAATACGATTCATGTGTGCTCACTAAAGTTAGGCGCGTCAGCTCATGTTTTTAGGCCTCGTGCCTTTCGGTGGCAGGTATAGCCGCTACATTGAACGCTTCGGTGTGCTTCAGCTTCACATGTGTGCGAAACGCTTCGTCAAGCCTTTCGTTCGTTTGTGTCAGAGTGCTCGGTCCATCCGTCACGGCTTTTTCAACGCAGATTAGCTCATGGCATTCAGAGCACTTGCCGACTAGATGACTGGCGCGATCCATTTCGTCTCTTGGTCCAAGCCAACCCATGTTGGTCAATTCCGGCCTCTTCATGCCGTCAGCTTCCCACAGGCTGGATAGCTTGACCATCCCCTAAACGCCTGATGGGGATTCAAGATTCTGACTATCAAAAGTGACAGTGGTGCAAGTTCTTCTCCGGCGTCGAGTTCCTCTCGCACAAGCCGAATCGCTGCGTACAGCATGTCTACCGTCGCAACGGTGCGCTCGCCCGCCTTGGCGCATTTTGCCGCAATCGCGTCCTCCGGACCTGCTACGCTTTTTTCTACCCTCAGGCGAACGCCTGTTCTGGATCTGTCTCTCTCGCCTCTGGTGCGACTGGCGCTCGACGCTGGCCATCGTCAAGCCTGAATTATTGATGTCACGCCAATTTCAATCTTCCTGACGCGGATGCTGATGCAATCGCTGTTTTCTGATTAGCCGATGATCGCTGTTCTTCGTACCTCGATCTACGAGCGACAGAGTGTCCCATGCCCTCCGATTGCGACAGAATGTCTCGCCATATGACTTTCGTTTCTCTTTAATCTTCAATAATTTGGGATGTCTCGTTTGGACTTTAACGTGCACATTCATTGCTGAATCCTTGCCGCAAGGCCGGGGCCCAGACCATGAAAGCCAAGACTCTTTCGCTTGTCGCAGTTTTCCTGCTCACCTCGTTAGGCTGGGGAAACGACCAAAAGCTTGCACCGGAATTGAAGGGACGGCAGCCGGCAAATTCTGTCAATGTCATTGTGCAGTACAAGATTTCACCCGCCAAAAAGCACCGAGACAAAATTGCCGCACACGGTGGGCAGGTAAAGCAACATTTGCAGAACGTGAAAGGCTTGCTCGTTGCCCTTCCGGCTTCGCGAGTGGCAGAGCTATCGAACGATCCTGACGTCGCGTATGTCTCACCCGATCGGCCCATCACGAGACAAATGAACAATGCCGCGGTTGGTGTGCTGGCCAATTATGCGTGGAACCTCGGCCTCGACGGCACAGGTGTGGCTGTGGCCGTTATCGATAGCGGCGTTCACGGCGTCGACGACCTCAAAGACGCGCAAGGAAAAAATCGAATCATCTACAACTACGACGCGCTTGGCGGCGGTACCGATGACCAGTACGGCCACGGTACTCACGTCGCGGGAATCATCGGTGGAAGCGGCAAAGATTCTGTTTGCTCCAACTGTGACGTAACAATCCGCGGCATCGCACCTAACGTGAAGATCTTGAATTTCCACGCTCTCGGACAAACGGGGCAGGGCACCGATAGCTCGGTGATCAATGCCATCAACAAAGCGATCTCACTGAAAAGTCAGTACAACATCCGGGTAATGAACCTGTCATTGGGCAGGCCGGTCTATGAAAGCTATACGCTCGATCCACTGTGCCAGGCGGTGGAAGCGGCCTGGAATGCCGGAATTGTCGTGGTGGTGGCGGCGGGTAACGACGGGCGAACAAACTACTCGACATTTAATGGCTATGGCAGCATCACTGCACCGGGCAATGATCCGTATGTGATCACGGTTGGCGCAATGAACACGAAGGGTACGCCAGATCGCTCCGATGACGTGATGACATCGTACAGCTCCAAGGGGCCGACTGCGATTGATCACGTTGTCAAACCCGATTTGGTCGCACCTGGAAACCGGGTGGTTTCGTTGCAGACCGGCGGCTACTTGCAGAAGAACTATCCTAGCAATCGTCCGCCAGTGACTTACTACCAGACTGGCACTTCTGGAAGCATATCCGACAAGTACTTCATTCTGAGCGGAACCAGCATGGCTACCGCGGTGGTCAGCGGCGGCGCCGCATTGCTGATTCAGAAGAATCCCACGTTCACCCCAGACCAGGTAAAAGCGTTGTTGATGAAGACGGCTTACAAGAATCTGCCGCAATATTCGACCGTTACCGATGCAGGAGTGATCTATACGCTCCAATACGATGTGTTCACGGTGGGAACTGGGTATTTGGATATGCAGGCTGCTGTGTCGGCAACTGACATTCCTCCGACAACGCTAAGTGCCCAATCTCCGACAGCAACCTACGACGCCAGCTGCGGCTGCGTCTACTTCGTCCAGAGCAGCTCCACTCTCGGAGGCAGTAACGTGCTGTGGGGCAGCAATGTGCTGTGGGGCAGTGGCGCCTTCGTTGGCGGGCAGAATGTCCTCTGGGGCAGCAATTCGTTATGGGGAAGCAACGCCGTTTGGGGCAGCAGCAGCCTGGACGCATTCAACGTGCTGTGGGGCAGCAACGTTCTATGGGGAAGCAGCACAAACAGCGCGACACAGTCGCTCTCAGTGGATGTGGACGGGGAAAACTGATTCGTGTGTGAATGGCGTGCGAGTGCGTGGAGATATCCGGTACGCCCCAAAGATTTCGTTCGGACGGCATTCTCTCATCGGTCGATAGTACATAGAGTCGTTCCTGTGCTGGTTGTCTGTCTCAGTCGTTTCTACCTCTGAGGATTGCTGGAAATCGACGCGTCGACCAGAGTGACACCATAGGGGCCTACTCTACAAGAACAGGTTGTGGCGAGAACCGGGGACTGCTGCAAACATTTGGAGCACAAAGCGGAGCACAATAAGGCTTTTGAGAACTGCCGGTTTAACCGTATTTTGAAGGCATGGAAGTACATTTCTCGCCCGACATTGAAACCCGGCTCCAGCAGGGGGCGCTTGCAAATGGCAAGGACGCCGAGCAACTGGTGAAAGACACTGTTCTCCGAATGCTGGAAAATCAGGCCAGCTTTATCGCCGGAGTCGAAAAGGGAATTGCCGCGGCTGACCATGGCGAGCTTATCGAACATCAGGACGTGTTGAAGCGAGTCAACCGGTTGTTCAAGCGGTGAGGCGCATCCGGTGACGACCGAAGCCGCCGACCAGTTTGAAGCTGCTGTTAAGAACATTCGGCAGGATGATCCCGACGCCGCCCGAAAAGTCGCTCAGACAGTTATAGACCGGCATCGAGCAACTCACCGCGCTTCCCGGCACGGGCCGAGCGCGAGGGGTCAAAGGCACCCGCGAGCTTGTCGTTTCGCCGTTCGTTGTGATCTACCGTCACACATCCGATTTTCCAACACGTTAGAGACCGGTGCGTCGGTGTCGCGAAGCGTATACGACGTATACACCAGAAATGAAGGCAGTCGTCAGGTAGCCGGTCGCCGATGCAGCATTACAGCTACGCCCGGCGGTCATTTCATCGCAGAACACCGCGCATGATCCAGTCCCAGGCTTCGAAGATCCATTGCGGTGTTTCATGGTTCCATCCTTGTGGCGAATCTCTTGGCGGATAGAAGTAGCCGAGTCCATGCGCCTTCGGTT
>Ga0126381_100005949_pt1 | contig 13471 bp, 11 predicted proteins | sample PanSoiMetPlot_28_FD_96465 | JGI IMG/M metagenome (GOLD analysis project Ga0126381, IMG submission 96465) | Tropical forest soil microbial communities from Panama - MetaG Plot_28 | ecosystem: Environmental > Terrestrial > Soil > Tropical forest > Bulk soil | place: Panama | collected 2016-02-17
AGCCTGATCTTTGGGGTCATGCGCATCGTCAATCTCGCGCATGGCAGCCTCTATGCGGTCGGCGCCTATGTCACGGCCTGGCTTGTCGGTCGCGGTATCGCGCTCGGTGTGCCGCTCGGCTGGCTGTTCCTGCTCTTGCCGCTGGGGGCCCTGTCGGTGGCGCTGATCGGGGTCGTGATCGAGCCATTGCTGCTCCGCCCGTTCTATCGCCGTGCCGAGGAGTATCAGCTGCTCGTCACCTTTGGCCTGTTGCAAATCCTTGAGGATCTGCTTCGGCTCGTCTGGGGCGGCACGCCGTTGTCGGCCGATACGCTGATGGACGCCCTGCCGATCTTGCGCATCGGCGGCCTGTTATATCCCGCCTACAATCTCTTGGTTATCGCCATCGGCGTCGTCGCCGCCGTGATCCTCTGGGCAGTGATCTATCACACCAAATTTGGGGTGTTGCTGCGCGCGACATCTCAGGACCGCCGGATGGCCTCGGCGCTCGGTCTCAATGTCGGGCTGGTCTATGTGGTGGCCTTTGCCGTCGGCTGCTTCATGGCGGGCCTCGGCGGCGCCATCGTAGTCCCGACCCAGGCGGCCGTGCTCGGAATGGGTGTCGACGCCCTGGTCATTGCCTTTGTTGTCGTCGTCATCGGCGGGCTCGGCAGCCTCAAGGGAGCGCTGGTTGGAGCGGTCGTCGTCAGCTTTGTGCGGACCGCCGGCATCCAGTTCTTCCCGGAGCTCGAACTGGCGGTGCTCTATCTGATCGCCGCCCTCGTGCTCCTGGTGCGGCCGACCGGCTTGTTTGGAACCGCTTGATGACGGCTGACGCCCAGCCGCTCCCAAATCTCTCGCTGCTCAAGCGCGTCGCCGCGGCCGCGCCGATCCTGCTCGTGCTGATAGCGCTGCCGAGTTTGATTGGTACCTATCAGGTGCAGCTTCTGATCTACGGTCTAATCGCCGCGATCGCCGCGCTCGGCTTCAATCTGCTGCTCGGGTACACCGGCCTGCTGTCGTTTGGACATTCGGCTTATTTCGGCGTCGGCGCCTATGCCGTCGCCTTTGTCGTGGCGCATCTCGGGCCGCATTCCATGGAGTTTTACCTGCTGCTCGGGATCCCGATTGTCGCCGTCACGTCGGCCCTGTTTGGTTATATTTGCGTTCGGCACACGCGGATCTTCTTTGGCATTTTGACGCTGGCGATCTCGCAGGTGATCTACAGTTTGGCACTCAAGTTTTACTGGGTGACCGGCGGCAGCGACGGGCTCCGGGTCCCCCGGCCAGCCTTGTTCCTGGGATTGCTGAACTTCTCGGGCTCCCACGGGTTCGAGTTCTTTGTAAGGTCATATTATTACTACGTGCTGGGGATCTTCGTTATCTGCGTCATTTTGATGTGGGTAATCGTCCATTCGCCGTTCGGCAAGGCACTCCAGGGTATTCGCGACAACGAGGTTCGGGCGCGTTTTCTCGGTCTGAGGATCCGTCGCTTCCGCTGGATCTCCTTTCTCGTCTCGGGCACCTTCACCGGCGTCGCGGGCATCCTTTGGGTGCCGCTCAATGGCTTGACAACTCCGGACGTGCTTTACTGGACATTTTCGGGCGAGATCGTGTTCACGGCGCTCCTCGGCGGGTTTCGCAACTTTACCGGGCCGATCGTCGGCGGCATCGTCTTCACATATTTGAAGACCTACGCGGTAGCCACCACCGAGTATTGGCAGCTCCTGCTCGGCGTCGTGCTGGTCACGCTGGTGCTGGTACTGCCGACCGGGATCGTCGGCGCGATATCGCGAGCCGGACAGAGACTCCGCGAGTGGAGCGCCGCGAGATGATCCTGCTGAGGACAGTCAACTTGCGTAAGCAATTCGGCGAAACGCGCGCCTGCGACGGCCTCGATTTCGTCGTGAACAAAGGCGAATTCCTGTCGCTGGTAGGCTCGAACGGCGCGGGCAAGACGACGCTCGTCAATCTGATCAGCGCGCATCTGCAGCCGGACAGTGGCCAGATCCTGCTCGAAGACCGCGACATCACCTTCACCACAGTCGCCGAGCGCATCAAGGCGGGAATTTCCCGCAGCTTCCAGATCGTCAACCTGTTCGACGGCCTGTCGGTCTTCGACAATGTCGCGCTGTCCGTATTTTCGCGTGAAGGCAAGACGGTAAAGATGACGAGATTGGCCGACCAGGACCACGATGTGCGCCAAGAGACCTTCGAGGTTCTGGGTCAGTTCGGGTTGGCGAGCAAGGCTGCGGCTCTGGCCGGAGGCCTCGCGCAAGGCGAGCGCAAGCTGCTCGACGTTGCAGTAGCCTATGCGCTGCGCCCCCGACTGCTGTTCCTCGACGAGCCGACCAGCGGCGTGAGCACACATGAAAAGGCGCAGATCATGGATACGGTGTCGTCGGTGGTCCGGGGAGGGATGGTCACCGCCGTGGTCATCGAACACGACATGGATGTCGTCTTCCGCTACTCCGACCGCATTGTGATGATGCATGAGGGGTCGTTCCTCGCCGATGGCACACCCGACGAGATCCGCACCAACAAAGAGGTTGCCAATATTCTCCTCGGTGCTCCGCTGACAGCCTGAGCCAGGCTCGACCATGCTGCTCGACGTCCGTGACATCAATACCTACCGAGGCCCGGCCCACATCTTGCGCGACGTGTCGATCAACGTCGATACCGACGAGGTGGTCGCCCTGGTGGGGCGCAATGGGGCCGGGCGCACGACGATCATCGAGAGCATCACCGGCCTGCTCCCCGTTCGCTCCGGCCAAATCCGGTTCCGTCAGGAAGAAATCACATCCCTGCCGCCGCATCGACGCGCCAAACGCGGCATCGGGTATGCACCGGAGAACTCTGGCATCTTCCCCGAGCTGACGGTCGCCGAGAACCTGATGATCAGCCGCTGGCTCTCGGCTAAGACCGGGCGCGGTAACGCGACGGGCCGCGAAAACGACGCGGAAGCGGGAGCCCTTAGAGTATTTCCCGAGGTCCGCACTCTCCTCGGCCGGCAAGGGCTGAACTTGAGCGGCGGCCAGAAGAAAATGGTGGCGATTGCCAGGGCGATGGCGCTCGGCCCCTATCTGCTGATCCTAGACGAGGCTTTCGAGGGCTTGGCGCCGGCTGTGGTGAAGCGGTTCCGCGAGGCGGTGTTGGCGATCAAGGCAATGGGCATTTCGCTTTTGATTGCCGAATCCAACCTCGTCAGCGCTGCGGCGATCGCCGACCGGCTGTACATCGTCGATCGCGGCGAAATCCTCTTCACCGGCACTCCGCTGCAGGCGCTTGCCGACGAGGAGGTCATGCGCTCGCTGCGCGGGTGATCAGCGGAGCCGAGCATTCGATGCCGCCCCTCAAGCTCAAACCGCTAAGAATGCTTTTGGTTATCGCGGCGTCGCTCGCAACGCTAAGCGTCGCACGCGGGGGTCACGAGCTGCCGGTGTACCCGTCCTATTACCCGCACGAGATCGCAATCGAGGCGATGCCTCCAGAGCGCGCGGCAGACTTGCTCCGTGATGCCAAGCTGCACGCCTATCTGGGCGCCGCGCCGGCCTTCCCGGACGCACTGCCGTCTTCGGTCCGCGCCGTCGAGTCGCTCGGCGGCTTCGTGGTCGTCCGCCTCAACCCTGATCGTATTTTCCAGAGCGAGCGGTCTGCATGCGCGGTCGTCGAGGCGATCATTCGGGACATGGCCCGCAAAGGCGGGTTCGTGTTCCATCCCTACCCGGTCACCCCCCTGCACGGGGATTATCTCTACCACGTCGACCAGGCCGAAGCCGAAAAGACGCGATTGCTCGGAGCGTCCGCCGCTTCGCCGCCGCATCACCTGCGGGTTACGGCGAGCGGTATGATGGCAAGTCTCGTTCGCCCGGAGTGGCCGGCGAAGGGATCGGATTGGGATGCCGCGGTCGAGGAGGTCGCGGCGGCGCAGCTGGTATCCGCAGCGACGACTTCGGTCAATGGCTCGCTCGGGCCGCCCTGGGTCAAGAGCGGGTGGTTTCACGCCGAGCGCATTCTGGCCGATGCGATCGACGACGCCGAAGCCAAGCATCGTGCCGAGACCACGGCGCAGCGCCTAGAGGGCGGGGATTATCGCGACGCGGTCGAGCGCATTAATCTCGAGCGCGAGCTGGTCGCGACGCTGATAGGCGGCTGCCGCAAGCGCGTCGCCGGCTATACCGTCAAGCGCCAATACGTCAGCGCTGAATTTACCAACGGGATCGAGAACATCGGCTTTGATTCGATCCAAGGCCTCAACTCGCCGATGTTTATTCGCACGGTGAAGCTCAAGGACTTTCCGTGGAACGGTTGGCTGATGCTCGGGATCGATGGTCAGCCCGACGCGGCCTGGAACCCGATCGCCGGCTTTACGGACGAGTTCGGTCGGCTGTTGTGGTCGGCGATCGGTGATCCGGCTCTGTTATCCGCACCGTACGATTCGCACTGGGTGCTCAATCGCATTGCAGATGTTCAAGCGAATTCCGGTCGATAAAGCGAAAGGCGAGCGCCGTGTTGGCTTTTGTGCCGGCAAAATGGCGATGGCGCTATTGCTGATCATCGCCGGCAGTGCCGGCGCCGCCGCGGCAGAGCTGACCTTTGACATCAAGATCGAGCGCGGCCGCGTGCCCGACACGATGCGGCTCATCCGCGTCACCGAAGGCGATGTCGCGAAACTGCGATGGACAAGCGATCAGCCCCTGGTCCTGCATCTTCACGGTTATGACATCGAAAAACGCATTGCCCCAGGCGCCGTCACTGAGTTCGCCTTCACGGCCTACGCGACCGGGCGGTTTCCAATCCACATCCACGAGCAAGGAGCAGGCGCCGGCGGTCATGCGCATGAGGACCTGCCGTTGGCCACCGTTGAGGTCTATCCGCGCTAATCGGCTGACTCTCACATTTGGCGCGACGTTTGTCGGGCTCTGCGCGCCTGCGGGCCCAGCCGGCGCGCATGGCTTCGGCCAGCGATATGACCTGCCGCTGCCACTTTCTCTCTATCTGTTCGGCACGGCCGCCGCCGTTGTCCTGTCTTTCATCGTCGTCGGGCTCTTTGCTCGCCACACCCCGGGCGTTCGCGGCTATCCGCGGATCGATCTCCTGGCGCATCGGCCCGGCCGATGGCTCGCCCATCCGGTTGTTCTTGCGTTGCTCAAGGTCATCACGGCAGGCGTTTTCGTCTTGACGGTGACCGCCGGGTTTTGCGGCAGCCAGGATCCCTATCGCAATATCGCCCCGACACTGGTGTGGATCATCTGGTGGGTCGGGCTCGCGATCTTTTCGGCGTCCGTCGGTGATCTCTGGGCGGTCGTCAACCCGTGGCGGAGCCTGTTTGATTGGGCCGACCGGGCTTATCGAGCGCTGACCGGCCGCACCGGCCTTGCCTGGCGCCTGCCTTATCCCGAGGCTCTCGGGGTATGGCCCGCCGTCGGGTTGCTGCTGGCGGTCGCTTGGACCGAGCTAGTGTTTCCGAGCCCCGCGGTGCCGGCCAATATCGCGTGGCTCGCGCTTGGGTATTCGCTGCTGACCTGGGGCGGCATGGCCCTGTTCGGGAGCGAGACCTGGGTCGAGCGCGGCGAGGTTTTTGCCGTTTTCTTCAGCCTATTTGCCCGCCTCGCGCCGACCGAACCCACGGTCCGCGAGCGGCCGGGCATCGGCGGATTGGCAGTGCGGCCATTCGCAGCGGGATTGCTGGCAAACACCCCCGCATCCGCCTCGATGGTCGCCTTCGTCCTACTGGTGCTGTCGAGCGTTCTTTACGACGGCCTGCTGACGACGCCCGAATGGGCGAAAGCCGAGCAGCAGTTTGTCGGCTTGCTGTGGGGCCTCGGAGAGCTCGCTCCGGTGGTCGTCAGGAGCATCGGCCTCATAGCGTTTTGGACGGTGTTCCTCAGCGCCTATCTGGCAGTGAGCGCGATCATGAGTGCGGCGGCCAGGCACCGCTCACCGCGCGACATAGCGCGGAGCTTTGCCCTGACCTTGGTGCCGATCGCCGTTGCCTATCACTTGGCCCATTACCTGACATATCTGCTGACCCAGGGGCAATACGTGGTGCCGCTCGCCTCCGACCCGTTCGGGTATGGCTGGGATCTCCTCGGAACCGCGGGGTATCGGGTCAACATTGCCCTCGTCGGTGCGCGCTTCGCCTGGTACGCCGCCGTGACATCGATCGTCGTCGGCCACATCATCGCCGTTTATCTCGCCGACGTCAGAGCCCACCAGATTTTCGGGTCTCGGCGCGCGGCGCTGCGCTCGCAGGTGCCGCTGACGGCGCTGATGGTGGCTTATACCTTCGTGAGCCTCTCTATTCTGTCCGAGCCGATTGTCGAACGCCGCGCGCCGGCGCAGCCGACGGTGGCGCGGGCGGTCATTGCCATCCCCGAAGACGCGCTCGTTCCCGAGCCTGGGACCGGCCGGTTGCAGCCGGCCGGGCCCGGCCACTCCGCGCGCTTGAAATTGACCTACCGCGCGCTCGGCTCGGCCTTTCACGATGGCACAAGGACGACGGCCGTCGATCTCCTCTACGCCTATATGTTCGCCTATCGGTGGGGGGTTCGCGGTGACACGGAGGCGCATTACGACCCCGAGGTCGCGGCGGCGACGGCGCCGCTGCGAAAACGGCTCGCCGCCGTGCGGGTCGCCGAGGTCGACACGGCCTCGAAATCATTCCGCGTCGGCGACGTGAATTTCGTCCGAGAATTGTTCGTGATCGACGTCTATGCCGACATGCCGCCCGAAGATCCCGAACAGGACGCGATCTTCGCACCGCCCTGGAGCACACTGCCGTGGCATCTGATCGTGTTGATGGAAGAGGCGGTCGGCCGCGGCTGGGCGGCATTCTCGCAAGCCCAAGCGATGCGCCGGGGCGTCGAGTGGCTTGACCTCGTCCGCTCGGGGGATTTGAAGACGCGGCTCGCCGCGCTGGCGGAGCAATTTGAGCGGGAAGCGTTCCGGCCGGAGATCCTGCAGTCATTGGTCAGTGCCGAGGAGGCGCGCAAACGCTGGGCGGCGCTGTCGGGGTTCTACCGAAGCCACGGCCACTTCCTGGTGACCAATGGGCCTTACCAGCTCAAAAGCTGGTCGGGGACGAGCGCCAGCGTGGAGGCGTTTCGTGATCTGAGCTACCCCCTGGGGGTGGGTTCCTACGACATCTACGCCATCCCGCGCCGCGGCTATGTCGCCGGGATCGAGCGCCGAGAGGATGGGTTGCGCCTCTTCGCCGACATCGAAATCGTGATGAAGTTCATGCGCGACTATCAAATCGTGCGGCAGCCGATGCGGCTTGTCGATGCGACGGTTCGGAACCGCGCCGCCCCGGAATGCCGGTACACGGTGGTGGACGGTGATGGCCGGATCGCGCTCGCCGGCGTCTCCCTTCCGAGTGAAGACCTGAGATTTGCGATCGAGCTCGACGGCAGGCTGCCCGCGGGCCAGTACACCGTCATGGCCGAGATCCTCGTCAACGGCAACGCGATGAATCCGCAGATCGCGCGCATCCCGGTGGTGATCGCCGCAAAGTCGTAAAGCGCGGCCCGTCTGGAATTCCGCCGCTGTCCCTTTCTACGCCGATCTGGAGACCAACTGAGAATTAGCGATGCGGAGCGAGGCTCAGGCTCGTCGAGCACGTGACAATTTGTCGGCTTGGGGTCAACAGTGACGGTTTTGCGATTGGGCGAGAGCGTCAGGTTCACCGCAGCAAGCTGACGGTCCAGCGGCTGCACAAGTCGTTCGATCAGTGCCAATTGCGGACATCCAACATCTAATTATAAACTCAGAAGCTCGCATCTGCGAGACCGGCCACGGCAGCGCCATAGCAATGGCCGGGGCAGCCCACCACGAGCGGCTCGCCAACCGCCGCTTGTCCATTGGGCGTGTTCGACGGCGTTAAGCCACTGCCGCGGGCTGGGTCAGTTCGAGGCCCCGCTGGGCGATGGCAGCCGTAGCGGCTTCGGCTTCGCCCGCGACCTGCACGGTCGGGAAAGCGAATTTGATGCCGTTCTCGTCAAACGCCTTCTTGATCATCGCATAGGCCTGCCGCCGGATCACGAACTGCTCGCCCGGCAACGTCATCATCTTCGCGCGGATCGTGACCGAGTAATCGCCGAGCTCGTCGACGCCCTGCATCTTGAGCGGCTCGAGGATCAGCGGTCCGAGTTCGGGGTCTTTGGCGAGATCGAGTCCGACCTGCTTGATCAGCTTCTTGGCGAGGTTGAGGTCGCTGTCATAAGTGACGCCGATCGCGATCTTGTCGATAACCCAGTCGCGGCTCATGTTTTCGACCGCGCCCAGCAGGTTGAAGGGCACGGTGAAGACCGGACCGCGGTGATGCCGCAGCCTGACCGAGCGGATGCTGAACCCCTCCACAGTGCCCTTGTAGCGGCCGGCCTGAATATATTCGCCGACCCGAAACGCGTCGTCGAGCAGGTAGAACATACCGGCGATGACGTCGCGGGCGAAGGTTTGCGCGCCGAAACCGACCGCGATACCAACGACCCCCGCACCGGCGACCAGCGGGGCGATTTGCACGCCCATCGCCGACAGCGCCATCAACACGGCGACGGCAATGACTACGACGAACAGTATATTACGTAAAATCGGCAGCAAGGTGCGCATCCGGGCCCGCTTTCGCGCCTCATCCGTGTTCGGTAGACCCGGGTCGCCGGCCTCGGCGAGCTTGCGATCGATCGCCGCTTTGATGGCGTGCCACAGAACGTCGGCAACCAGCAGAATGACGATCGCGGTCAACACTCCGTCGGCGAGGCGCGCAAACCATGTGTCCTGCTCGTGGAGATGGGCGAGATCCATACCCCAGCCCCAAGCCAGCACCGCAATAGCGCCAATGATCAACAACGCCCGAATACCGCGTTCGATACACACTTCCACCACACTCGGCGCACCGCCGTCCACCTGCGCCGAACGAGAGGGCCGAAGCACATTCTCGACCGCGCGCCGAGTGATGCTGATCGCGAGCGGCAGGGTCATGATGACGAGAATGAACCAGAAGCTCGCCATCGCGCGCGTTACCCAGCAGACCCATAGCAGCACGATGCCAACCGACAGCGCCGTGTTGACCGTGCCCCGCCTAAAACGACGCGTTACCGCCGACGGCGCTTCGCCACTCACGTCAATCGCGACAGGCCGGCGCCAAACCGCATCCAGCGCAATCGCGAGGAGAACGAGCCCGAGCGCGTAGGCGACCAGTTGGCGCGCCTCGAGCGTGTAGCCGAGAGTGACCCCGAACCCGACGATCACCCAACCAAAGGCAAACCATCCGACAAACCAAACGAGCCGGCGGTGCCAGAACCGCGTGGCTACCGTATCCATCGGAACGATGCGGAACCGTTCGTGATCGGGCGCCAGCAGGAAGTGGCTGACGACATTCGCGATCCGCACGACAAGAAACGCGACGAGCAGACCGAACAACATCTGGCGCAGCAATGGCGGCCAATCGAGAGCGAGGAAGGGGCCGATGCTGCCAAGGGCAAAGGCCGCCACCAGACCGACCGCAAAGGCCAAACGCAAAGCGACGACCCGCAGGCGATCGCTCGCCGTCTCCAGCGGGAGGCTTTCCAGCCGCCCACGGATCCGTTGGGTTGCCTTACGAAACAGCCATTCGACGCCGATGCCCAAACCGATGAAAAAAGCGAGCAGCAGCAGCGCCTTGGTTCTTCCGTTATCACCAAGGTCTGCGGTGACGCGGGCGCGGCCTTGCCAGAACTGGTGCGGCAGATCGGGAATCGTGCTGGCGAGAGCAGCGAGGTGCTCGCGGATTGCAGCGAGACGTCCATCCAGAGCCTGCGAAACGGACTCCTCCGTGGCGGCCTGCTCTGCTGCGGCTTGGGCCTTGCTCTGTTGTTCAAGCCAGTTGCGCACCTTCGGATCGCCGAGCAAAGTCATCAGTTCTTGGATTTGCTTTGGCGACGCCTCTTCGCTCGTCGACGAATTCAATGCCTTTTGCGTCGCTGCGAAACAGCCGCAAGGCAGCACCGCTGTGAAAACTACGGCTCCAAGAAAGACCGCCGCCACTCGGCCGGCTGCACCAGTCATTCCTTTGCTTTCGTTCATCGGACCGTGTCCTCTGCTCGGCTTCCGCTCCCCAAGTTCACGATCGGCTCGCGCCCGTGTCCTTCCGAATTTCTTTTCCAGCCATTTCATCGAGCCGCGAGAACTCGTCTCTAAAACGCCGCGCTGCTAACGGTTCGGGCGTATGACGATCTCTTCCTTTCCGAGGGACAGCAGGGCGCCTTAGGTCTGGCTATACAGATGCATGATTACCCCCGCGTTGTTCTGCAGCCAGAGTTCGCCAGCACCCGCGCGCGACAATCCGGCTGCTCCGCTGAACTGTGTGTAGCGGCCACCGAACTCCTCCAGGTTAGCGAGCTTGTAGACCTCGCCGGACGCTGTGACGCGCTCCGCGCCGCCAGGTCCGACGACAGCCCCGACGAGTGTGAACGGATAAGTCCCGCCATTGAAAATCAGAGTGCCTCTGCCACCGCCATAGCCCGCGGCGAACGTCTCATTCAGAGTGACCGACCCGGACGGCGTCAGGCCCGCGATGCTTTGCGCCGTCGGGGCGCTTGCGCCGGTGCACCCGGCCATCGCAAGCGCAGCGGCCAAAAAAGCGGCCTTTATAGACGGCGAAAGGCACTGAAACCGCACTGCTGTCGTCGGCCGAGACCTTCTTTTGAGACGGCGTTCAGTCACGAGAGTGACTGCATCATGAGTCAGCCCACTGCCTTGGTTACCGGCGGAATCGTCCAACTGCCGTCGAGGATCGAGGGATCGGCCTCATTGGCCAATAGAGGCGCATCATCAAAATGAACTTGCCCGCGGGCGCCGGTAGCCAGTTTGATTGCTTGTCGGCGCCGGGCGAATCTTTCTGGATGTAGATATCGACGGACCCATCCGCGTTCTGTTTCAGATTCTGGCGCTGGCTGATCGAGTACCGATTGATCGGGTTTGCGACAAAGAAATAGTTCGCGTCGTACATTGTAATCGACCAGAAGCCCTCCGCTGGCGGCGTCTGCCCCTTGACGAAGTGGATGACGTATCGATTGGCGCCGTCATAGTCACGCCCATCGGCGTCCTTCTGCGAGAAGGGATAAACGGCGTCCTGCGGTCGGTTGGCGCCAAGTCCGATGGCGGTGACGAAAGCCCGCATCAGATAGTCGGTTCCGTAAACGCCCGTCTTTGTCATAAAGGCCCAGCCGTTGATGTGTTTCAACGCAGGATTGACCTTGAACTGGAGCATGATGCGGTCGAACCCGATTTCCGGGATCCGCTTGGCGAAATCGGCGTTGAGCTTCTCGGCATCGAAATCTTGACCCGGTACCAGGCCGATCCTGGCAAACCTCGCAGCTTCGGGTGCGTCGGCCGGTGTGGGCGGATTGGCCTTCATCAATCGCGCGAGGAGCGTGAAATAGGCTGTCGTGTCCAGACGGTTCACTTGATCGCGCACGGCGGCCTTCATGTCGATCGACGGATCGACCTTGCCTGGCGGCGGCGTGTACGACTGTCCGTAGGCGCTGAGCGGCACCAGCTTGACTTGGTCCTGCAACGCGTGGACGGCGGCGTAATCCTCAGGCGTGCCGGTGCAATAGATGCGGCCCAGCAGCCAAACAATGCTGGTCGGCGACTTGTATTCCTTGACGCCCGCCGGAAGCGTCCCGGTCCAGCCCGGCCCGGTGATCGCATAGGTTTGCGCGCCGCCGCCGGTCGTGCGCGTGCCGGGAACCCGGAACACTGTCGTCCAGCCATCGAGCAACGGCATCAGGTAATAGCGGTTATTCATATTGGGCAGACTGAGCACCCACGGCTCCTTGCCGACATCGAAGAACGCGGTCGTATAGAGCGTGTCGGCATTGGGCGCCGTAACATCCCGGTAAGAGGCGTTCGGATATTCCCGCATCTTGATCAGCTGCCCCATTGGCGCGCGGGTACCCTCCGCTACGGCAACGTTTGTGATGACCCTCCGGGTCATCTCCATTGTGACGAGCGGATAGCCATAAATGTAGGCATCCGTAGCGAGCCAGAAGTCTTCAAGACCTTCGAAGGGGGCCAGCAGGCCTTCGGCCGCAGCTGCTCGGGCAAGTGAACTCAGCGGCATGCCGGCCAGCAGGCTCAATCCACTCGCTGTCACCAACCGGCGTGAAATGATCATGGCAGTCACCACTTTCTTTATGATCTTAATCTGCGATCCCAGTGCTTTACGACTAGGCACTAGTAAGGTTTGCGGACGACCGCGGCCCCATTCGGCCCGACGCAGCCCGCCCGATAGCCCCCGTCGGCGCACGATGCTGATCCAATCGCCCGGCCGGTAGGGGCGGTTCCTCCTGCTCTCCGTTATAAGTTCGACCGTCCATGCGGCCGATGATCCGCTACCTTCGTGGAACGACGGGCCGGCGAAGACAGCGACGTGTTCTCCCAGATCCGCTTGCCGGTCTTGAAGTCATAGGCCAATCGCAGAACGCAGGGTCGAATGGGCGAAGTCGGGCTAGGAGCTGTGTGTATATCGGCCATGGCGAGTGCCCTTTTTGGAGGCTTTAAATAAGGATGTTTGAAGGCGGGGATGCGCCTCCCCAGCGGCGCGTTACGCGTGTGGCCAGCCCTCGAATTATCAGATAAGGTACGAACGCGAGCACCAGCGCGATAATCAGAGCCTCGGCCGGATAGAACATTTTTAGGAAGATCAGCTGGTAGATCATGTCCCTGTCAGCCCGAGTACAATGATCCTGGCCGTCTGGTTCAATCCATGGATAAGCCGCGCCCTCCGTTCGCGCGGTTCGCGCAATACGGCCCAAAAATACGGCGAGCGGCCTGCCCGGGCGTCCTTGCGGCCGTCGCGGATCGCGAGGAGCGCCGCCATCAGCGGCTGCAGCACAAAACGGAACTTCATCGGTGCACTCGCTCGCGCCAATTCCTGATACCAGATGCGGTCAGCAGTCCCGATGGTGACGGGGTGTGACACCATACCGGCCACCATCAGCGCAATGCCAGCCGCGATGACCAGCTTCGCCAGCAGAGTCAACTCTTGGATATCGGTGTCATCGGCCTGCTCCTGTTGCCGCGCATCAAGGCCTAGGGGGGTAACCTTCTCCGTCTTCGAATTCGGACGCGCACGCGTGCCCGGCTGGAAATCGTGAAAGAAGACAGTTCCCTGCGCGCTTTGGGCAAGGGGCGCCACGATGAGGCAAGGATCGCTCGGACGTGGTTTAGCCATACCGTGGCGCGACCTTGCTCACCTTGCCGCGAAAGATCCAGAACACGGCGGCGGTGTAGATCAGCACTATCGGAAACACCACGAGGCCGCCGCCCCAAAAAAAGAACTCGAGCGACTGCGGGGGTGCGGCCGCGTCTTCGACTGTGACCGTGTAGGGGATCAGTTATGGTTCAAATCCAGCAGGCTCAGCGTGAACCATACCGGCCTCTGCGCTAATTGGGTGTACCTTCGATACGACCGAATGAAGCGGCACCAGGTCTGGAGTTTAGTGCAGAT
>Ga0126381_100005950_pt1 | contig 13470 bp, 11 predicted proteins | sample PanSoiMetPlot_28_FD_96465 | JGI IMG/M metagenome (GOLD analysis project Ga0126381, IMG submission 96465) | Tropical forest soil microbial communities from Panama - MetaG Plot_28 | ecosystem: Environmental > Terrestrial > Soil > Tropical forest > Bulk soil | place: Panama | collected 2016-02-17
AGTATTAAAGGTCGTCGTGCCGCCGCCCGTGCCGTTCGACGCACTGGTAGCGCCACCACTGCCTCCTGAACCTATGGTATAGGGGATGCTCGTCGCGCCGGCTGGATTGAAGTTACTGACGATGGCATAGCCGCCACCACCGCCTCCGCCGCCGCCGCCGTTACCCGTCGAGGCCGCCCCGGTACTACCTGCGCCACCGCCACCGCCACCGCCAATGGCTTCAATGGTGTTAGAGTTGGGATTCCAGTCGTAGGGGACATCCCAGGAAGTGCCGGACGTAAGTATGATGACTTTCTGCGCCACGGCGATTTTCCTTTACAAAGAAAATGCCGCGCCGCGACAGGCAGCGCCGCCTCCCGGCGTGTTGTTCAAAGAATAATTATTTGCCGCCGAATTGATATACGGATCAGCTGTCAGCGTAACATCATGACTACCAATTGTGTAATTGTTACGATCCGCCGTGGCGTTGTTATAGAAAGCATTGTAATCCACTTCGGGTACAGGAGTCGTCGCTCCACTGCCGAGCGGAGCGGAAGCAAAATTAATCCCGTACCCGGTCCCCGATGCTCCATTGACGGTAAGAAGATTGTTGCGAATTCCAGGTTGAATGCCGATGTAATTGTTTAGTAGACGGATACCATCACGACCGTTGCCGTGAATAGTATTAGATTGAATTAAGCAACCATATCCTACAGTAATACCATCTGAACTAGAGCCAGTATTCTTGTAAATCTCAGAGCTAATCACGTCAATATTACTTATACCTGAAGATCCATCGATGCCTGTTACAGTGTTGTCATGAATTTTGCATCCGGATATAACACAAGGAGTTGAATTGACCGCCACTGCAGACGCCGCTGAACAGCCTGTAACTTCGCAATTAAACAAATGGCTGTATGTAGCACTTACCAGAACGCCGTTGTTAGTGCAATTTTTAATAAGACAGCCAACTATTCCGGAATATTGCGATGAGAAACGGACTCCGGTTATGCTTGTTTGATTGTTTCCGTCAATGATTAAATTTTGCAAGAGAACGCCGTTTTGGTTTATATCGAACATAAAGAACGATCCAGCCGTAGCGCGGACGGTGGCAGGTATGCCGTCTCCGGGAGTTGATCCGTAGCCTATAAATTGCGCTCGACCAGTGTAACTGTCTGTTGCATTGAAAGTAATAGCCGAAGATAAAGAGTAGACAGCGCTGGCCTTAATCCATGCCAAGTCGCCGTTTGTAATCGTGCTGGCCGCCTTACCGATGGTCGCCCAGGCGTTGCCGGCCCCCGGCGACGTGCCGGCATTGCCATCATTACCCACTGCGCCGTCCACGTAGTAAAGAGTCATTGATCTCTCCTTAAGTAACTGTCACCGTCTGGCTGCCCGTTCCGCTGGTCTTGAATGTCAAAACTCCTGCCGCTGATGTCGTAACTGTTCCAGACGCCGCACCCGATAGGGTGTAGGCATGGGAAGCGGCCAGATCGCTAATATAATGCGTAAGCGTGCCTCCCGGCGCGGTGTAAGTATAAGAAAAAGGCGTGGCTGGCAGATAGCCGGTAGGCCCATTGCCGGTTTTGGTAGCTCCGAACAGTGCCAGTATTTGCCCTACCAGTGCCCCCTCCATCGCAGTGCCAGACGTGACGGAGGCGCTGGCATATGCTGAACCGGCACTAGAAGCCGTCTGGAAGCAAGCCAGGTAAGTTACTCGCGTGGTCGGCGAGGAATTTTGCCAGACGATTTGTGTAACATCATGCGGCGTACCATAACCGTCTTCGCCAGTGATTGTTTGCAGAACGGACAGCGTACAGGCAACCGAAGAGTAAAAGGAACCGAACAACTTCGAGCCGCCGCGTGCATGAGTCAGCGTGTTACCGACCAGTGTGGGCAATCCGCTCGTCGATTCCACGTTCCATAACTGTTCCTTGGGATATTCGCCGCCCGCACCAGGGACGCGACTCGTCACTCGGTCGTAAACGAACAGTAAATCGGGACGAACGTAAAGCCACGAACGCACCATCTCGGAAAGCACGCCACCCGTCGAGGGCGAGGACGGTCCCGTATAAGCGGACAACGTATTGACCGTCGCTTCAACGTAAGCTGTTTGCAAATCGGTCGTCAGGACTACGACCGCAGGGAAAGAGCCTCCATAGCCATACCAGTAAGCCGGTTGACACCAGCGATAGGTCTGTGTGCCATCACCATTATCATCAGTGATGACCAGATTACAAAAACTACTCTTGTTCCCCCCACTGGTGGGAGCCGACCCCCCTGGCGCGGTCGTTGTCTGGTTATGTATCGCCGAACTTCCAGTCACGAGCAAGTTATCGTTGCCGCGCCAAAGCGTGACATGACCTTGCGCGAAAATTTGATGGTCAGGGCCACCTAGTTGATTTGCGTCCCCATTGTTGGCGGCCTGAATCGTCGCGTAACTTCCAGAGAATGTCCAGTCGTTGCGAGCCATCACGAGGCCTGCTCCCTGTGCAAAATATTGTGTCGGCAAGGAGCCGACCCAGGAAGAAGAAGCGGCGGATGGATCGTAAAACAACAAATCATGCCAATCGGCTACATAAGAAGTCACACTAGGACCAAGTGTTCCAGTAAGATTTATATTCTGTGCGCAAGCATAATTAGCATAGGTTGATTCTGCTGTTCCCAGGCATGAATAACTTATGACAGCAAATAGTCGCTCACTAGGGAAGAGGAAAGGATAATTCGACCCATCTCCTACATCGTAAACTGGACCCCAGAAGTACCAAGGATAGCCTGGCAATGCGGTAATAGCAGTCTGAGTTATCTGTGCCTGAGCTATACAGTTCATAAGCTGCTGCGCCCAGGCGGACTCGTTCGCTGTGTTGACGAGATTGGCCTGACCTAGAATCATGCCACCTTCAAGTATATTGTAAGCAGCTTGACTAACGTAACCGCCGATTCCTTCGAGCCACATGCCGCCATAAAGGCTATTGACGTTACTCGATGTAGGGGCCGCGAAAGCGGTTAAGGCAGATACGCTTCGCAAGGTCTTCGCCATGCTCTGATAAGCTGCCGCAGATGAATCTCGGCCCGTCAGAGCTACGGCTGTAGCACAAAGAGAAGCATAGGAGCCATCTCCATAATTAGATTCAAGAACAGGATAGAGATAGCCTGCGTTTACTCCATCGAAGGGGGGGCCAGCGGCGAGGAATGTTGCCCACCGCTTTATCATGGCAATTATTTGCGAGCGTAGCGATGAGGAAAATCCCTCATATCCATCCAACCAATCCAGGCCGATGGATAAGAACTTGCCAAGATAACGAGATGTATATGTGTCGTCAACGTAAATACTATTGAATCCAGCAATGTCGTCCGTGGTTTGTTGATAGCCAAGAGTGCTGACGCCTCCTGTCCATGTTCCGTAAACATAAGAAGACATAACAACATAAGAAGACGAAGGCGCAGTTGTTAGAACGACTGAATTAGTACCGGAGTTGTAAGTCCATCCTCCTGTTCCTGTAGTATAAATATCGGTGTAATAAGTGACGTAGTAAATATCAGCTACAGTTCCAGAGAAGTTGGTACCGGAAGCGTTGGCTACAGGACTTATTGTTACCGTTGTGGAATTAGTTACTGACGTAATCGTCGTGTTGCCGCTAAATGTGAAGTAGCCGACGAAATTGTCTGTTACAGCACGGCCGACATCAGCTGAAGTAAAGTTGGCGGTAGCTGAAGTAAGCGTAGGACTTCCTACCGTAGTATTGAAGTCAGTTACATTGCGACTTGTAGGCTGATTGGCACTTCCAAGAGACCAGTCTATATAACCTAATCCTGTGTCTCCAGTTTGCCTCCAGTCTACATTTTTCGCATAATCTGGAGTTCCATCGCTTGTTTTTGACACTTTAATAAAAGAAGAATAAACAGAAACAAAATCAGCGCCATTGTGTACGCCCTTAACAACGGCAGATGTATTAATTAGAGATAGATAAGTGGTTATTGAAGCAGGAACTAAGGTGCTGTCAGGTAAAGCGAAAGTAGTTGTAACGCCATCTCCTCGTCCTAGAAAAATAAAAGCATTCCCTAATTGCTTCTGTAGGGCAGTCAAACCGAATGAGATAAGTCCTAATGCTTTGTCAGCGTATTTGCTGGCTGTACTAGGATCGGAAGACTTGAGGCATAGATACCCAAGAGCGTAATTAGCTACCCACTCCAGTTCGTCTCCCTCATATCCAACGTCTATTACAGAAGAGAGATTTGCATCAAGATTACTTTTGAATGCTTGCCATTGCGTTGTATTGTTGGCTGCTTTTGTCTGTGCCAGCGCAACGTTGACAGGAAAGATAGATACAGAAGAAGTCGGCGGAACAGTGGTGCTGTCCTTTAAAATTATCATAATAGGGAAACTTCCAGTCTGTCCAGGAATTCCCTGCAACAATCCATCAGTCGTTAAACTCATTCCGCTCGGTAACTGCGAAGGACTATCCGGAGCTACGGTCCAGTTATACGGCGGTACGCCTCCTTGTGCAAGCAACTGTTGCAAATAATTGTTTCCCTTTATTCCTGCATTCAGGGAGGTCGTCGTTATTTGCAGAGGTCCAGGCATGGTGTCTTTTCATCCTCGCGTCTTATCGACAACGGATACGCGGTTGCCGGAACGGAGGAGGATGCGCTGAATGTCACGCACGGTCTTCTCGACCTCGCCGGGCCAACAGGAGTGACCTGTTTGTATCTTGCGGTTCGTTTGTGGGCAGTAACACCAGATGGCGCATTTGCCGTCCTTGCGCTTCTCGATGACGATGCGTGCTTCAAGTTCAGAGTTCCGGGAACGGCTCACCTTCGTCCTCCGCAATCGTGAGTTTTTCTCTGGCCCTGGTAGCCGTAACGTACCAGACTCGTCTTTCCTCTTCCAGAGAATCTTCACTATCGGCGATGGCGCGAGCGGTCGGATAAGGGATGTGGTTGATGGCGACGACGTGATCGGCTTCCATACCCTTCGAGGAGTGGCAGGTTCCTACGCGACACTTCGGCTTCTGGATTGCCTCGACGCCGTGTTTCTTTGCCATGTACGCCAGTTTGCGTACCGCCGGCGGTTCGAGGATGCCTCTATACTCTCCCGAAGCGATCAGATTTCGGCAGGCTTCCGTCGCGCCGGCCGCACCGAGGTTCGTCAGAGTCAACGGGCAGTGATTCTTACGTTCTTCCTTGTCGGCATAGAACGACTTCGTCCCTGTGGCGAAGAAGGTAGTTCCCTTAGCCTTGGATGGCATGAGACCAAGAAGCCGATAGTAGCCCTCAGCGTCGATGGACTCCCCCTGGCGTAGCCGTTCGAGGGCCACGATACCGGCGACACGCGCCGGCGCGTTACAGCCGCCAGCGCCCTTCGTGGGCATCCAGGGTATCGACAGGTCGTTGAGCCAGTCGGCGGCGTCCTGGGCGAACCTATTCGTCCTGGCCAGTACCAAAACGTCTTCTCCCGCATGAAGCGCTTGCAAGGCATGAGTTACGCAAGGAAAGCGAGATAACGTGCCGCCCGTTCCTTTCGACGACTGGAAGTCAATCCTCTTTTTGGGAAGTGCCCGGTTGTTTCTTACGATCTTGTAAGAAAAATCCAGGATTTCCTGTCTACACCTGTACGAGATGGGGAGTTCTTCTTCCTTGGCGACCGGCCAGTTGGCGAAGATGTTGCCGTCCGCGCCGGCCCACGAGTAAATACTTTGCAACTGATCCCCGAACAGGTAGACCCATTGACTCGGCTGAATCAGACGCTTGAAGACAAGGGAGTTGAGGAAACTCATGTCCTGGGCCTCGTCGTGCATCCAGACGGGGATACAGGGCATTGTGCCGACGGGATCGACTTCCTCGAACGGATGGCTGTGATCTCCCGTCCAGCGCCGGCCGGCATACTGCATCAACAGGTCGGTGAAATCGATGCGGCCGTCTTTACGCTTGGCTGTCTCGTAAATCTTCACGACGGCTTGAACGAGTTCGAGGTCGGGGCAGCGGCCGTCAGCGCGAGCGGCGGCCATCCAGACGCTTGCAATAGGCATCTGGCGATTCCTGGCTACATCCCAGAGAGCCAGGCACTTGCCGGATTCGGAAAGGTCAGATCGAAACATGAAATTGTCGTCGTCGTGATCCGTCTCGCCGATGGACACCTTGGGGTCTTGGAGGATGTTCTTGAGCCATTCGTTGTCGGCCTTGTCTCCACCGAGAAGTTCTCCCTTCTCGATTCCGAGAAGGCGATAACAAACGCTGTGGAGCGTTCGGAAGTATCCTTCCTTCTCCAGAGAGCCGACCGGGACATTGAACTTCGACGCCGCCCGACTACTGGCTTCCCTCCTGGCCGACCGCGTGAAGCTGACGAACCCTATCCGCAGGGGATCGGAAATTAGCTTCTCCAGGATCATGTCTAGTATCTGCATCGCTCTGGTAGTCTTTCCAGCACCAGGCCCACCAATGGTACGTGCCGCTACTGTCATGGGAATCTCCATGTAGTATACAGAAGTTCACAAATTGGACCGTTTTAATGTGGACCAGCGGTCCGCGAGTGGTCAACGCAAGTCTATATATACTAACGACTTAACCTCGATGGACCAATTGACCGCTGTTTCTGCGCGCACCGTTCCCAAAAACAGCGGTCCATTGGTCCATCGAGGTTAAGTCTTTACCCAGAAAGGACTTGCTGTGACCGTTTTTGCTGGTCCGGACCACATTGAAATGGCCCTAGTGAAGAGGTTGAGTTATTGATTACGACGCGGTTCTCGCTGGAGGATTTCGGCGTCGATGCTCTGGATTTGAACGGCTGAGAAAGAGAAGAAACGGCCGCGAAAATTACCAACACGAGGACGAGCAGGAGAGCCATAGCGGACGGCAGCTTCGCGTAGGTCTTCATAAGAAATTCCTGGTGCGTCCTTCTTGGCGTGGGCAGCGAGTCCTCGCGGCTTGAAGAAGATGGTTCCGTCTTCCTGCTGAAAAATAACGCGACTGCGTAGGGTAACATTTTGATCCTCCGAAAGCAAGAGAGCATGACGCCCTTGATCCAGAATATATTCGGCCGCCGAGAGTATCCGGTCGAAGTCCATTCCTACCTCATTCTCTTCCATTTCCCGGAAGAGGCGCTGTAGGAGTCGCGGGCCACCGCGACCGTCCCAGACGGGGCGCTTCTTTCTGTCGGGTGGCACATAGACTCCCGACTGTGCCGACGCTGCTTGGCGGATGAGTCCCCAGGAGTAAATCTGTTTCTCGTTCAGAAGGATGAAGCCGTCTTGAAGTAGTTCGCTGCTGGCCCAGATAGGCGAGCGCAGGCGATACCTGAGCGGGTTGCTTCTTTCCAGCACGAGCGTCCAGGGTCCGGCCCCGTCCTCCTCGGTGATGCCGTCGCCCATATGCGGGTCGCCTGCCGAAGTTGAGCCGTTACTTTCTGGATGTACGACGGCAGGGCGATGGACACGGATCGGCTGATCGCTCCAGCCGTCTTCGCGTGCCCAATGGATCAGGGAGCCGAGGCCGACGCCAGACTTCTTGAAAGACTGCCATTTCTTCGCGCAGGCTCCCTCCGTGTACTTCTCAGGGCACTTTCGAGACCAGTCTTCCCATTCGCTCAGAAGATCAGTGGATACGCTGTGAAGGGACAGACCGACAAGAAGCCAGTCGTTATAAGAGTAGGCTCGCCGAGGATCGAGACCAGATAGTGCGGCAATGGCCTTGTCTCTGTCACTACGCTCGCGCCCATTGAGGCTGCGCGCGGGGAAAAGACGGTCGTAGAGCCTGGCAAGTTCCGCCGTCCTTTCGTTGACGGTGGCAGGCGACCACGGCAAATGATGGCCGGTGACGGTGAAGTACCTACCGCCGTCGTAAATCTCGAACGGCAAATCCTTCTCGGTGCAGCGATGCTTCGGCGGCAGGCTTCCAAGACAGAAAACCTTGACTCCCAGGCCCGAAGGAGAAAGTTCGGCATAGCTGTCTAGGCAATTAGCCAGGAACGAAGCACCGATGTCTATTTCGTCGTCTTCGTCGATGCAGTTGTCGAGGTCGAAGCCTGAGAAGACAACGTGCGTCGGCCGATCCTCGCCGAGAACGAAGCCGATGCCGTCGAAGTCCCCACGCTTGTGGGCCGCGTGAGCCACCGAGAACGTCGTCCAGGTCGAGGGGTCGGTGCTGCTGGCGTTTCGGCCCGTCGAGGCGTTGAGAGGCGGCTTGTCCCACTTCTTGCCGTTCCAGGACCAGGACCAGCACAGCCAGCGATCTACCATGCGGAGTTCCGCCGGTACGCCATCTTCTTTGACGGGCATGGGGACAGGTCTCGGTACGTCCGTAATCATGATCGACCTCGTGATCCCATGCTTGTAACACCGACGATCAGGGCGATCAAGTCAATTCCTCCTTTATTTCTTCACCCTTTTTGCGTACCTGAACAATCGTTTTTATGTAAGTCCTTACCGAAGACGGCAGCGTTTCTCCCTTGGCGAGTACGCTGCGGCAGTATGCGCCGAAGCGCGTACCGTCGATGTGTTGCTTGACGATTCCCTGGCCACCGTAGCGGTAGAGCCATTCGACAAAGGCGTCATCGCCGAGGTTGTTGTCGGCGGCGCTGTAGTAGGTCGTGGCGCAGGCGACGAAGGAGTGATTTCCAAAGTCGATCTTCTTTTCGCCGCGTTCGGTCATGATACGTAGCAATTCTTTTTGTGCGTCTTCGAGTTCGGACTTCGCCAGGTCGAAGATCTTCTGATCGACCTCGACGGCCTTCCGAGCGGCGAGGAACCGCTCGGAGGCCAGTCGAAGTTCTTCCGATGGAGAAGTGTGGCCGAACAATTCGGCCGCTTGATCCATGTCCATCATTCACTCTCTTCGGTGGAAATCGGCACTTCCGTAGGCTGGCCGCGCAGGGCGTCCATCATGGACCTGAAATCGTTACGAACGCGAGAAAGGACTCTGGCTGTCTCGATGTCGGAGACAGCCTCTCCCATGATGGGATCGACGATACAGAATGGAACCTGACCGGATTGGCGTTCCAACGCGAACACGCTCCAGACGATCTCGTAAGCACCGTGCCTTGCGCCGGCCTGACCGAAGTAGCCTGGTTGTGTCCTCGTTCCCAGGAGACGGCGAATTGACGACGGCGGAAAGACGATGACGCCAATCGGAGGGTTGCCGAATTGCGGGTTCAGAAGGAAAACCCAAGTCTGTGTTGAGCAAGCCTGCCCTCGACCGTCGCGGGCCGTTCCCCATTCCGCTTGAGGACAACCGGAGCACATAGCGTTTTGGACCTTCTTTGCCTCACGCGAGGGAAATTCCAGGTCTCCTGACCAGCAGTCCGGTGGCTGCCCCTTCGACCCAGGCATAGGTGGACGTTCGTAGTACCGCCGCGTCTGGAAATAATAGATGGGGTAGCCGGCGATCTCCCGGACAATCTCCCCAGAAGGCAAGACGAAGACGCCCTCCTGATGGTCGATGGAGATAAGGGGGATGCCCTTGGGAACCTGGCGGTCGCCTTCAAGTTCCTGGAGAAAGGCTTGCGCAGCGGGGTTCAGGTTACTCGCCATGAGGTCAGTCGGAGGCTTTGGCAGAGTGTCGATGTCTCGCGCTTCTTCCCGTTCTTCCTCGTGCTTTCGTTGCTTGGCCATTGGTCAAAAACTCCTCGTTCAAAGGTAAAAGGGGGCGAAGTTGAATCTTATCCGACCAGGATCGGTTCGTCTCAGTCAACTCGTTTGTTGATTTCTTCCTCGACAGCCGCCACCAGAAGTCTTCGCATCTCATAGCGCGGCGTCTCGTCAAGCCAGTTGAGGAAGAACCTACATGCGGCAGCTTCCTCAAGGCGATTATCGCACTCGAAGCACATGCGGGCGAAGTATTCTTCCACTTCTCCAACAGATTTCAGTTCGTCGCCTATCCAGCCGCAGTATGCCAGGGCACAAGCGCCCTCGACGCCCCAATCTTTCACGCACCAAAGCGGAGGAGGCGTAGTCGTTCCGCCCTGAATCAAACGCGCGTCGTCGGTGCGCAGTGCCTCGGCGAGCGCATTGAGCGCTCCCATCGAAATAATTGGCGCGAATCCTTCCCGCCATACTTTGAGCCAACTATGTTCGTTCATAGCATCTCCTCGATCTTTCTTCCGAGCATCATCTCCTGCAAGGACGCCTTGCGTTCGAGTGCATCGTGTACTTTCTCGTCGATGGTTCCCTGGGCGATAAGGTTTATGATCGTCATCTTGTTCCGCGTTCCGATTCGGTGAGTTCGGTCCTGGGCCTGTAGGTAATCCGTCAGGTTGTAATTCCGCGAGTAGAAGATGGCCGTATCCGCGACCTGAAGACCGTTGACGCCGGTTCCCCCGGCGGCGGCGGTGCCGACGAAGAAGCGTGTATTTCCTTTACGAAAATCTTCGATAGCGGCAGCGCGGCCTTGAGAAAAGGTCTCGCCGGTGAGAAGAGAAACGTCACAGCGCAATTTACGTTTCAGGTAAGAAGCCAGCCAGTTTGCCTCAGCGCGGAACGCCGCCCAGATGACGACCTGCTTGTTGCCGATTTCGTCGAGGGTATCCCATAGCATTTCCACCTTGGCCTTCTGACCGATCTCGTGCATCTTGCCTTCATCTTCGGGAACGAATCCGCCGACGATCTGAAGCAGGCGCAAGGACTCCGTGAGGACGTTCGCCGCCGTCAATGTGCCGGATTCTTCCAGAACCGACAGCCGGGCCACGGCGTATTTGCGCAGTTCGTTGTATATGCGCTTCTGTTCACCCTGAAGCGACCGCGAGCGTGTCTCGAAGACCTTGGGCGGCAGATCGAGCGCTTCTTCTTTCGTTGTGCGCGAAACATATTTCTTTACAAATTTTCGCAGGTCGCCGACGTTACGGTAGCCTGCGATCACGAAAGGACCATCACCCTTTAGACGCGCCTTGTAAACAAAGGATTCTTCAAAACTCGCCTTTGTTTTCCAAGGTACACCGTCAGGGTCGATAGCGGCCAGGACGCCGTGCCAGTCCTGGAGTCCATTGGGCGCTGGAGTCCCCGATAGTCCGTAGACGCACCAAGCGTTTTGTGAAAGAACGCGAGCGCGACGACTGATTTTCCCGGTGAAGTTCTTGAGACGGTGAATCTCATCGAAAATTACTAAGTCCCAATGTGTACGAGAAAAATCACTGTAGAGAATCTGCTCGTAATTGGCGATACAGATTTTTTCTTCACTCAGCATTTCTTCTCTTGTTTTCTTGTTTCCCTCAATGATGACAGAAAACAGATCGGCATGAAGGGAAAGTTGTTCACGCCAGGATGCTTTGACAGACTTTGGGCACAGAATAAGAATCTTTTTTGATGTTTCAAAAATTTCCTTGATCGCATTACAAGCAGGATGACTCTTTCCTGTGCCGCATTCATCCGCAAGAACCCATCGTGAATGCGCAAACATTCTAGCGAAGTTTTTTCTCTGATGTTCGTAAGGCTCGGTAAGAAATTCGTGATTCTCCACTTCGCTCATGTCGAGGATTTCTTCCCCTTCATCGACGCCACCGACGATATCTTTCAGCTCATAAGGAAGCATTTCAGGCAGCATACCGGAAATGTCCATCACCATGAGCAAGCAATCGCGCACGGCAGGAATTGACCAGAATTTCCCTTCGGTATGCCAGCGTCGTCCGGGGACTGTGCGAAGTCTCTCCAGAATGATCGGGGAGTACGGAAAGCGGACTTCGATACGTGATCCATTGAGTTTCATGTCCACATTCATGTGCAGGCCCCCATATCGAGTAATTTATTTAGTACCGTCTCGGAATCGCGGGCGACAATAACATCGCATCCTGCCGCCTCGACGCGCCTAATCTTCTCATGTTCAACGTGTTGAATAGGCGACATACGACCGTTTCTGGCCTTCGTTTCCACGAATAGAGTTCCAGAGATCAGATAGTCTTTGAAGCAATGGCGCTTGAAGATGATAAGAATGTCTGGCATGCCACGATTAAATCTCTCGGCCAACTTTCGGACGTAGGCGTTCGGATAGCGCTTCTTGACGTTGGCTATGATGTTCGTCACGATCCTCGCTTCGGACATTTTTTTTCTCTCCTTCCTGCGCTTTACGCTTCTATTCTGGTTTCGGTAGAACCTGCAGTGATGCTTTGCACACAGTCGATGGCCTTCTTGTGCTTTATCGTCACAGAACAGACATATTTTGTTCACGCGCTTCTTGTCGAGTTTCTGTTTGTCGCAAACAGACTTTCTGAGTCGGCATTCCAGGCATTTCGTCATGTCCTTGGAACGATTCTTTCCACAGCAGACGCACAGACCATTTCTTCGAAGCCTGGCAATCCGTCGTGCGCTGCGTCCTCGTGCCTTGATGAGACATACGAGGCACCTGCTACGGTCCTTTACGATTTTACCTTGACCGCAAATGGGGCAAAGTCCCTGCGCTCGTAACGCTTCCTTTTTCCGTCTGGACTTTTCGGAATTGTATGGCATGGTCATACCCCCTGCCTCCTGATGATCTCCTCGCGGGATTCGGCCGGCAGGAGAATGCTCCCGCGATCCACCTGTCCTTCGCCACCGCAGTATTCGCAGGCGTGCGCCGGCGGTTCGCCGTGCACTCGCCGCCCCAGGCCGTCGTACATGCTACCGTAGACAATTCCGGTTCCGCAGCAGAAACCGCAAGGTTCAATAGACATAGCGAGAACTCCTAAAAGAGAAATGTCCTCCTGCCAGGAATCGAACCTGGCCCTCGTTCATCGTTCCCGCCCGGTTTCCTAGGTCCGTCAAGCGGTCGCCCGATATTTTAAGTTCCAGAGGCTACGGTCGGGCCGCGAAACGCCGTGAAGTCCACCAGGACTCATCAGGAGGAAGTGAGGGCGTCCTTGCCCTCGCACTCAGCGCTCTCTTGTGAATATGCGCTTAGGCTAACAGGGATTTCCATTCCGAGGAAGACATCTCGAAGACTTTGCCGCCGGCCGTCTCCATTTCGGTCGCCTTCTCGTAGTCCTCTACGTCCTGAGAGGCCCGCGTGATAGCGTTGCCGAGGCCGAAGGCGCTGAGGTCGCCGCCTTCGATCAGATGCTTGAGGACACTGCCGCGCTCCGTCTCGCCAAGTCCGAAATGCTTGGAGGTCATTTCGATGACCTTGACAGGATCGGCTTCTATCTTCCGCTCCGTCGCCCCGCGCAGCGAGCTAAGACGTAGGTCGAACTTTTCCTGTGTAAGAGATCCGGAGAGGGCATCACGAACTTTCAGGAAGAACGCGCGGTCGTCGGCCTGCCGCGTCTCGTCTCGGTAGAATTCTCGCCCTTTCTCTAGCAGATCGGCACCGTCGTAGTTGGCCCTGCGCCCGGCGTGCGTCTGGCGGACGGCCTGCGCGTGAATGGACCCATTGAGGCATACGAGACGGTAGGTCAACTCTTCGATCTTGAGAGACCCCGCGCCGATCTCGCTATTGGAGATGACAACGCCGGCCTGAACTACGTCGTTGACCTTAACCTCGCCGCGAAGTTTCGGCGTCGTGGCCTTGAGGTAGAATCGCTTTTCGGTCACTTCG
>Ga0126381_100005951_pt1 | contig 13470 bp, 11 predicted proteins | sample PanSoiMetPlot_28_FD_96465 | JGI IMG/M metagenome (GOLD analysis project Ga0126381, IMG submission 96465) | Tropical forest soil microbial communities from Panama - MetaG Plot_28 | ecosystem: Environmental > Terrestrial > Soil > Tropical forest > Bulk soil | place: Panama | collected 2016-02-17
ATCTTTTTTGCGGAAAATGCCGGAGGGGTTTGCTGAATTTTCCCCACGAATTGCTCCGCAAAAGCTTGCAACTGACTAGGGTCAAGCGCGGGCGCACCGTCGGGCCCAAGCGCTCCCCCGTCGGCGTCATAAGTGTCGGTGGCAAAGCCGAAGCGCACCGCACAGGCATACCGCTTGCGCCGCGACGCGTAGAAGCGCGCCAGCCGCGTAGCGCGGCCAAGGGCCAGCACCAGCACGCCGGTCGCCAGTGGATCCAGTGTGCCCAGGTGCCCGATTTGCCTAAAGCCGACCAGCCGCCGAATCGTTTCGACCACGTCGTGCGAGGTTTTCCCTTGCGGCTTGTTAACCACAAGCATTCCGTCGATCGGCGGCGTATGGGGAGCTCGAGGCATTGGCTTTCTTGGTTGTCCGCGTTCCTCCAGCAGAGTGTACACCCGGCATGAAACTACGATTTGCCCCGAGACTGCTCTTGGGAATAAAGAGAGTGCCCCGCCTGCCTTCGGTCGCTCGAGATGAGGATGTGAAGAAAGGTGCTGCGGTTTTACGGTTTCTTCGGCTCGTGGACTTTCTGCAGGAGTGTGTCGATGCGCTGGCCGTACTCCTGCGATTCATCGGCCAGAAAGATGACTTCCGGGGCGCGGCGCAGGTGCAGCCGATCGATCAGCTCGTGGCGCACGAATTTCGCCGCCGCCCTGAGGCCGTCCATGCCCGCAGCGCGCTCTTCCTCAGTACCCTCGAGCCGCACGAACACGCGAACGGTGCGCATGTCTGGCGTGAGCCGCACTTCAGTGACCGTTAGCGGCAGCGCCAGTCGCGGATCCTTCAGCTCACCGGCCAGCAACAGGGTCACTTCGTGCCGGATCTCTTCGGCCAGCCTCTCGCTGCGATGTCCGCCGCTATGATGCGCCTCCGGTTCCACGGTCACACTCCATCCTCGAAATACGAGATTTCCTGCGAAACCAGGTCGCGCCCCAGCACGCGTTCGGATTCCGCCGCAATGGCCGACAGCGACTCCTCCAGGTGCTTCCCATCGTTCGAAATGCTCACGACGCCCACGCGCGAGCGCTGCCAAACCTCCTGATGGTCGAGCTCCGCTACCGCCACGTTATAGTGCGCTCGCAGGCGATCCTTGAGGCTGCGCAGCACTTGCCGCTTATCCTTGAGCGACCGCGCATCGGCGATGTGAATTTCCAGTGTGAGCAGGCCTATCGGCATTTCCGCCCCACGGTTTACAACGGAAACGGGCGAGTGTGTTTGCGTTCAGCGATCCGCTGCGTCGAAAGCGAGCCTTGAAATTATCGCGATTTTACTTCCGCGCTGTCCCGCATCTGCATCGCATCCGCGGTCTTGACTTCCACGGGCGCCAGCTTCTCCATCTTGAAGCATTCGAGAATATCGCCGACTTTCACGTCGTTGAAATTCGAAATGCCCGCTCCGCATTCGAAACCTGCGCGCACTTCGTTGGCATCGTCCTTGAAGCGGCGCAACGAGCTAACCCGGCCGGTATAGATCACTACGTTGTCGCGCAGCACGCGCACTTCGGCGTCGCGCTTGATGATACCGTCCTGCACGTAGCAGCCGGCGATGATACCCACACCCTTCACTCGGAAGGTGTCGCGCACTTCGGCGCGGCCCAGGTAAGTCTCCTTGATGACCGGTGCCAGCAGCCCGGCCACAGCGAGCTTCAGCTCGTCCAGCAGCTCGTAGATGATGGTGTGCAGCCGGATGTCCACGTTCTCGCGCTGCGCCAGATCGGACGCCTTGCGCTCGGGGCGCACATTGAAGGCCACGATGATCGCGTTCGAGGCCGAAGCGAGCAGCACATCGGTCTCGGTAACCGCTCCCACGCTGGCCTGGATCACCTTGAGCTTCACCTGATCGTTGGAAACCTTCGGCAGCATTTCGTTTAGGACTTCCACCGAGCCTTGCACGTCCGCTTTGATCACTACGGGAAGTTCCTTCACCTCGCCCGCGCGCAACTGCTCGTGCAATTGGTCAAGAGTCAGACGGCCCGAGGATGTTTTTGCCAGCGAAGCCTCCCGTTGCTTGGCCTGCCGGTACTCGACGATGTGGCGCGCTTTGGCTTCATCGGCCACCTGGAACTGGTCTCCCGCTTCCGGCACGCCCTGCAATCCCAGCACCTCCACGGGCGTGGAAACGGCCGCCTGCTTGATCGGAGCGCTGTGGTAGTCGAACATCGCGCGCACCTTTCCGTACACCGCGCCCACGATGAACACATCTCCCACGTGCAGCGTCCCGTTCTGAACCAGCATGGTAGCCACTGGGCCACGGCCTTTATCGACGCGCGACTCCAATACAGTTCCGCTCGCCGGGGCATCCGGATCGCCCTTCAGCTCGCGCAAATCTCCAACCAGAAGAATCATTTCGAGCAGCCGAGGCAGGTTCTGCTTGGTGCGCGCGGACACTTCCACCATCACCGTGTCCCCGCCCCATTCTTCGGGCATCAGCCCGCGGTCGGCCAGTTGGCGCTTCACGCGTTCCGGCTGCGCATCGGGTTTATCGATTTTATTGATGGCTACCACGATAGGCACACTCGCGGCTTTAGCGTGGGAGATGGCTTCTTCGGTCTGGGGCATCACGCCATCGTCGGCAGCCACCACCAGCACCACGATATCGGTCACTTTCGCGCCGCGCGCGCGCATGCGCGTAAAGGCCTCATGGCCGGGCGTGTCGATGAAAACCACGCGCCGTTCCCCCACGTGCGCCTCGTAGGCGCCGATGTGCTGCGTGATTCCGCCGGCCTCGCCCGCGGCCACGTCGGTTTCGCGAACGGCATCGAGCAGGCTCGTTTTCCCGTGATCGACGTGTCCCATCACCGTAACAACCGGCGCACGCGCCTGCAAGTTGCCCGTCCGCTCTTCCTTGATTTTTTCTTCCTGAACTACCTGCTCTTCGAAAGTCACCACTTGCACGATGCCATTAAAGGCCTCGGCCAGGTTCGTCGCGGTGGGCACGTCCAAGGCCTGGTTGATACTGGCGAAAACGCCGCGGTCCAGCAGCACTTTCAACAATTCCTTGGCGCGAATGTCGAGCTTTTCGGCCAACTCGCGCACGGTGATGCCCTCGGTTACGGTCACTTCCCGCGGTTCGCGTTCGACCGGCGCCACCGGCTCGGCTAGAACCGAACGCCCGCCAGGACCCGCGCCGGCGCGCGTGCGCACCGGATGTAGCTTGCGCTCGCCTTCCGCGAATCGCTTCTCGATCATTGGCCGCCCGCGCGTGGCAGGAGGCTTGCGCGCGTAAAGCGGCTTTCCCGGCTCGGCCTTCGGTATGCCAGCCACGCCAGTTGCACCCGGCCGCTGGCTGCCTACGGGCGCTTGCCCGGGACGTGATGCGCCGGGCCGCTGCGGGAATCGGGACGGAGCGCCGGGCCGCACTTGTCCTGAAGCGGCGGGGCGCATTCCTTGCGGCCCACCGGGCCGCTGGCCAATCGGTTGGCCCGGGCGAGGCCCAGCGTACCTCTGCGGGCTGCTCCCGATCGGTGGCGCATTTCCGGTGCGAACGGGGGGAGCTGGTCGGGGTGGAGGCGTTCCCGTCGGCCGAGGAGCAGTAGGGCTCGCAGCCGCAGCAGGGCGCTGGATTCCAGGAGCTCCAGCAGCCGGACGTTGCGCTCCCGGAGCTGCAGGCGCACCAGCTGCAGGCCTTTGCACACTGGGTGCCGCAGGCTGGCCCGCACTTGGGGGAGCACCCGGAGCCGCGGGTCGCAAGGCTGGCGAAACTGGTCTCGGCGCAACCGGAGCAGGAGCGCTCGGTCTCGGCGCGGAGGGCGCGGCAGGTTGAACAGCCGATGGCGCGGCAGCAGGAGGCTGAGGGGTCGTGGCTGCTGTCGCCGGTGCTGCTGGCGCAGAAGGAGGCGCAGTCGCGGGACGCGGCGGCACAATTGCGGGACGCGGCGCTGCCGCAGGAGTCGCAGCCGTCGGTGGCGCAGCAGCTGGCGGGGCTGCCGTAGGTCGCGCAGTCAGGGGAGGAGCGGCGCCTGGCGCCGGCGGACGCACCGTACCCGGAACACCAGGTGCAGGTGCGCCGGGCCTTGCCCCGGGTGCGCCGGGAGCTATCACCGCCGGCCGCGGTGCAGGTTTTGTCTTCGGCGCTAACCTGGCCGCTTCCGCGGCGGCTTCCGCTTCAGCCAGTTGCTTGAAGTGCTTCCGCACAAGCTCCGCATGCTCGAGATCGAGAGAACTCGAGTGCGTCTTTTTTTCGGTGACTCCGATCTCGGGCAGATACTCGATCAAAACCTTCGCTTTGATCTCCAGTTCCCGCGCGAGCTCGTTAATTCGAATTTGATTTGCGTCCGACATTCGCCTCGATTCTTCAAACCCTCAGAACTACGATTCCGCTGCTTCTTCGCCCTTCTTGCCTGCTTCCTCCGCGTCTTCCGTGGATTCTTCGCCCGCGTTTTCAATGGCCACAGCTTGCGATTCCGCAGCGGCTTCTTCCGCAGCGCTTACGTCAGGCACGTAGGCTGACTCGGCGGATTCTTCCGCCGCTTCCTGCTCGCCTTCGGCCACCGCTTCTCCGGGTGTCATTTCAAGCGTCGCGGGGTTCGGCTCTTCGTTCAGTTGCTCGGCTGCTTCGCCTTCCCCTTCGAGAGCGCCTTCCTCCGCTGCAATCACCTCGGATCCTTCCGCCGCTCCCTGCGCCTCCAGTGCCTCGAAATAGGTGGCCACTGATTGGTGGATTTTCTCCACCATCTTTTCGCCAATGCCCTGAATCTCGACGAGCTGTTCGGGCGTCATGTCAGCTAGTTTTTCAATAGACGTAATGCCGGCCGCTTCCAGTTTCTCGATTGTTTTCGGCCCCACGCCCTTCAAATCCGCCAGCGGCGTTCCCGGCGCGGTGAGCGCAGCCATTTGCGCCTCGATTTCGCGGCGCTTCTCTTCTTCGCTCTTGATATCGATGTTCCAGCCGATCAGCTTGCTGGCCAGGCGGACATTCTGCCCCTTCTTGCCGATAGCCAGGGAAAGCTGCGTATCCTCAACAATCACTTCCAGCCGCTTTTCCTCCGGATCGACGAGCTGTACGCGGGTAACCTTGGCCGGGCTCAGCGCTTTCTGCGCGAACGCCACGGTCTCTTCGCTGTAGGGAATAATGTCGATTTTCTCGCCGCGCAACTCGCGAATAATCGACTGCACGCGCATGCCTTTCATGCCCACGCACGCGCCCACCGGATCGACGTCCTTGTCGCGGCTCTCCACCGCGATTTTGGTGCGTTCACCGGCTTCGCGCGCCACGGCCCGGATTTGCACCGTCCCGTCATAAATTTCCGGCACTTCCATCTCAAACAGGCGCTGCACCAGTGCGGGATCAGCGCGCGAAACGATCACTTGCGGCCCCTTGGCCGCGCGCTCCACCGCGCGGATGGTCACGCGCAGCCGGTCGCCCACGTTGTAGGACTCCAGCCGGGACTGCTCGCGCTTGGGCAGCCGCGCTTCGGTGCGGCCCAGATCCACAATCAGGTCCGGCCCTTCGGTGCGCTTTACGATGCTATTGACCAGTTCTCCTACGCGCGTGTGAAACTCGTTGTAAACCGTGTCGCGTTCCGCCTCGCGCACCTTCTGCAGAATTACCTGTTTGGCGGTCTGCGCGGCGATGCGCCCAAGCACGTCGGTGGGCTTCTGCTTGGTAATCTCCGCTCCTACTTCCGCCCCGGGCTGCTGCTTGCGTGCGTCGGTCAGCGAGATTTCCCGCAGGGGATCGGCCACTTCCTCGACTACTGTGTGTACCGAATACACGTCGATCTGTCCCGTGTCCGGATTGAACTTCGAACGCAGGTCTTCCTCGGTGCGGTAATACTTGCGGGCCGCCACTACCATGGCGTCCTCGATGGCCGCAACGATGATTTCTGGTTCGATGTGCTTTTCGCGGCTGATCTGCTCGATTGTTTGGTACAGCAGACTCGCCATGGGCGTGTCTCCCTCAGACTCCGCTGCAACTCGCTTTTGCGCCAGCCGCAGCGTTCAAGCTTAAAACTCCACCACCAGATTCGCCTTCTGTATCGCGGAATAAGGTACGGCGATTTCGCGATCTCTTACCGACAACTTCACCAACCCGTCGGCGTAGCCTGCCAGCCGTACCTCCCAAAATTTCTGGTTATCGACCGGCTCGTTCAGCCAGACTCTAGCCCGCCTCCCCACGAAGCGCTCGTAATCCGCTGGCTTCACCAACTTGCGGTCGAGGCCCGGAGAGCTGACTTCCAGAATGTAGCTGGGACCCGGAACGAGATCCTCGACGTCCAGAATCACGCTGAGCTGCTCGCTCACGCGCTGGCAATCGTCGTGGCTGACACCAAGACCTTCCGGGTTTTCAGGTCCCGGAAGGCGGTCCAAATAGACTCGCAGAAATCTCTGCTTGCCTATCTTCCACTCGACGTCGAAAACTTCCAAGCCCTCCGAGCGCGCCACGCGCTCGGCTGCCTCGCGAATCCGTGCCAGATCCATCTAAGTCCGCTTCAGCCGCTCGGCCCGATCCAACCGGGACTAGTCCGAGTGCCGCGTCAAACAAAAAAGTGGGCTCGCGCCCACTGGAACGTGCGACCGTTCTCGAAACGCCTCATTATAGTTTCGTTATGGATGAAACGCAACTCCCGCCGAACCAAGGCTCATAGACACTTCGCTCGCCCTGCGAGGCGATCCCGGCGGCACGCGCCCCGTTTCACCCGGTTTCCATGTAACTTCCACGGTACACAGCGCTTAATGTCCCGTCCGGATGTGGTAAAGTGACCGCTCGATGCGGATCTTCGTCTTGGGCGCGGGCGGCACCGGCTCGCTTCTCGCGCGACTGCTGGCGCGGCAGGGTCATACAGTTTGGTGCGGCGACCGGGACGTGGAACGCGCGCGCCGCTTTCTGGGAAAGAACGCGGGCATCGAAGTTCGCCAAGCCAACGCCCGCAACGTCTGGTCCATCGTTCGGGCCGCGCAAGGCGCGCATCTGGTGATCAACGCCTCTCCTGCAGTATTCAATCGAATTATCATGCGGGCGGCGTTGCGCTTGCGAGCGCACTATCTTGACCTAAATTCGCACCTGGCTGCCAATCCGTTCAAACCGGAACAGTTTCAATTTCACAAACGCTTCGTTGCAAAAAATCGGCTCGCCCTCATCTGCACCGGTGCCGCGCCAGGTCTTACGAATCTGCTTGCGGCGCGGGCGGGCGAATTGCTCGACACGGTTGAATCAGTTCACGTGCGCTTGTTCGAGAGCACCGAAAGCAAGGATCCCATCTCGACCTGGTCCGCCGACGTCGCCTATGACGAAGCCATCTCCAGCCCGCGGATTTACCGCAACGGCCGGTTTGCTCTGGCGCGCCGCTTCGATGAGCGCGAACTTTTCCGCTTCCCCGCGCCCATTGGCGAAACGCCCGTTTATCTCGCGGCGCAAGACGAAGTGTGCATGCTGCCTTATGTGATGAAGGTTCGCGATGTGGATGCGAAGATCGGCGGAAACGATTTCGAGCGCCTGCGCCGCTGGTACCGTCAGGGACGTTTGAACCGTTCGCAGGGAATCGTGCGCAAGCGGTTTCCCCAAACCCCTACGCCGCGGCACGTCGCTGCGCTCATCCGGCAGGGCGTCCTGGAAAATGCGCGTTTCGCCATTGCCGTGCTGGTGCGCGGCAGCAAACGCGACGACTCACTGCTGCTGCGCTGGGATGCCAGCTTTCCAACGCTCTACCAACTACGCGCGCGTGGCCTGCTCGCCACGCCCATCGCGTACGCCACGGCGCAACTGGCCGCTCTTTTTATCAAGCATTTTCCGCGCGATGCCGCGGGCGTCATCGGCCCTTCCACGCTGCCTGCGAGAGCGCGCCGCGCCATTCTTTCGGAGGCGCGCGCACACGAATTTCGCACCCGTTTGAAAATCACCCGCTTGAAAAGGCCGGACGAAGAGGAATTTTATTAGCATTCCCCGCCGTTTGTTTGCCGAGCGGCATTCGGTAGGGGCTCGCGTCGAGCGGACCCTCGCCGGCAGATGCGAGATTACTTCGCTTGCGCGACGGCAGGGCCGTCGAGCGGCTCGACCTTGATGATCCCGGCTTGGTGCGTGTTTCCCACCCAGAACTTGACTTGGGACCCCGAGTCGTCAACGAACGCGCGGCGCATGTTGGTCTCACGCGGCATCAGGTAGTTGGTAAATTGGCCCGACTTTGGATCAAAGCGCAGCACCGAATCAGTGAACTCACTGACGGCCCACGCTTGTCCGTATTTGTCCGCGGCCACGTCGTAGGGAAGATAGTAGGGAATGGGCACGGACCATTCCTGAATTTCGTGCGTTTTGGTGTCGAACATTCCAATTTTGTTCGCGCGGTTTTCGCCAAACCACAACCGGCCTTGCGCGTCAACGGTGCCTCGGCGCGGGGCAGAGCGCTGCGTAGGCAGGGGGTAGATGGAAATCTTCCCCGTCTTGGCGTCGACCATGCCGATGTCCTGGCGACCCATCACGTTGAACACCGCATCGTTCTGCGCATCGGAAGTCACTTCATAAATGTTCGGGCGCGGCTGAGGGAAGGGCTCGAACACCTCGAACTTTCCGGTAGCAACGTCCAGCCGCAAAATCGTGTAGGTGCCGGAGTCGTTGATCCATACTTTACCGTCGACTTTACTGTGATTCGCCGCCACGAAAGTGAACTCGCGGTAATCGCCGTCCATTTCCGGCGGCAGCTTGTAGATTCTGAACTCCGAGGTTTTGCGGTCGAACTTGGCGATCCCCGCCTGGAAAGTCATGGCGACCCAGACGTTCTGATCCTCGTCCAACTCCAAATCCAGATTGCCATTGATGTGTCCCGGTTTCAGCACGGGTATGGGATATTCGGTGGTCTTGCCGGTTTTGGGATCGAGTTTGCCCAGGATCGGCTCGCCAAAACTTGCGTACCAGACGATGCCTTCCTTGTCGACGATCACATCGTGCGGCTGGCGCGTGCGCTTCGGCAGATCGTACTCGGTAATCACTACCTGCGTCGCTTTGCCGCTAGGCCGCGCCGCAACCTGCAACGGATAGGACCACTGCTCGACGGCGCTGAGATTCAGCGTCGCCAGATAATTCGCCTGCTTCTGGCGGTTCGCCTGCTGCTGCGCGAGCTGTTCAGTGTTCATCTCGCCGCCCCCGGTTCGCCCCGGGCCGTCCGGCTGCACCATCAGGGGAAACGACTCCGGCGTATGCCGCGACATGCGATCGAGCACTCCCATGAATTCGTCCGCATCGTGATGCGAACGCACGATGCGCTCCAGCGTATGGCAATGTGTGCATCCCTGCACAGACGCCTTCTGCTCCGGCGTTCCGGGAAAACTATCAAGCCAGTCCGAATTCGCCAGTTGCGCGGCCAAATTCGTCGTTTTCCGCAGCTTGATATCCGCCGTCATTGCCTTTCCCGCCGCGATGTCCACCGACGTGGGGCTGTCCAGATCGTACCCGCCCGCGCGAATCTTCAGCGAATAATGCCCTGGCTCCAGCCGGCCGGCCGGGAAGCGGTAATGGCCTTGCGCGTCGCTCACCACGGTGGTCGAGATGGTCGAGCCTTCCTTCTTCGCGCTGATCAGCACGCCTTCCATGGTCGGCTCAGCGGGCGAACTCACTTGCCCTGAAAGCGTCGCGGAAGCGTCGGTTTTGCCGGTTTGCGTTTGCGCCGTGGCCGGATGGAACACAAGTGCCGCCCCAGCGGCTAGAGTAAGTAAAATTGCCGATCGTCGCATTCAAGCCTCCCGGCCACCACGAAAAAGTGTATTGCTATCATCATACATCGAACCAGGGACACCCTTCCCCGGAATTCCTGTCGGGCATTTTATGAACCGCATCCGTTCCGGTCAAGGAATGATTCCGAGGGCGATTCAAGCGCTCATTTATGACGCAGCGCCGGCCTCTGCAAACACTTTGCACTCAGCCGACATTGCCTTGACCTAACCTCCGACACAGCGTACATTGCGGGGCACCGCGGATAAGTGTGGTCGCATTCAGGAGCCGAACATGCAGCCGGTTGATCCAGCCTATAGGATCGTAAGTCGTTCTACGGAGATTCCCCGAAGGCAAATTCTGCGAAGTCTGGGTGCGCTGGGCGCCGCTTCGCTTCTGCCGGAATTTGCTTTTCCCAGGCAAGGCGCGGCCACTAAGCCCTATCGCGTTGACACTCACTACCATTCAAACGCGCCAGGCTTCATCGCTGCCATCAAGGCGCGCAATACAGGACAAACGCCCCTGATGAATTGGACTCCCGCCAAGGCCATCGAAGATATGGACCGCAATGGCGTGGCCACTTCGATTGGTTCCACCAGCGAGCCCAGTGTGTGGTTCGGCGACGATGCCGCCGCCCGCAAGCTCGCCCGTGAATGCAACGAGTACGGCGCCAAGCTCATGTCCGACTATCCGGGGCGCTTTGGCATGTTCGTCACCTTGCCGCTTCCCGACGTGGATGGGGCCCTGAAGGAGATCGAGTACGGTCTCGACACACTAAAAGGCGATGGCATTTGCTTCATGAGTAGCTACCAGGGCAAATACCTCGGCGATCCCGCGTTTACACCTATCATGCAAGAACTCAACCGCCGCAAGGCCATCTGTTACACGCATCCTTTCCGCGCGGAATGCTGCCAGACCATCCTGCCTGACGGCTGGGGCATGGGACTCGAGCTCTCGAATGACACCACGCGCACCATTGCCAGCCTGCTTTACAGCGGCACCGTCGTGAAGTTTCCCGACATTCGCTTTATCTGGTCGCACGGAGGCGGCACTGTTCCCTTCCTGGTAGGGCGCCTGGGAGGCGCCTCCCGAGTGCTGCCAAATGGGCTGGTTCCCGAGCTGCAGAAGTTTTATTACGACACGGCCCAACTCTACAACCCGTACGCGCTCGCGGCACTCGCCAAGCTCGTTCCTAACTCGCACATTCTGTTCGGCACCGATTATCCCTTCACGCAAGCGGAAGTGGTGGCCAAAGGCTTGCGCGAATACGGTTTCAGCGCGAGCGATCTGCACGCTATCGAGCGCGACAACGCCATTGCGCTATTCCCAAAATACAAAAACGTCTGAGCCGTTCGCGACATAATATGAGGAGCCCCTATCCATGAACACGTGGAAGAAAGCATTCTTTGGATTGGCAGCGTTTGCGTTTCTTGCCGGTGTTAGCACACCTAAGGACCACGGAAAGGCGAGCGCGGACGTCGCCGGAACGGTGGCTAAAAACCTCGGCGCATCCGACCTGAAAACCATCCAGTACACCGCGTCCGGTTTTTCCTACGCCTTCGGTCAAAGTTATCTCCCCACCGGGCCCTATCCGAAATTTTATTTGAAGTACACGCGCGCCATCGATTTCGACAAAAAGGTGTCCCGCGAAGAGACCATCCGCACGCAATTCGAAAATCCGCCGCGCGGAGGCGGCAACCAGCCCATCTATAATCCGGCGCGCGGAGTGGCCGTCACCGGCGAAAACTCCGCTTGGGGCGGCGGCGCCGTCGAGCTGACGCCGCAAGGCTGGGCGCGAGCGGCCATGGAGTCAAATCCAACCGCAAAAGCGGCGAAGATCAACGGCAAAGCGGGCACAATTGTTTCGTTTACACACGGCAAGTACAAGATCGATGGCTACGTCGACAGCGAGAACCTGCTCGAAAAGGTCGATACATGGACGCCCAACCCCATTCTTGGCGACATGCTGATCGAGACCACCTATTCTGGCTATCGCGACTTTGGCGGTATCAAATTCCCCACAAAAATCGCGCAATCGCAGGGCGGCCATCCCGTGCTGGAAATTACCGTGAATGACGTGCAGCCGAATGCTGCACTCAACATTCAGCCGCCCGGAAATCCGCCGCCTACGCACGTGGAATCGCAAAAAATGGCCGACGGCGTCTGGTATTTGGCCGGCACGCCCGATCCGAATGCCATGGCTGTCGAATTCAAGGATTACGTGGTGATCATCGAATCGTCTGTGACCGAACCGCGGGCGCTCGCGAACATGGCCGAGGTGAAACGCCTGGTACCAGGTAAGCCGATTCGGTATCACATCAATAGCCATCACCACTCCGACCATGCCGCGGGTCTGCGCGCATTCGTGGCCGAAGGCTCGACCATCATCACGCACGAATCGAATAAGGACTACTACGAGAAGATTGTGCTGAAAAATTCGCACGCGCTCGATCCCGACCGCCTCACGCGCGAGCCGAAACCCGCCAAGTTCATCTGGGTGAAGGAAAAGTATGAATTGAGCGACGGCGACCGCACGCTCGACGTTTACTGGGTACACGATGCCGGACATACCTCGAACCTGCTCATGTCCTATTTGCCGAAGGAACGCATTCTCTTCATTACCGACATCTTCAACCAGTTCGGCGAGCCCCGGCCCAACGATCCGCCACCGGGAGTCGTCACTCCGTACTACGGCGCGCTCGGTGACAACCTCAAGCGCCTGAACCTTGACCCGGTGCTCATCGCACCCTCACACGGCAAGCAGGCGGTCTCGGCCGACCTGCTGAAAAAGGCGCTGGTCGGCACGGTACGGCCGCCAACCGTGCAAGCCCCCAACTGAAGCCGCGCGATGCGCTGCTCGTGCTTCTGTTTCGCGGGACAAACATATTGACAATGCTGGGGCAGCCCGATAGCATCACGCACACTTCATGTGCACTGTGGGCGCTACCGTTCTGCTCCGCGGTTATTTCCCCGCCAGGCGGGATTGGCAGTGATACCGGTATATTCCAAACCTATGAATGACAAAAATCGAGCGACTTTACACGGCGGAACTTCGCCCAACCGACAAGGCATCCACGAGGGAGGAGAAATGTCACGAGCAACACGGAATTGGGGTTTAGCGGCCAGCCTGGTCTGCCTGATTGCGCTAGGCCTGGCTTACCATCCTGCGGCGAAAGCGCAGGTGCAGGGGCTCAAGTGGGAGAAGGCGGCTCCATTTCCGGAGCCCGAAGAGGAGCTGTACGGCACCAGCGTGAACGGAAAAATGTACGTGTTTGGCGGCTTCGGAGCGGGCGGCCATCCGGTAGGGATGGCCTGGGAATACGACCCTACTACCGATAAGTGGACGAAGAAAAAATCCATGCCCGTACCTTCCCACCACTCGGCGGTGGCCGCGTATCACGACAAGATCTACCTCTTCGGCGGATTCACCTATTACCAGGTGCCTAACCAGAGTTTCGGCGGATGGGAACCGGTTTCAAACGCCTGGGAATACGATCCCGCCACGGACAACTGGAAAGCGCTTGCTCCCGTACCCACCAAGCGCGGCTCGCCAGTCGCACTGACCGTTGGTAATGAGATTTACGTGATTGGCGGCGCCGCCATGAACCAGGGTTCCAAAGAGCCGGCCGTCTTCGCGCAGGGGCCATCGCGCTCATTGACCACCAACGAGGCCTATAATCCCGAAACCAACAAGTGGACTGAAAAGAATCCCATGCCTACGCCCCGAAACCACATGTACGGTGGCGTGGTGAATGGCAAGATCTATGTTATTGGCGGGCGCATCGCCAATCC
>Ga0126381_100005952_pt1 | contig 13470 bp, 11 predicted proteins | sample PanSoiMetPlot_28_FD_96465 | JGI IMG/M metagenome (GOLD analysis project Ga0126381, IMG submission 96465) | Tropical forest soil microbial communities from Panama - MetaG Plot_28 | ecosystem: Environmental > Terrestrial > Soil > Tropical forest > Bulk soil | place: Panama | collected 2016-02-17
TCCGCGGTGAAGGCGCGCTCGACAGGACGGTGAAAATGCTCCGGCTGATCGAGTCCGGCAAGCTTGCGCAGACGGGCGCGCTCGGCTTCTAAACGCTGCTTGATTTCGGCATCACTATCAATCTGGATGAGATGGGTTGCCATGCAGTCCTCCGGCGGTTGACGGCTGGGGTTGGGGATGAGGAGAGAAGGAGTTCCGATCCGAAGATTCACAAAACTTCTGCAGGAGAACGCGGGAACACACACGGGAGCATGTCCCGGTCACTGCAGGTCTTCTGGATAAAAGCATCCGAAACTCCAAATTGGCTAGGAGGTTCGAAGTCTTACACCGCGGAACTGCATCAAGGAAGTTCCGGAGGCGCCGGATTTAGCAACTGGACGAACGTACATGGGATGCAGATTCGCCCAAACTGAGTGGCCCCGGTTTTTCATCTGCAACCGCAAAAAGGACAGATTCGCGGGTGCATAGGCCTACTTTCTAACACAGAACTCTACCCGGGTTCAAGCGAGGCCGGGCGCCGGGCTGTCTCAGTTTCGGAAGTGTCACAAGGCGGGAGGAAATCCGGGTCAGACGACGACGGTCTCGCGGTATTCGCCGAAGACGCCGCGCAGGGCATCGGAGATCTCGCCCACGGTGGCAAACGCCTCGACCGCGGCCAGAATTCGGGGCATCAGATTCTCGCCGGCGCGCCCGGCTTCGACAACCGCCCCGAGCGCCTGCTCGGCACGCACCGGATCGCGCTTGGCCCGCAAAGCCCGAACCCGCTCGACCTGCTTCGGCTCCAGGGCCTCGTCGATATGTTGAATCGGCACCGGCTTTTCCTGATCCTGGACAAAACGATTCACCCCGACGATGGTCGCGTCGCCGCGATCCACGGCTCGCTGGAATTCATAGGCGGCATTCTGAATTTCCTGCTGCACAAATCCCCGCTCGATGGCCTTTAACATGCCGCCGAGGGCGGCAATCCGGTCCAGGTACTCGGTCGCTCTTCTCTCGATTTGATCGGTCAGCGATTCTATGAAATACGCCCCCGCCAGGGGATCGACGGTGTTCGACGCTCCCGATTCGTAGGCCACGATCTGCTGGGTGCGCAGCGCGGTCCGCGCCGACTGCTCGGTCGGCAACGCCAGAGCCTCGTCGAAAGAATTGGTATGCAGCGACTGGGTTCCCCCGAGCACCGCCGCCAGCGCCTGAATGGCGGTGCGGACGATATTGTTCTCCGGCTGTTGCGCCGTGAGCGTCGACCCTGCGGTCTGGGTGTGGAAGCGCAGCATCCAGGAGCGCGGATTTTTTGCGCCAAACTTCTCGCGCATCATGCGCGCCCACATGCGCCGCGCGGCGCGGAACTTGGCGACCTCTTCGAGGAAATGGTTGTGGGCGTTGAAAAAGAAGGAAAGGCGCGGGGCAAATCGATCGACCGAGAGCCCGGCGTCAATCGCCGCTTGGACATAGGCGCCGGCATTCCCCAGGGTAAAGGCCACCTCCTGAACCGCGGTGGCTCCGGCTTCCCGCATGTGATAGCCGGAGATCGAAATCGTGTTCCACTCGGGCACGTTCTCATTCGCCCAGCCAAACAGGTCGGTAACAATGCGCATGGCCGCGGGAATGGGATAAATATAGGTGCCGCGCGCGATGTATTCCTTCAGGACGTCGTTCTGCACCGTGCCCGAAAGCTGACGGATGTCCGCTCCCTTCCGCCGGGCTACCGCAACATACAAGGCCAGCAAAATCGAAGCGGTCGAATTGATGGTCATCGACGTGGAAATTTTCGTGAGATCGATGCCGTCGAACAGCCGCTCCATGTCTTCGATGGAGTCGATGGCGACCCCCACCCGGCCGACTTCTCCCATGGCCAGCGGATGGTCGGAATCGAGCCCCACCTGCGTGGGTAGATCGAAGGCCACCGACAGACCCGTGGTCCCCTGTCCCAGCAGGTATTGATAGCGCCGGTTCGACTCCTCGGCGTCGCCCATGCCTGCGTACTGACGCATGGTCCACAATCGCCCGCGGTACATGGTGGGCTGAACCCCCCGCGTATAGGGGAATTCGCCGGGATAGCCGAGCTTTTCTTCGTAGCTCCAGCAGTTCAGATCGTCGGGGGTGTAAAGCGGCTGAACAGGAATTTGGGAAGTAGTTTTTGGATCCACAGCGGCTTCATCCGGCTTGGATCGCGTCTTCATTCGAAGAAAATTATCGGCGGCGGCGTATTCTCCAGAACGAGCTTACTCCGAACCAGGCAAACAGCAAGGTGAATCCAGCCGCTGCGGCTATGTGTCCCGAACTGGTCTTTCCCGCGTGATAGGCACCATACTCGCGCAGCAGAGCCACCAGACCAACCCCGGCAAAAGCCAGGAAAACAAAGCCAGTTATCTCCAGCCAGAGCTGATGCGCGACCGCACCGAAGTGATTCCATGTCGTCCGCGCTCCGCTCAGCAGGGCAGCGTAGGTGCGGCTGCGCTTCACCTGCTCGCTGGCAATTCTGGCTGCGATGCCTAATTTGCGCGCGGTCGATACGTTCGCCATTCCTCTCGATTTTACCAACGTCCGGAGTTAGAATGATGGCAGATGCGCGCATGCTGTGGTTATTTTGGCCGAGGCGTGCAGCTTAATCGACCAGGTTGGCCGGGGGACTTCGTGGATCAGCAATTGAAGCAGTTAATGAAGGAACTAGGCGAGGCGATTAACGAATCTCTGGCCGATTCCGACCAGATTGCCGAAGTCGTATCGCGAATTAAAGATGGCGGATACGACATCTTCCTTGTGCTCGAGGCTACCATCGGCGTCAGCCGCCCCGGCGAGAAGAGCGAAGACAAGACATCCATGGTTACGACGCTCAGCAGCAATCCCGAATTGAAGGTCAGTGACCAGGATCTCAAGTTCTTGAAATCACTGCGCATCAAGATCGAAGACGACGCAGCCTGAGTTCCTGACCCGACTCGTCCAAAAACTTCCTTCTCAGGGCAACAATCCCTTTCCGCCTGCGAATCCAAATACGGGCTACGCCCCATTGAAGTGTCTCGATTCAAACCCACTCCCGCGGAACACTCTCGAAGTCTCTGGAGCCTCGGCGGACTCACCGTCCCTCAACTCAGCAAAAAGGTTTTCGAGTCGATCACTGAGGATTACATCCTCGATCGGGCATCCGCCTTGGCGTTCAACTTCGTTCTGGCTCTCTTCCCCTTGCTCCTATTCTTGCTTGCGCTCTTCGGCGCGTTTGCGAGTCACGGGAGCGTTCTGCGCAGCCGGCTGATGAGCTATCTCTCGCAAGTCCTGCCCCCAGCGGCGTACCAGGTGGTGAACCACACGATCGAGCAAGTTACCCGAAATGCCGGGAGGGGCAAGCTGACGTTTGGAATCGTGCTGACCCTGTGGTTCGCGGCGGGAGGCATGGTTGCCATGATCTCGGGCCTGAACGGCGCCTACGAGGTTAAGGATCGTCGCTCCTGGTTCAAAGTTCGCGGCATTGCGCTGGCGCTCACCGTCGTCATCAGCGCGCTGATCGTCATTGCTCTCATCGCGGTGCTCGCGGGAGCGGACTTGGCCAATTGGGCCGGCTTCAAGTACGGGTTGGGCCAAGCTACGCTGATCACATGGCGGGCGGTGGAGGTCATCGTGGCCATCGCATTCGTCACCTTGTCATTCTCGCTCATTTACTATTTCGGGCCGGATTTGAAAAAACAGCGTTGGCATTGGATCACTCCCGGATCGCTCGCCGGCGTTTTACTGTGGATTGCCGCCACCTTCGGCTTTCGCGCGTACCTGCACTTCTTCAATACTTACAGCAAAACCTATGGTTCGCTCGGCGCGGCGATGATCCTGCTGATGTGGCTCTACATCACCGGCTTTGCCTTCTTGATCGGCGCCGAGATCAACGCTCAGATCGAGCACGCAGCAGAGGCAGCAGCTCCGGACGGCCATCCTGAAGCCGAAGCGGCGGGCGAGAAGAAGGCGGCGTAGCTCGTCGGCCGCCTCACTTCGCGACCGCATTGCCCGCATTCGCCGCCAGAATGCAACTCGAGGCGGTTCCGATCACATACTCATCCTCAAACCACAGAAACGAAATATGCAGTCGGGAGAAAATCCAGATTGAATCCCGCCTTCCCGACCAGCGCCGCCGGCAGGGGATGGTCAAGGTCTACCGCAATGCGGAATCCGTTCTCGCCTTCCGGTTCCACTTCCAGCCGGTAGCTCAAGCCCTGATCGGTGTATTCGCAATAGGCGGTCAGGCCCTTGCCGCTATGCTTGCGTTCTTTGAAATGCGGAACCGGGGCCCACTGCTCCGGAGTAGGCTCCAACCGCACATTGCCATCGGTGGCGATGCGATTGTCATGCAGAATGACTTCAATCACTGCTCAGCTTCTGATCGCGAAACACGGGATGAAAAACATTCTGGTACACCAGCACGCTCAGCCCGCGCGCTTCCAGATAATCCTTGTCATTCACTTTCAACTCGGAGGCCGCTACAACCGCCGACAGACAGAGCCACACCAAGAGGGCGCGAATCATCTCGAGTCAATTCTCCTAAAACGATATAGACAAGCAGATCAGAGCAGATCATTGTACGCGCAGGAGCCCTTGCTTTCCCTTTCTTCTCCTCTGTTTTAACCTTTAGACCTATGGATCCGAAACACCGCAGTCGTCTCATCACCGAGGGACGCGACCGCGCTCCGTCCCGCGCCATGTTCAAAGCCATCGGCTTCAGCGACGAAGATTTGAAAAAGCCGCTGATTGGGGTCGCCAACACCTGGATCGAAACCATGCCCTGCAACTTCCACCTGCGCCGGCTTTCGGCGAAGGTCAAAGAAGGAGTTCGCACGGCGGGCGGCACGCCGATGGAATTCAACACCATCGCCATCAGCGACGGCGAAACCATGGGGACGGAGGGCATGCGCGCCTCGCTGGTCAGCCGCGAGTTGATTGCCGATTCCATCGAACTCGTCTGCCGCGGCCAGTTGTTCGACGCGGTGATATGCGTGGTCGGGTGCGACAAAACGATCCCGGCGGCGGCGATGGCCCTCGCCCGTCTCGATCTGCCCGGTCTTGTGCTCTACGGGGGAACCATTGCCGCGGGAAATTATCGCGGGAAGGACGTCACCATTCAGGACGTCTTCGAAGCGGTCGGTGCCAATGCGGCAGGCAAGATTGGCGATGCCGAGCTGGCAGAAATCGAAAATGTGGCCTGCCCCGGGGCGGGCGCCTGTGGCGGACAATACACCGCCAACACCATGTCCACGGTCATGGAAATGATCGGGCTTTCGCCCATGGGCGCAAACAGTGTGCCCGCCATGGATCCCCAGAAAGACGATGTCGCATTCCGCTGCGGCCCCCTCGTCATGGACCTGCTGAAGCGCGGACCGAAGCCCCGTGACATTCTGACCAAACCAGCCTTCGAAAACGCCATCGCATCGGTCGCCTCGAGCGGCGGTTCCACCAATTCGGTTCTGCACCTGCTCGCCATTGCGCGCGAAGCCGGGGTTGATCTCGACATTGATGATTTCCAAAAAGTCAGCGAGCGTACGCCCTTGCTTTGCGACCTGAAGCCCTCCGGCAAGTACGTGGCCACCGACATGCACTGTGCCGGCGGCATTCGCCTGCTGGCAAATCGCCTGCTGCGCGGACGGAAGCTGCACGAAAACGCGATCACCGTAACCGGCAAAACCATCGGCGAAGAAGCCGCGGCCGCGGTTGAAACACCGGATCAGGCTGTGATTGCGCCCCTCGACAAGCCGCTCAAGCCCACCGGCGGCCTGGTGATTCTGCGCGGAAACCTGGCCCCGGAAGGCTGTGTCGCGAAAATCAGCGGCCACGAGCGCCTCAGCCATCGCGGCCCGGCACGGGTGTTCGAATCGGAAGAGGATGCCATGGCCGCGGTGACCGGCAAGCGCATTAAAGGCGGAGACGTCGTGGTCATCCGCAACGAAGGCCCGCGGGGCGGACCGGGCATGCGGGAAATGTTGAGCGTCACCGGCGCCATCGTCGGCGAGGGCTTGGGCGGCTCCGTTGCCTTGCTCACCGACGGCCGCTTCAGCGGCGCCACACACGGCTTGATGCTAGGCCATGTTTCTCCGGAAGCGGCACTGGCAGGCCCCATTGCCGCAGCCCGCGAAGGCGACATCATTCGCATCGACGTCAATCAGCGCCTGCTCGAAATCGAAGTCAGCGACGCCGAAATCAAGCACCGCATGGCGCAATGGAAGCCTCCGAAGGCACGCTATGCCACCGGCGTGTTCAGCAAGTATGCGGCCCTGGTGGCCTCGGCCTCGCAAGGCGCAATCACCAGAGCTAAGTAGCACCACAACACGGGGATAGCCGCCTTCTGGCCGGCGCAGCCGAGCTTCGAAAAGCGGTTGCTGGAGCTGACTTTAGCTCTTGAGCCGTGCCCGAGGCTCGCCTGATTCCTGTGTTCCTGGTCGGGAAGGGCTGCCACTTTTCACCAAAACAGAACTTGCGAGTCTCTGTGCATCCAAGTAACTTGTTCTGAGAAATCATGTTCGGCTCTCTTCATCGTCTCCTGCGCGCTACTGCCCTCTGTGTCTTGGCTTCGTTGGTAACCGGGGCAGCGCTCGCCCAGTCCAAAGATCAGCTCGCTCCCACGCTTTCAAGCGCTCATCGCGCGTTCACGGTGTTCGCGCCTCGCGGAAACGGACCCGACTCCGCAAAAGTCCCAAGCCCGTCGTCCGGGGAGATCGACTCCATTCCCACGTTTTTAGGTGATTTCCATGCCACCGGAGTCGGTCCAAACGGGACCCCGCAACACCGCTGGTTTTACGCCATGGCAGGAGGCCGTCCCGAACTGGGCGGCTCGACGACATTCGACGCCCCCATCATTCCCGTCTCGCTCGACCTGCTCGATTACGACGGCTCCGTCCGCGAAGTCAACGGTCACAAGCTGCACGATTCCGTCGAGCCGTACGTAAATGCGGCCGTGAATTCCCCGGTGTTCCAGAATGCCGAATACACCAGCAGCGATGTTCCGACGCAATTTGCCGATTCCGTGCAGCGCGCCGCCTTCTATAACGTGATGCAGCCGGACTGGCACACGCTGCTCCGTCCCTCGGTAAAAGCCGGGCGAACGCTCGCGATTCCACGCGGCGCGTATTATTTCGCCCTCCGCGCGGACGGCTCCTGCTGCGCTTTCGTGCTGGTCGACATCAACGTCTTCTCGAACTTGCTGTTTCCCTCGAGTGAGGCAGACCGAAAGAGCCCCATCGGATCCGCCGAGCACGCGGGCGATGTCGACACGCGGGCGATCTCAACCTTCCTGTTCCCCAACACCTATCTCTATCTGGATCGCAATCCCAATCATTGCTGTGTGCTGGGGTTCCATACCTATGATTACGAGCCCGGCAACGCCGGCAACGGGTTCCGCGAAAAGCGTTACGTTCTTGCCTTCGCCAGTTGGATCAGCCCCGGCCTGTTTGGCTCCGGGTTCGAAGACATCACGGCGTTGAGTCACGAAATGACCGAGAGCCTGAACGACCCCTTCGTGGGCAGCGATGGAATCCACGGCATTACGCCGTGGTGGCTCTCACAAAATGGAAATTGCCAGAATGATTTAGAAGTGGGAGATGTGATCGAAGGCCTGCCCGACTCCACCACCGCGATTGCCACCAAGGGGCGCACCTACCACCCGCAGAACGAAGCCCTGCTCCAGTGGTTCGAATTTCAGTCTCCGTCGACCGCGCTCGGCGGAGCCTACAGTTATCCCAACCAGAACGTGCTCACGTCGCTCTCGCCGCCAGAAGGCGTGAAGTGCCAGTAAAAGATCCCGCTGAGCGCCAGGACTGACTCGAGCGACGAGCCACTAGCTCGCCACTGACAACTGGAGCTCAAAACGAGAATCTCACCTGCAAATCCACACGCCGGTTCGAGGAAGCCGAGCCAAAGGGTCCGCCACCCACACTGAGCGTCTGCCCAAACAGGGGAGAGCTTAGGTTCGCGACCGGGTTCCCCGGGTTGAAGGTGTTGAACACGTTGCGAGCGCTGATGCTAAAGGTCAGGTTGTAGCGGCGATTGGTTGCCTGTCCGAACGAGAATGGGTTTCCCCCTCCTCCGCTCAGGCCACGCGGCCCCAGCCCGCCGCCTCGCGGGCCGCCGCGCTCGCCGCCCATCCCGCCGCCTCCGCCTTGCTTTTCCCGGCCGAAACCAATCGTCTTGCTCAGCCGCAAGTTGAAGGTCGTATTTCCCGGGCCGGTGCAGTAATTGATCGGCGTGATGCCATAGTTCCCGGCGATAGGCTGCGTCAGGGAAAAATCCGCGCGATTGGTGCAGACGATGTGCTGGTTCGTACTCATCAGCCACGGCCGGTCGTTGAAAATCGAGTCCCCGTTGTTGTCCTGTCCGGTGGTGACGTTATAGGGCGAGCCCGAGTTGATGATGGCGAACGGGAACAGCGAGAAGCCATAGGGCAGGTTGATGTTGCCGCCGAGGAAGGCGCGATGACGCACATCGAAAGCCGCGCGGCCGTAATCGGCAAGCGGGTCAAACTGATCGCTCACGAAGCTTGCCATGGTGGTTCCGCCGCTTGCGAAGAATCCGCCCGCGCTGCCACCGGAAGCCACATTGCTGTTGGCATAGCTCAGAGTGTAGAAACCAAACAGCGATATTCTCCGCCCGGTGTTCACCCGCCCATTCACGATCAGCTGGTTCTGCCGGAAAATCCCGCCCGACTGGTATTGATAGACATTGTCGTTGTTCGCCTGTGCGCGCACGCCATTGGGATGCGGGGCATTAATGTTATCAATGTAAAATGCGTGCTCGCCACGCGAGTTCAAGTAAGTGACCGAAAGCGTTGCCGCTTTCGAGATCTGGCGTTCGATGCTGGCCGCAGTCTGAATGGTGTAGGGCGAGGTCAGATTGGGAGCCACCTGGTAAATGGTCGGTGAGCCAGTCGTCGAAAGACTGCTAAACGACGGCCACTGGCTGGGATTGCTCGAAAAGAACTGCGGAGCCGCAACCACCGCCTTCTGCTGGGTCACGCCATTGAGCAAGGTCGCCTGTTCAACCAAGTTGTATCCAAAGCGGTCGTAGAAGATACCGAAGCCGGCGCGTAGCACGGTTTTTGGGGCGGCCTTGCCATCCCCGCCTCCTAGTCCCCAGGCCAGCCCTAGCCGGGGCGCAAAATCCGCATGATCGTGAATATCACTCTGCGACTCAAATCGCAACCCGTAGGTAAACGAGAGATTCGGCTTCGCCCGCCACTCATCTTCGGCGTAAAGGCCAGCATCGAACCATCCCACGCTGACGTTCGGAGACCCGATGGTCAACATGAACTGTGACGGGCAGTTGCTGGGACTGTACCCGGTCCCTGGGCAATTCCCCTGGATTGCATTCTGATAGGCCTGAACCGCGCTCAGCGGATTCGTGGGATCGACGGAAGAAAAGATGAATTCGCCATTGAAGTTTGCGTCGGTGAATTCGCCCTCGGTGATTCGGCGCACTCGGGCGCCAAACTTGATCAGGTGATTGCTGGCGGTGATGGATGTGTAGTTCTGCAATTCGTAGTTGTTTTGCGTTGTCCGCACTAGCCCTTCGGAGTTCTGGCCGAGGGTGAACGACTGCTGCACATCAATGGTGGGCCCCGTCCCTAATGGCAGTTGATGGTTGGTTTCCCTCTGAAATTGGAAGCGAGTTTCGTTGACGATCTTGGGTCCGAAAATCTGGGTGTCGCTGATTTGAGCCGTTTGTTCGGTCTCATTCAGGTTGTAGGCGCTGGTGGGCAGCGAGAACGTGCCCAGACCGGAATTGCCTTCGCTGTCGTGGGTGATCTGGTAGCGCGCGGTCAGCGTGTTCGTGGGCGTGAGTTGCACATCCACTCGGGGGCTGAAATTGGTTCGCGTTCGCGGATTCGGAATCGATTCCGAGATGGTCACGAGATTCGGAAGCTGAGTCGGATCGATGGCAGAGATGGCCGAAAAGTCGTCCATGTTGCGCCGCGATGCGTCGATAAAGAAGGACGACTTCTTGGTGATCGGTCCGCCCAGGTTCCCGTCGAAAATTTCCGAGTTGTAGCTGGGCTTTACCGGAACGTAGGGGTTCTTGGAGTTGAAAACCGAATTGCTGTCGTTGAAGAAAAACTGTCCGTGCAACTTGTCGCTGCCCGGCTTGGTGAAGATTTCGATTCGCCCATATCCCAGCTTGTCATACTCGGCGGAAAACGGATCCTGGTTGATGCGAATCTCGCGAATGGCCGACTTCGGAGGTAGCTGCCCGCCGGTAAATCCGTCAATGTACATCTGCCCGCCATTGGGCCCCGCCGCCGGACCCGCCAGCGCCTGCAACTCCGACTGCAATTCGTCGGGATCGTCGGAGAGCGCCTCGAGGTCCTTGCCTTTGATCACGAGCGCGCTCGCGTTCGAAGACGAGCTCACCGAGAGTTCCGGCCGCCCCTCTTCGCCGTGAACCTCGACCTTCTCTTCCTGCGCCTGTACCTCGAGGGTCAGGTTCAGGTTCAGCGCATGTCCGGGCGCAAGCACCACGCCCGGCTTGCGGGAGGAGGCAAAGCCCTTCGCTCCCGCCACTACGGTGTAGGCACCCGGAGCGAGTGACTGGATCTGAAAGGCGCCGACCGCATCGGTGGTGGCAGCCTTCTGGCTGCCATCCGCTCCCGTAACCACCACGGTGGCTTGGGGAATCACGGCTCCGGTTGCATCGGTTACTTTGCCGCTCAGCGTCGAAGTCTGCGCCTGCGCAAAGATGGGGAAAGCGAGGGGAATCAGAACCACAAGAATGAAAAGAGTCTTTCTCATAAATGAATCCGGAACCGCTAGATCAAAAAGTTTGTGGCCGCGAGCTTCGCGCATCCTCAGCAAATTCTGCGCAGGTCCCGGACGCTTGGTCCCGGCAGGGGAGCCCCGCTTGCTGAACCTGCGGAGCTGATGGGTCCGATGGGTGGGCCAGCGCCGCTACCTCCAGGGCTTGGCTGTGGCCTCTGCCTCCAATCCAAACCTAGGGTCCGGCCGCGCCTTCACCCGCGCCCGCCGATTGACCCAGATTCCAGGGCGAAAGAACCGTCGCCGCAGCGTTCATCCCCGCCGGCGCCGCGCTCAGAATTGGCTCAACTCCCGTCAGCAGCTTGATCGCAACCGGCTCGGCTTCGGCCGTCGCCACCAGGATCACGGCATCGCCCTTTTTCAGATCCTCTAGCGTCACCGCCGGCATGCGGCCGAGCATCTGTTGAAAATCCGGAGGGCCGCCGCTTTGACGAAAACCTCCCTCACCCCGGGCGCCAGCGCCGCCCGGCCCCGACGCTCCGTTCGCTTGCCACCTACTGGCACCGCCGCCCGCAGCACCACCGCTCGGGCCCTGGCCTGAATTGCCGCGCGACGCGCCCTCGCCGCCGGTTTGTCCCATGCCGCCCGCGCCGGGGCCTCGGCCCGCCATGGCCGCGCCCGCCGCACCGCCCTTCAGTCGCATGGCTATCATCGTCGCCAGAAAGTCCGGTAACTTCCTCATTTGCGACTGGGCGTCAATCTTCACCGTCATTGGCTTCTTGGTCGCGAGGTCGGTGATGGTCACGGTGTTGTTGGCTGGGTTGGTCGAAATCACGGTTCCGGCCACGCTCTGGAACGTTCCCGAGACCACCGCTTGCGCGGTGAATTCCGCTCCGTCCGCACTCTTCGCCCCGCGCGCGTTCAGCTGATCCCCGGGCTTGACCTGATCGATCGTTCCCGGCTTCGCGTCATCAAAATTGATCGAATTCGCCGGATAACGAAGCAGCTCGGTCTGCGCCGTGACGTGCACAACGATTTCTTTTCCCTGGGTGGCCAGCGATTTGTTGACCGTAATCGTGCCCGCGCCTGCGTCCACGGACTTGACCGTCCCGCCCACCCCGCGCCGCCACTCCTCGCGCTCGTGCTGCTGTCGCTCCGCGACATCGCTTTGCTTCATCACAATCAGCGAGGAAGCAACCACGGCATTGTTTTCCCCGGCCTGCCCGCGCGCCAGGATACGATCCCCAACCTGAATATCGGAGACCTGAATCGGCGTGGCGCTTTTCAGGTCCATCTGCCCGGGGGTGGTGCGCACGATCCGTGCCGAATCGGCGATCGTGATTTTGACTTCTCCGCCCCCGTCGGTCATGACCGCAACGGAATTGCCACTGATCGACTTCACCGTACCCACGGCTTTCGAAGCGGGGGCCTGCGCCAGCGCGGCCGTCGAGATCCAGACGGCCAGCGACCAAAAGACACGAATCCGTGAGAACGCCATTGTCTCTGTTTAATTGAAACATGCTGCTCGAATCAAGCAGCGTAAAGAATTGTCAAACGCAGTAATATCACACGCATCCGTGACCCTGGTCACCTTCGCGTGCTCCTCGTCGTGATCACGGTCGTCAGGTGTCCCGGGGAATCTTCAATAGCGGCCACCAGCAGGTGCGAATCCGGCCGGATATGAATGAACGAATCGCGCATCTTTACCGGCTTCCCGTCCACTTGTTCGGCGTAGTCGTTGACGAAATCGTCGCCCTCCCAGTGCGCCGTTCCACGCACTTTGCAGCTCGATTCCTTTCCTTCTTGAAAGCAGGTGAAGAAACGATACACCCGCGCATCCCCATCCCACCAGATCACAATCAGATGATGCAACGGTCCCGCGCTGCCGTTCGAATTTCCTTCGCAAACCAGATTCGTGCCCCCCGTCGCCAATCGGCAAGAGGAAAGGCCCGTCCGTTCGCCTCCGGTCGGGAAAAACTTGCTGCGTTCCATGGTTTCGACGTTCTTCCAGTGGCCAACCAGGGCATCGGCAAGTCGAACCATTTCCGGCGAGACCTTGCCCGCCCCTCGGGAAGTATTCCTTTCGCCCGCAAACGCGAGGGATGGGAGTAGAAGACTAACGCCGATGGTTCGAAGCACAAGGACGTGCATAACCGGCAGGAGGGTAAGACGAGCGTCACCCGATTTCGTTAGCGCCGGTCAGTTCGACGCTTCCATTGCGAGCAGCTTCTGCTTCCGGTCCAAACCCCAGCGATAGCCGCCCATCTCGCCGTCCGAGCGCACCACCCGATGGCAGGGAATCGCGATCGCGACGGGATTGGTAGCGCAGGCCCGCGCCACCGCGCGCACCGCCGAGGGCCGGCGGATCGCCTTCGCCACCTGGGCATAGGAACGCGTCTCGCCGAACGCAATCGATTGCAGATACGACCACACCTGCCGCTGAAACGCGGTCGCCTGAATATCGAGCGGCAGCGAAGAGGAAACCGCGGCGCCTTTCATTCGTAGCATCAGGTCTCGGACGAGTGCCGCCAGCCCCTGATCATCCCTCCGGCGCATGGCAAACGGGAACTCGTGCCGAAGTCCCTGCTCCAGCTCTTCATCGGAATCCGCAAACTGAATGCTGCAAATTCCCTTATCCGTCGCCGCAATCAGCATCCGGCCGAGGGGAGAATCGGCGCAGGTGTATCGGATCGCCGCCGCCACCGCCCCGCGCCGATACTTTCCCGGCTCCATTCCCAACTCCGACGCCGTCCGCGAA
>Ga0126381_100005953_pt1 | contig 13469 bp, 6 predicted proteins | sample PanSoiMetPlot_28_FD_96465 | JGI IMG/M metagenome (GOLD analysis project Ga0126381, IMG submission 96465) | Tropical forest soil microbial communities from Panama - MetaG Plot_28 | ecosystem: Environmental > Terrestrial > Soil > Tropical forest > Bulk soil | place: Panama | collected 2016-02-17
GGCGACGAACAATCGCATGCCGATTTGCGATTGGAGGAAGGTCTAATGCAGGCTGCCAAAGGGGACAAAAAAGCTGGAGTTTCGTTACAACGATTCATTCACGATTTTCCAACAAATCCGCGGGTGTCGGAGGCATGGGTTGGCTTGGCCGAGTTGGCGTTTCATTCCTCACCGCCGCGCTTGGATGAAGCGCGGAAGGATCTGGATCACGCCGTCGAGTCCAGACCAACCGCAGCCGCCGCCGAACGCGCCGATTATCTCCGTATCTGGGTAGAAGAAGCAGCCGGCGGAAACGAATCGAAAGTTGTTGAGCTCGCAAAGCAATTTCTCGAGCAGCACAGCCAGTCGCAATTTGCTCGCGAAGTTCGAATGAAGTTGGCGGAGCTTTATTACCGTGGCCAGGACTTCGCAAACGCCCAGACACAGTTTGAAATTATCGCGCAGCAAAATCCGAATGACCCGCTCGCGGAAAAAGCGCTCTTTTTCGCAGCAGAATCAGCCATGTCGAGCATGAGCGAGCATACCCTGGATCGGGCGCTCGTTTTATTCGATCAAGTCGTGCAGAAGAACGGCGCAATGCGCTGGCCCGCACGCAACCAACAAGCGCTGATTGAGCGCAAGCTCGGGAAACCTAAAGACGCTCTCGCCTTGTATGATGAGGTGTTGAAGAGTGATGTTGCCGCATCCGAAAAACGTGAAGCGCTTTGCGGGAAAGGCGACATTTTCTTCGAGGCAGGCGCAACGGACCCGAGTAGTTATCAACGGGCCATTGAGGCTTACGAGCAACTGGCTGCCGATAAGGACGGGTCGATTCATTGGCGTAACCAGGCGCTGTTTAAAAAAGGATTGTGCCTCGAAAAAAAGGGCGATCGAGCCGGGGCGCTGGCGACGTTTTATAAAATTCTTGAGGATGAATCGCCGTCTGCTGAGCGCCGTGAATTGTTCTGGTATTACAAAGCCGGATTCAACGCAGCGCGATTATTGGAGGAAGATTCTAAGTGGGAATCTGCCGTCGCCATCTATGACAAGCTTGTCGCAGCCGGAGGCAGCCGTAGCGAAGAAGCAAAAGCACGTCTGAATAACATCCGCCTCGAACATTTTCTTTGGACGGACTGAAGCGTTCCCCGTGTAGGCTGATAAAAGCGGGCTGGCCTAAAACTATGAAGTGGGTTGGGGAATAAGCTTGCTTAAATTCGCAGCGGGTTCAAAATCCTCGCATGGGAAAAGGAACCAGGCTGAGTCGCGTGTGCGGCTGGTCGGTCCGATCTGTAGTAGGGATCTTCGCCCTTGCATTCTGCGCATCAGCGTTTGCTGATGATCACAGCAAGAATGTAGTATCGCTGCCATCGCAGCCACTGCCTGCCAAGACAACAAAGAGAATTTGTTACGTGGTAGCGGGTGACTCGCGCATTCCGCAGCGATGCGATCGTCTCTCTGCAATTCCGACCACTGCTCAGCACATGGACATATACGGTCGTCGTCCGAGCAGTTACTAAAAGCTACGGCGATTATCGTGGGTGAATAGCCGTGCTGCTGGTACGGTAGCACGGAGAGGAGTTCATATTTTTCTGCGACTAGGCTATCACAGCCCGTTCTCCTGAGCCGCTTGTGAACTTTGGAGGGACTTAGCGAAATTTTACGCGTTCGTTTTGCCGGTCGGAGTTGTTAGGCAAGATTTTGCAGCCGCGATGACTGCTCGGTCGTCATTATCTGTCAGTCCCGCCAGGAAACCGCGAATCCGACGGAACGATTGACGCAAAAACAAATCTGCCGCCGAGAGCTCCGGCGAAGCTGCATCGCCATTTCGGCCTCCGAACTGAGTCTCGCCATCGATGCGGCTCAGCACACACGTCGAAGCAAAAAGATCCATCGCCGCGTTCGCGATCCGCTCCTGGACAAGCTGCATATCTAGAATCGGCTCGCGATATGTGATCAACGCGCGATTGACGGCAAAATTAAAATGCCGAATTAACCGGCCGAGCTGCCGCGCATGCGCGCGAAGTTGCTCGCTTCGGACTGGCACGTCAGGCACATGAATCGTGGCGCTGAGGCGGTTCTTTCCAGCCACCCAGGCTTTGCTCATTCCATCGCGCGACGGCTTCATCATCGTGTCGTAAATTTCTTTGAACTCCATTCCCGGTCCGCGCATGCCGACAAGCGCGATGAACGAAGTCAGCACTTCATTTGCGCCCTCGCCGATTTGGTTGATTCGCGCGTCGCGCAACATTCTCTCCAACGGCATATCGGTGAAGTAGGCCGAGCCGCCGTAGATCTGAAAGACGTCGTTGATGCACTCCCACAGCCGTTCAGTCGTGAACACTTTCAACATCGCCGTCTCAAGCATGTAATCTTCAAGACCGCGATCGATGAACGACGCTGTGACAGTGGTCATCGCTTCCATGGCGTAAGCGTCAGCTGCGATGCGGGCGATTTTCTTTTTCACTAGCTCGAATTCGCCGAGCGTCTTGTTGAACTGCCTGCGAGTGTTCGCGTGCGCGACGGCCAATTCCAGACAAGTTTTCGCTGCGCCTGTGCAGCACGCGCCAAACGTGGTCCGCCCAAAATCGAGCACGGTCAGCGCGACCTTCAGCCCTTTGCCTATGGGGCCGAGAACATTTTCTTTTGGTACTTTGACATCTCGCAATGCGAACCGTCCCGTGGCGGTGCCTCTAATCCCTGTTTTCGGCATCCGCGCCTCGAGCATTTCGAAGCCCGGCATATCTGGCGTCACCAGAAACGCCGTGACAGCGGTTTTATCCGACCCTGGCACAGGAGTGCGCGCCATTACTGTGAGTTCATGCGCAATCGCTGCATTCGTGATGTAGCGTTTCTCGCCGTCTAAAATGAAATGCGATCCGTCCTCACTCGGCCGCGCTTGCATCTGCACGTTTGCCGCATCCGATCCGGCTTCTCTTTCGGTGAGCGCGAACGCGCCGAGCTGCTCGCCGGTAACCAATTTCGGAAGCCACTTCTGTTTCTGTTCGGTTGTACCGAACAACAGCAACGCGCGGATCCCAATGGAGTGATGCGCGTTAACAAAAACGGATGTTGACGCACAACGCCGCCCAATCTCCTCCAGCACCTTGCAGTTGGCCATCTGCGAGAACCCGTGTCCGCCATATTCCTTCGGCGCGGTCATGCCAAGCACGCCGATGCGTCCCAATCCATCGATTACGTTGCGCGGAATATCCGCCTGCCGATCAATTTCCGCAGGATCGAGATCTTCATTCAAAAACTTGCGAAGCCCAGTAAGCGCCTGATCCAGTTCACCCTGTTCCGCTTCGCGAACCCTCGGATATGGCATCACCCAATCCGACACGAAATGGCCTTGGAAAAGTCCTTTGGCAAAGCCCAACGCCTGCGGACCCGCAAAAAGCAGTTCCTCAGCCTGTTGAATTTCTTTCTGTCGCTGCTCGTCGAGCTTATTCATTCAATTTCGCCGCTCGAAAAAACGGCGACGCATTGTAGCCATCCTCGCTCGCGTGTCCAATATCAGGCGCATCTACGATGTGGCACCTGATGAATCGCGGTTGGTTTTCAGCTGCAACCCTGGCTCGTACCGCATTCGGTGCAGACGCCGCAGGCGCCGGCGCGAATGACTTTGTCGCTGCCGCAAACGGAACAGGTGATGCCCATGAAGATGCTGCCGAGCGCTACTGTTACTCGGTCTGATGAAGCGCCGTTTCCGTTTTTCGCATCAGACGCCCCACCGTTGCCATGATTGGATGGGTGACTCGTGATAACGTCGATCACTTCCTTATCGCCCGTGCGCGCGAGATCCGTGACCGGCCGGTTGAGTGCTTTCTTCTCGATGTCTGGAATTTCTTTAAGCGGTAGATCGGGTTGCGCGCGATTCGGCGCGGTCGCTTCCTTGTAACCTTTGATGAACTGGCACGCGAGCCAACGGAACACGTAATCCGTGATGCTCGTCGCATGGCGAATGTCCGGATTTTTTGTGAATCCACTCGGCTCGAATCGCTGATACGCGAACTTCTTCACCAAACTCTCTAGCGGCACGCCGTACTGAAGGGCAATTGAGGTAAGCGTGCCGACGGTGTCCATCAAACCGCCGATGGTACTGCCCTCCTTCGACATCGTGATGAAGAGCTCGCCCGGCTGGCCGTCCTCGTACAATCCGACGGTGATGTAACCTTCATGTCCGGCAATCTCGAACTTGTGTGTCAACGACGTGCGCGTGTCCGGCATACGATGGCGCACCGGTTGATCGACCTGTCTTCGTAGCGTTGCGAGTTCCTGTTCGAGTTCGAGAATCCGGCCTTCGACTTCAGCTGTTTCGTCGCTGGCAGCGCCAGCGGCCGCTGTTCCCATGTCTTTTGTTTTGCGTGTGTTCAAAGGCGCGGAGCGCTTTGAGCCTTCTCGATAGATTGCGACTGATTTGAGGCCGAGCCGCCACCCTTCGATGTACGTGTTCATGATGTCTTCCACGCTGGCTGACTCCGGGAGATTGACGGTCTTGGAAATTGCGCCGCTGAGGAAGGGCTGGGCAGCCGCCATCATTTTCAGGTGTGCAAGGTAATGTAGTGAGCGCTCGCCTTTGAACGGTTTGAACGCGCAATCGAAGATCGGCAGGTGCTCCGGCTTGAGTCCTGATGAAATCCTGGTGCCGTCCGAATCTGTCACGTCTTCGATAGTGTCGAATGCGTCGATATGCGCGACGACGCGCTCGATCTCGTCGGAACCATAACCAAGTTTTTCCAAAGCTGGCTTGATCGTCTGGTTGACAATCTTGAGCATGCCGCCGCCGGCGAGCAGCTTGTATTTAACGAGGGCAATATCCGGTTCGATCCCCGTAGTATCGCAATCCATCAGGAAGCTAATCGTGCCCGTAGGCGCGAGCACGGTTACCTGTGCGTTGCGATAACCGTAGCGTTTTCCAAGTTCCGCCGCCATATCCCACGTGGTTGCCGCTTCCTCTTTCAAATAGGCGAACTCTTTTGCGTCCGGGATTTGATGCGTGGCGCAGCGATGCAATTCGATCACTTCCAACATTGGGGCGACGTTGTCTTTTGCCGCCGGCTTCGCCACCCCGCTCGCACGTGAATCGCGATACCCAGGAAACGGCCCCATCGCTCGCGCCATCCGTGCGCTCTGAGCGTAAGCTTCGCCGGTCATGATTGCCGTAACCGCGCCGCAAAGCGCCCGGCCTTCGACGCTGTCGTAACCGTAGCCGTAGCTCATCACGAGTGAGCCGAGATTTGCATAACCAAGTCCGAGCGTTCGGAAAATATGCGAGTTCTCAGCGATTTCCTTGATGGGGTAACTCGCGTTATCCACGATAATTTCCTGCGCGGTGATGAAAATCCGCACCGCGGCTTTGAATCGCTCAACGTCAAAATCCCCGTCGGCGGTCTTGAATTTCATTAAATTCAGCGAGGCTAAATTGCAGGCCGTGTTGTCGAGGAAAAGATACTCGCTGCAGGGATTCGTAGAATTTTGACGGTCAGTGCCTTTGCAGGTGTGCCATTTGTGAATGGTCGTGTCGAATTGCATGCCGGGATCGCCGCAGATCCATGTGCCTTCGGCAATTTTGCGCAGTAGCGCGCGCGCATTCTTTTTCTCGCACGGCTTGCCGTCGATCACCCGACGCGTCCACCATTCGCGGCCCTCCAGCGCTGCGTCCATGAATTCGTCGCTTACCCGCACGCTGACGTTTTCATTCTGATACATCACCGAGCCGTAAGCGTCGCCGTTGTAACTGCCGTCGTAACCCTGTTCGATCAACGCCCACGCCTTCTTTTCTTCTTTTTGTTTCGCGTCGATGAATTCTTCGATGTCCGGATGCCAATCCTTGAGCGTGTTCATCTTAGCGGCGCGTCGTGTTTTGCCACCGCTTTTCACCACGTTCGCAATCTGGTCGTAAACTTTCAGAAACGAGAGCGGTCCGCTGGGTTTGCCGCCACCGCTCAATTTTTCTCGTGTCGATCGGAGCGACGAAAGATCGGTGCCGGTGCCGCTGCCGTACTTGAACAACATCGCTTCGCTGGTAGCCAGGCGCATGATGTCCTCCATCGTGTCACCTACGCTCTGGATGAAGCAGGCGCTGCCCTGCGGGTATTCGTATTGCGAAGGCGCGCGTTCCGCTTTGCCCGTCTCGCGATTGTAAAAATAATTTCCTGCACCCGCGCCTTTGCCGACGCCGTATTGGTGATACAACCCCACGTTGAACCACACTGGCGAATTGAACGCTCCATGCTGGTTCAAGCACAGCCAGGTCAGCTCGTCATAAAAAACTTCGGCAGCTTCCGCATCAGCGAAGTAACTATCCGCGATTCCACAGTCTGTGATCGTTCGCGTGACACGGTGAATTAGTTGCCGCACCGAAGTTTCTCTTCCGCCTTTGTACGGGTCAGTGCCATTGGCTATGTCGCCGTAGAAATACTTCGACACGGCGATTTTTGTGGCGAGCGCGCTCCAATTCTTCGGGACCTCAATGTCCTCCTGCTTGAAAATGACCTTGCCGCCGTCATCGGTGATTTCCGCAGTGCGTCGTTCCCATTCGATCTGATTAAATGGCGCGACACCAGCATCGCTGAACACACGCTTGAAACGCAGAGCGCCGTTTTTCTTTCTTTCCATCCGGTTTTTTCGACGTGCAGCAGAGTGTGTCGGTTTATTTAGCGAAGCAGGCGGAATTCCAGGTTTGAGTTGAATCATGGCGATATGGGGAGGGTTGATGTTTCCAAATAAGCTGGGAATACTGGTGAACAGCGGCGCCAAGAAGCTGTGAATACCGGTCAACAACAAGTAATAGCGTGGCTGTCCGTGTGGACATACAAGATGCAGTAAGATTGGCAGACATGGCAAGCTTTTAATTGTAACATTTTTTGCCTGGTGAAGCAGACAATCCTGTCTGCCACGCCGACGGGCGTGATGCAAACGCCCAACAATCAACCCTCAACGCTCAACACCCAATCTGAAGATGGTTGCATTCGATGTTGGATGTTGGACGTTCGACATTCGGCGTTTTCTGCTTTCCGGAAGGAAGGGTGGCTGAGTCCGGTTTAAGGCACTCGACTCGAAATCGAGCGTGGGGAAACCCACCGTGGGTTCGAATCCCACCCCTTCCGCCACTATCGTAAACCGACCATCGAAAGCCAAATGCATAACGCATCCGCATAATTATTCGCTCGCCCACAGCACGGGCGGCCAAACCTAATCGAGTGCTGCAGTTACCAATGAAAGTGGCAACGTGATCCAGACCGACGACCGCAATATGATTGCCACGACACCCTGCCGTGGCTTATCTCCGTCTCGTTAGACCATGGCGCTGCGGCATCAATGACATTTCGAACTTGCACGAAGTGGACGGCATACGTTTTCGCTGCCCTTGCAGGATTGTTGTTTGTTAGCTCCGTCTGGATCATCCACCGAAGTGACCGAGTGCTTTCCTGGCCCATTCGGCTCTCAGCTGACTTTAGATTGCAGGAGCGGGTTCGTGTTTGGCGAAAGGCTGATTATCGCATCTCCGTTTACTGCTCTCCGCCGGCTGGGCAAGAACATGTTGAAAAACTGTTACAAGGCGGAAATCTCGTTCAGGTGGCGATAACGGAGAGCGGAACGGCTGTGCCGTTACATTTCTTTCCAGAACCGCTATTTCGACCCGGTATTGTTTCAACCGATGAGTTAGGCAATATCGTGATGGGGAAAGAAGAAGTGGGCCAAGATATAGCCGATTTCACAGGCGATCCCGCGAAGGATTACACTGTAATATGCTCCACGACTCGATCGGTGCCTGAAATCGACCAAATGCACCCTCGGCTGACTATTGCCTTGGACCCTCTGGAAAGGAAAAGCGACATGGGCTTGATTATCTTATTGTGGATCTCTGGGGCTGTGTCAGTGATTATAGCTTTAATTGCGGCGGTTATGTATGTTGCCGTTCGTAAGAGACGCGGTCTAACCAATTCTTCGCCGTGATGAAACGGGTTCCTGCGCAATCAAATGAAATCTCAGTTCAAAGCTCGGTCAGCAGCCGGATCGGAGGAATAGGTTTTTTTTTTGTTGCTCGTTGAGCCCGCCGCCGCTGGAGCGGCTGGCGGGCGCGTCGAGCTGCTTCACCGTCTTTTTCGTTCTCAGAATGGACAAGTAATTACTGGGCAATTACTCGGAGCTGGCTCATCGATGCGCCTTGGCTCGCCATGAGGAATAAACTGGACTGCGATCACCACTGCCGTGTTGGTGGCACTCTCGTTGGCCACTAGGTGTACGTCTCCGCAGCCTATGTCGGTTAGGACCTGCCCTGCCGAGTAGGTAGTGGGCGTGCAGGTGGGATCGGACGCATCGTAGGCCGTGATCTGTCCAGATATAACGAAGAGCAGGCTGGGGCCGGGATGCGTGTGCCACCCAGTGTGACCCAACGGTTGCCAGGTATTTTGGAAGACGTACACGTCCGTATCACCCTTCACCTTAAACCTGAGATCCCAACCCGGGAGGTCCCTGCACATCAAGTCGAGCAAGCCCTCCGGAAAGGCGCCCATCGCGAGCTGTGTACCGGAAAAATTGCATGCGGGCGTTGCGCGAGCCGGAACGGCCGTCAACGCGACCAGCGCCGGTGCGATGAGAAGTGGTAGGATTCGTATTTTTTTGAAGTGAGTCATTGGATTCATTGTTGTTCCTTTCTTTTTTGGTAGTTGGCTTCTATTGCGATAAAGCAAGAAGGAGCGATCAAAGTGATCATTTGAATTGAGTTTTTTTCGACGACACTTTCTGTGTGCAGAGATTTTTTGGGGCTGATAGGCTGTGAGGGCCATCATGGATGCGTCCACGGTTTCTCAGCAAAGAGTGACCGATCTCCTGATGCGCTGGAGCGAGGGAGACGATGCTGCCCTCAGGGAACTAACACCGCTCGTCTATGGTGAACTCCGACGCCTCGCTCATCGTCACATGGGCGGAGAACGTCTGGACCACACACTGCAAACGACGGCGCTGGTCAACGAGGCCTATCTGCGCCTGGCCGACCAAACGAATCCGCGCTGGCAGAATCGCGCCCACTTCTTCGCTGTGGCTGCTCAGTTGATGCGCCAAATCTTGGTTAACTACGCCAAGAGTTATCAAGCCCAAAAACGCGGCGGCGGCGCGCTCAAGATAGAATTGGGCGAAACAGCAATTGTCTCTCCGGAACTATCGAAGGAAATCGTTGATCTACATGAGGCACTGGAAAGACTGACGACGCTCGACTCAAGAAAAGCTCGCGTGGTAGAGTTAAAATATTTCGGCGGACTCAATCATGACGAAATAGCTGAGGTCCTGAAGGTCTCAACTGTGACGGTTCGCCGTGATTGGGTGTTTGCCAAGGCATGGCTGCACAATCAATTGCACAACGCGGCCCAATTGGAAACATGACGCCGGCGCGATTACAAACGACAGAGGAAATCTTTCACGCAGCGCTGGATCAAGAACCCGACCAGATTAGCACATTCTTGGACAGGGCCTGCGGAGGCGATGAGCTTTTGCGCCGTAACGTAGAAGCACTCCTCGCTTCAAATCAACAAGCGGTCAGTTTCATTGAAACCCCTGCCGCGAGCTTCGCGACAAGGATTATTCAAAATGGTCAAGCTGATTTGCTTGTCGATCAGACGATCGGCCACTACAAGATTTCTGAATCGATCGGCACCGGAGGGATGGGTGAAGTCTATCTGGCTACTGACATTACAGCGGGTCGGAAAGCCGCACTTAAACTCCTGCCGTTGTGTTTTACCGGCGACGCCGAACGCCTCAAGCGATTTCAACAAGAAGCCCGCACCGTAGTTGGGCTCAATCATCCCAATATCCTGACCGTTTACGAGATCGGCCAGGATCACTCAATTCATTACATAGCCAGTGAACTGATCGAAGGCGAGACACTGCGTGAACGTCTGAAGCGCGGACCAATGCAGTTGAGTGAAGCCGTTGACATCGCCATCCAAGTGGCGAGTGCGGTCGCCGCTGCCCATCGAGCCGGAATTGTCCACCGCGACATCAAACCGGAGAACATCATGATTCGGCCGGATGGCTACGTGAAAGTGCTCGACTTTGGAATTGCAAAACTCGCCGAGGAGGAATTGCCAGCAACGATGCCGCGAGACGAAGCGCTGTTGCTGGTTGAGACCAATCTTGGGTCAGTGTTGGGAACTGTTCGTTACATGTCGCCAGAGCAGGCCTGCGGCGGTCAGGTCGGTAAAAGCACTGATGTCTGGAGTCTCGGCGTAGTTCTTTACGAAATGGTAACCGGGCAGCTGCCATTCACCGGCGAGACACCTGCCCGCAGTGCTACAGCGTTACAGGCGGGGCCAAAAGAGGTGATGAATTCGATTCTAGAGACCGAGCCGCCGCCGCTAACGACTTATATCAGGCAAGCTTCGGCTGAGCTTCAGCAGATCATCAGCAAAACGTTGCGTAAAGTTCGCGAAGAACGGTATCAGAACGCGCACGAACTGCTTCAGCGGCTCAAAAATCTTCGTCACAAGTTGGAAGTCGAGGCTGAGTTACAACCCTCCACTGCGACTCCCTCATGGCTGCACTGGACACGACCGCCCGTCGCTGTGGTGCTCGTGTTGGTAGCAGCTGCCATGGCGCTGGCGCTGCCATTCTATCGCAATCGAAACCTGACGACGACGAACCCACCACCAGAGAAAAGCATCGCCGTGCTTCCGTTCGAAAACCTGAGTAGCGACAAAGAAAACGCCTACTTCGCCGACGGCATCCAGGATGAACTTCTAACCGACCTGGCCAGGATCGCCGATCTGAAGGTGATCGGCCGCACCTCTGTGATGCAATACAAGAGCGGGGTCGCGCGCAATCTGCGCAAGATCGGCCGGGAACTCGGCGTAGCGCATCTAGTAGAAGGAAGTGTTGAGCGTTCTGGCAATCGCGTGCGCGTCAACGCGCAATTGGTTGATGCGCGCACCGATCGGCGCCTATGGGGCCAGACGTACGACCGCGATCTCGCGGACGTATTCGCCATTCAGAACGAGGTTGCAAAAACGATTGCTGAACAGTTGCAGGCAAAACTTTCGCCGGCCGAAGAGAACGCGATTGCACAGACGCCTACAACCGACCTGACCGCTTTCGATCTCTACACTCGGGCGAAGAATCTCTTTCTCGGGGCCACCATCAGCAACAACGGAAAACGCGACCTGCTGGACGCGGCTGATTTGTTGAACCAGGCAGTCTCGCGCGACCCGGCCTATTTTCAAGCCTATTGCCAGCTAGTCTGGACTCATGACCTGCTTTATAGCCTCGGCCATGATCATAGTCCGGCGCGGCTGGCGCTGGCGGAAACGGCCATCGAGGCAGCTTTCCATCTTCGCCCTGATGCGGGCGAGGCGCACCTCGCGCGCGCCGAGAATCTTTACGATGGATACCTCGACTATGATGACTCGCTCACTGAGCTGAAGGTTGCCCGCCAGAGCTTGCCTAACGATCCCCGAGTCTTCGAACTGAAAGGTTACATCGAGCGTCGCCAAGGTAAACTAGAAGAAGCGTTGCATAGCCTCGAGCGCTCGGTTGACTTAGACCCGCACAACATTCTTATGATCCAGCAGATTGCAGCTACTTACCACTATCTTCGACGCTATGCCGAGGAAAATTCCATGTACAATCGCGCCCAAGCCATCGAACCTAACGACTTGGGGACAAAAGTGGGCCGCGCACGCGTGCCGTTGGATTGGAAAGCTGATCCGCGACCAATGCATGAACTGATTGATTCAGTTCGGGCGACTGAACCTGGCGCGATCAAACGGATCGCTGATAGCTGGACTGTCTGCGCATTGGCGGAACGTGACGCTGCAGGGGCAAGACAGGCCGTCATCGCAGCAGGCGAGAATACTCCCTTAAATCAAAACGCTGTTCATTTCAGCGGTTCGTTTGTCGATGGTCTTGTAGCTCGTATGACTGGCGACAATGCCAAGGCGCGCTCTGCCTTTCTTGCGGCGCGGGCGGAACAGGAGCAAAGCGTCCGCCTTCAACCAAACTACGCGCCGCCGCTATGCGTGCTTGGCGTCATCGACGCTGCGCTCGGACGAAAAGAGGAAGCGCTACGTGAAGGCCGGCACGCGGTCGAGCTTCTGCCCGTGGAGAAGGATTTGGCCAATGGCGCGCTCATGCTTGAGTATTTGGCGATCATTGCCGCATGGCTCGGCGATAAGGATCTCGCCTGCGAAGAGCTCGCCACAGTCATTCGTTACCCTGGCTTCCTTAGCTACGGCGAATTGAAACTGCTCCCTTATTGGGATCCGCTGCGCGGCGATCCGCGTTTTGAGAAAATCTTAGAGGAGTCGAAGAACCCGGTCACGCTGCCGACGAGCTTACCACCCGAGACAAGCATCGCCGTTTTGCCGTTTGAAAATCTCAGCAAAGACGAAGAAAACGCATTTTTCGCTGGAGGCGTGCAAGACGAAATCCTGACTGATCTTGCCAAGATTGCGGACCTGAAAGTGATCAGCCGGACGAGCGTGATGAAATATAAAACTGATTTGGAACGTAATCTTCGCGAGATCGCGAAGACTTTGGGTGTTTCGTATGTGGTGGAAGGCAGTGTCCAACGCGCGGGCGGGCGAGTTCGTGTGAATGTGCAGCTGATTGACGCGCGCAACGACACACATCTTTGGGCTGAACATTATGACCGAGATGTTGCCGACATCTTTTCCATTCAGAGCGAAATCGCGGAACGAATTGCCGATCAGCTCCGCGCCAAGCTTTCAACGGAGGAAAAAGCGGCGATCGCGGAACGGCCGACCGCCAACGCAGTGGCATACGCCTACTACACAAAGGCCAGGGAAATGGATCTCTCGGTTAATTGGGAGGGCGATGAAAAAAGTCTCAACCAAAAAGTGGAACTGCTCGAAAAAGCGACCCAACGCGATCCCAATTTTGCTCTGGCGTATTGCGCCCTCGCCAAAACGCAAGTTGACCTCTCTAACGTGACCGAGGATCCAGAGCGCCTCGAGTTAGCAAAGAAAGCTGCAGAGGCTGCGTTGCGACTACGTCCGGACTTGGGCGAGGCGCATCTAGAGTTGGCTCGCTATTACTTTGAGTCTGGTGTTTTCAGTAAAGATTACACCCAGGCACGTGACGAGTTGGCTATCGTGAGCGCCAAATTGCCGAATAATGCCGAAGCGCTCATGATCGAGGCGATGATCGGTAGGCATGAAAACCGGTGCGGACGTCTCACTGCGCAAGCTCCAAAAGGCGAGCGAGCTCGATCCACGCAACAGTGATGTCGCCTGCCGTCTGGCGCAGATTTATTTTGAGATGCGCCGCTACTCCGAGTTGGAACAGTTCCTGACAGGAGTGGGTGCGAGCGGCACATTCGACAATCTTCTTGTTCAGCATTTTCTCGCTATGATGAAGCTGGCGCAGGGTGATCCAGTCGCGGCTCAATCTCTCCTAGACCAAGTGCCCCTCGACTACAGCCCACACCCTTGGATCTGGCGCACCCGATTCATGGCAGCCCTTTACCTGCGCGATTA
>Ga0126381_100005954_pt1 | contig 13467 bp, 11 predicted proteins | sample PanSoiMetPlot_28_FD_96465 | JGI IMG/M metagenome (GOLD analysis project Ga0126381, IMG submission 96465) | Tropical forest soil microbial communities from Panama - MetaG Plot_28 | ecosystem: Environmental > Terrestrial > Soil > Tropical forest > Bulk soil | place: Panama | collected 2016-02-17
CGGCAACGTGATTCCGCAGTCGCGCTTCAGCCCCATCGGCCTGAAGTTGCTGAATGTTTACCCGGAGCCGAATGTACCCACCAGCCCGAGTAACTTCCTGAATAACTACGTTTCGAACACCGGCGGCAAGTACCGCTACGATCAGCCCATCGTACGCTATGACCGCATGATCGACGCCAACAACCGCCTGATGTTCAGCTTCGTCTTCCAGTACGGATCCGAATACCGGAACTCTTCCGGATTCCCCGGCGGCGCGGCATGGGGCGACGTGTACTCCCACCGCCGGCCCCAGACCTACATGGCGAGTTGGAGCCACAACTTCACCCCAACCCTGCTGTTCGACCTCCGCGCCTCCTTCGGCCGGTATGCGCAGAAGTTCCCCAGGGTCGATTACAACCTGGTTCCCAGCGCTTCATCGTTCGGCATCAACATCAAGCGGCCACCCACCAGCCCGGTCGATTCGCCGCCGCGCATCCAACTCGATCAGTTCGCCAACCTGTTCGGCAACACCGGCAGTGATCTTCAGACTTTCTATGCCGAAAACCAGTGGAACGTCGCCCCCAGTTTCTCTCTGGTGCGCGGCACGCAGAACATACGCTTCGGTCTTGACCTGGTTTACGCCGCCCGGGGAGAGGGTAACGTCGGTTGGGTCAACGGCTCGATGTCGTTCAACCGCGGCGGCACCTGGCGCTACTCCACCCGCACCAGCGCGTTAAACATCAACGACGGTTCGGGCGTGGGCGACTTGCTGCTCGGCGTTCCCTACAGCGGCTACGTAAACTGGAACGACACTTTCTACCGTTCCTGGCCCTATTTCGGCTTTTTCTTCCAGGACGACTGGAAGATCCACCACAACATTACCCTCAACATCGGCTTGCGTTACGACGTCCAGATTCCGTGGGTGGAGCGCTGGAACCGCAATGCGGTCGGCTTCGACTACAGCGCCGTCAATCCGCTCAGCGATAAGATCCTCGCCAACTGGCGGCAGATGCAGGCGGACTACAACGCCGTTCCGGCCAACAGCAAGTACCCCTATCCTGATCCGCCCAAGGCGATCTACGGCGGCAAAACGTACGTCCAACCGGGCGGTTCGCGCCGCAATTACGCCACCGATTGGACCGACATCCAGCCCCGCATCGGTGTGTCCTGGGCGATCTCTCGGAATACCGTGATGCGCGGCGGTTTCGGCATCTTCTACCGTACCGCCACTCAATGGGGACAGACCGACGGCTACGACCAGACCACCAATTACGTACGCTCGCTCGACGGCGATGTCACCCGGACGGCGCAGAATAACTTTACCGGACCGTATTCGTTGGCTAACCCGTTCCCATCCGGACTTCTGGCTCCGGAGGGCTCTGACGTCGGACTGCTGGCCAACGTGGGCAACGCGATTAACTACGACGGCCGCGTCCGGCCCATCCCGCGGACATATCAGTACTCGTTCGGCTTCCAGCGCCGGATCTTTTTCGATGTCGTGCTGGACGCCGCCTACTCTGGCAGCCAGACCGTACACGATGCCATGTCGCTGAACACGGATTACTGGCCCTGGGACCTGAACGTCGCCGCGCGGGCGAGTTCTAGTGTGGGTGACACCATGGTGCCGAACCCCCTCTATGGACTCGTCCCCGACGGCACCACCTTCGGCACGCAAACCATCCGGAGGCGCGAACTCTTCCGGCAGTTTCCTCTGTTCGCCAACATCACCAACAACACCGAACCGTGGGCGCGATACCGCTACGATGCGCTGCTGCTGCGCGCCGACAAGCGTTTCAGCGGCGATAACAGCATGATGGGCGCGCTCACGATGGTCTTTTCGTACACATTCTCCAAGAACATGCAGACCGCGAATTACTTGAATAACTGGAATTGGGCGCACGAAACTCCAGTGCATGAACTGGTGAGTTACGACAAGCCACAGAACGTGGCCTTCAGCGGCATCTGGTCAGTACCCTTCGGCAAAGGCCGCCGCTTCGTCTCTGGAAACAAAGTGCTCGAGACCATAGCTGGCGGTTGGATGATGAACTGGGCCTACCGCTATACGTCGGGAACTCCGGTCAGCGGCATCAACGCCGTCAATTCCTGCGGCACGTTGCTGGTGAGCTCGCAGACGCCCGACCGGCTGTGGAACAACGACCCTGGGTGCTGGAAGGGTAACCCCTCTTATATGCCGCGCGTCGTCGAAGATCGCTACGCCTGGCTGCGTTTGCAGGATAACCTAACCATCAATCTGGCGGCCAACAAGAACTTTCGCCTCACGGAGCGGTGGAAACTCAATCTCCGTGCGGAAGCCTTCAACCTGTTCAATACGCCGATCTATCGGGCGGCATCGACCAGCTATACGAATGCGGACTTTGGCAAGCAGCCGGTCGACCAGCGCAACTTCCCACGCCAAATCCAGTTGGCCGCGAAACTGACGTTTTGATATGGAGTGACCTTGTCAAGCGCCTCGAGTCTGAGGCACTAAATTCTTGAGCCAGTTCGCTTGCTTGCGAGTTGAACTGGCTCGTTTTTGGTTCAGGGACGGCCGGTGTTCGTAACGGGCTAACGTGCTGTTTGCCTGGACTGGATAAGTTTCGACGTGGAGCCGTTATCCAGTCTGGCGGTTTGCTTAGTCTTGCCAAAAGCAAATGCGGTCTTCCCACAGTGAAGACAATGCTGACAATTGGTCCGCGTTGCGAGATGGCAATGAGGGCAATAGACTGTCCTGGGGTTCTGAAGTGAAGTCTTCGGCGTCATAGGTTTGCTCTCCCTTAGAGTGCTTCCGGCAAGTTGCGGCAGGAAGTCTATTCTTACTGTCAGGTCCGTGGGAGAGCACGTGTCGGCCCACTCAACCGCTACCGAGCTGGATCTCTAGGCCCAGCGTCGGTTTTCGCACTCCTCAACAAGAGCACGGAAGGTAGTGTCCCAAAACGTGCTGCGGTCGCGATCTACTGGACGCCTTGAAGCAGCACGAGAGGGCGCGTAACCAAGCAGTTCCCCGAATATGCAGTCGCCGGAAATGTTTAGAGTACGATCAGTTCACCCAATTGCGGCGCTCCAGCCCAAAACGACGAGTGATGCTGCTAATTGTCATTTACCCTCAGGCATTCTACTGTTGGTTCTTTACGTGCACTATTAAGAGTGCCGTGAAACTCAAGCGTGCCATGCTACACCGAGGCACGCCTAGGTGGTGTCTTATGAAATGCTTGGTCGGCTTCATACTTACAAGCGCACTATGCGTGACCGCGGTAGCGCCGCTGGCCGGTCAATCCAAGGACAAGAAGAAGGACCCGGAGCAGATTGGCGACCGTGGCGTCGGCAAAGGGATCAACTTTTACTCCTTGGGCGAGAAATTGCCCTCGGAAAACAGATGGCACAGGAAATAGAGCGCCAGGCCAAGCTGGTCGATGCACCTGTTCCTGCGGAGTATGTCAATCGGCTCGCGCAGAATCTTGCTCGCAACTCCGACATTAAGGTTCCGGTCACCACGAAGCTGATCGACAGCAACGAAGTGAATGCCTTTGCACTTCCTGGGGGATTCCTTTTCGTCAACTCAGGTCTGGTTTTGAAAGCCGAAACGGAAGCCGAGTTGGCTATCGTTGTAGCTCATGAAATAGCCCACGTCGCAGCCCGTCACGGCACGCGCCAAGCGTCCCGTGGGCAACTGGTCGACATGGCTAGTGTTCCACTCATCTTCGTCGGAGGATGGGCTGGTTATGCGGTAAGACAGGGTGTCGGGCTTGCGATTCCTCTTACATTTCTGAAATTCTCACGCGGCTTTGAGCAGGAAGCCGATTTCCTCGGCCTCCAGTACATCTACAAGGTCGGATATGACCCTACGGCGTTCATCGACTTTTTCGAACGAATGGAAGCAATGGAAAAAAGGAAGCCGGGGACCGTATCGCAGCTATTTCGTTCTCACCCAAACACCGCCACCCGAATTAAATTCACGCAAAAGAATGTCGAGGAAATACTCCCGGCGAGGCCCCAGTATGTAATCACCACCTCCGAGTTTCAACAAGTCAGGGATGATCTGAGGATTATGGCTAATGCGCGCAGAGCTATTCCCGAAAAACGAGGGCCCACGTTGCGTCGACCGTCTGAAGACGACCGTGAAGGCGCCAAGCCTGATCAAGATGAGCGCCCGACACTGAAACGGCGCGATTCCTGAGGCGCCCTGCGCTGTTTAATGTCGAGGAAAATCCACCGCAAGTGGTGAGCGAACTGCCAATTTCGAGCCGCTCGCCGCTTTCGAAGATACGTATATGTGAAGGCCTGCATCCAAAATTCGGGAGACGCATGGCTGAGAAGCATAGCACTGCCGGACATCTAGATGTCTGATGAACGTCGGTTCTACGAGCATGCTGTTTCTGCGACAGATACTGGGACGCGCTCGCAGAGGCGGGATATGATTTGATGATGACAGAAGTTGGTTAACGGGCACTCCATCAACTCGTCAAAGAGGGGAGATTGCCCTTGCGGCATAGCACCTCCGTTCAAGACCCGGCTTTAAGATCGTATTGACGTCTGGCGGCGTTTCGATTTTGAGCGTTCTGAAAGCTCAATGGCGCTTTTCAGAAATTGTTCGAGCTGATTAGATTTCTTGGGTGCAGTTTGCACCATGCTGAAGTTACGACCACGCAATCACGCGGCGAGATCCGGGGTAGAACCGTCGACCCGTACGGGGGTGACAAAAGTGTCTGGCTTCACAGTCAGAACCGCACAATCCACCTTGCGCAGAATTCGCTCCGCGGTGTTTCCGATGAAGAGTCCTGCAATATCTGTTCCGCATCCGGTTCCGGCGACAATGACATCGACTCTGTGTTTCTGCGCCACGGACGGAATTAGTTCCGCAGCCGCACCTTCCAACAGATGCACCTGGTGCCGCACATGGTTCAGCGAACATTGCTCAAGGACATCATCCAGCCAAGCCAAGTGATCGTGCTGGATATCGGAGACCATTCGATCCATATCGCCCCGCGACAATAGAATGTCGAGATTGGACATTCTGGGAATGTTCCAACAGTGGAGTGTTATCAGGTCACCGTCTTCCACTTGCGCAATCGACGCCGCAATCTCAATAATCTTGACATTGAGCGCGTGGTGCTCTCGGTCGCCAGCGCGCCGATTAACTGCCGCGATCACTCGGGCGCAAATGCTGCTTTGCGTGGGTTTGATTACCAAGACCGGGCAGGGACACCTGCGCATCAGATCGACACATGGGCTCCCAAACAGCGCGCTCGTGAGTCGGCTCTCCCCGTCGGCGCTCACCATAACCAGGTCGTGCCGATTCCGCACCACCTCACGGATGATCTCAAGAGACGCATTGCCCCGCAAGATTCTAGTCTCGATCTCCAGACCCGCTTCTCGAACCGGCGCAGTCAGAGTTTCCACTCGCAGACGCTCTCTCTGCACGATCTGCTCCTCAAGCTGAACGTCGCAAAGGAACGACGACTGTCTGTCCGAACTGCAGGTTTCAACAATTGGGATTGAATCGATAGTAGCCGCCACAGTTAATAGCGCACGATTTCTCGCTGCGAGGTGCGCCGCCTGAGCAAATATCGTATTCTCCTTATCTGAACTGTCTGCGATGGCCAGAATGTTCTTGAAGCTCTGCATGTCAGTTCTCGTTTCACGTGTGTTGGGAGCAATTCCTTGACCATCTCAAGAACGCCACAGAACTGACTCCCGTTTCTGCCACCCGCCCAAACAGGTTCAGGCCGAAGTAAATGACGCCTGCCCAGCAATGTCGTGTTGGCGTAGCCAGCTCATTTGTCCCTTGCGGGCAATTCCCTGAATGATTCGCCACGCTGAGTCGAAGGCTCGGAAGCTTCGCCTCGCTCGGGCACGGCCCTTTTTATCGCAATTGGGTATAACGGATTGCCGTCCGCCTTGATCACCCGCGGTTTAGGAGGGCCGGGCGAACGTAAAGCTCTATCCAAGAACTCTTTGGCCGCACACGTGCCGAGCCAAGCGCTCAGCAGAAAGTCGGGCGTGACCCCTGCGGAATCCACAAACCGAAATAAACAGGTCTCTTGCCTCAACCCGGCAACACGGCTTATCGATTCGCATTGACCTATTAGTGTTCCGGAGTTCGGGCGGCAGCGGTGATTCGTGGCATGATCAACGCTCGGGCCCCGATCGGCCATGGCTTCCTCCACAACTCGCGATCTCGGTTTCCAAATGTCGCCTTCTAAATCCAGTCGGCTGCTCGGCGTCTCATGCAGACAGAAGCCCGCCAGATCGCTCACAGCCGGCTTGCAACACTAGCGTCCTTACCAGGTTCCGATGCGAAGCACGAGCCCTCCGCTGAACTGCAGCGCGTGAGTATAGGCCGTCCCGTCGAGCTTGCCGTGCCAAGAATACGCGTATGCCAGATCGGCAACTTGCAACTGAATGGCGGGACTAAGTTTGACGCCAACTCCGCCTCGGACCGATACGGTCAACCCGGTGTGTTCTGCGATTCTTGTGTAACGAGCATGATCCGGAAAATCGAGTGAAGCGCCGTTTTGCCCCGCCAGCGCCTCGAGTTGCACCTTCCGCGCGGGATAGAACTCCTCATGGGTCAGGGTGCGTCCACCGATCAGCAACTGGGAATATGTTGTCCACCGGCGCAGCGGATTCGCGGTCCATCGTGGGCCAATCGTGTAGGTCAGGGAGTCCCCGCTCAAGTTGTCGCCGAAACGCGTCAACTTGCAACCAGAGACATCCGCAACGAACTGCCAGTTCGGAGTCATGCGGAAGGCGGCCGCGCCACCTCCACCGATACACGCCCCACGTGCATCAGGTCCAAGGTAGTATTCGGTTCTGGCGGTCGCCATAAACTCGAACTTCGTTATGGGCGAGGGCGGTAGGTCGCTCGCCGATCGCGGCTTCTCAGCCGAGAAAATGCGATCCCCATTGCGTTTCGAGGGGCCCGACCGGTCCGTACGGTGCCAGGGTGGCTGACCTGCCATCACATTCGCCAAACTGCGTGACGGATTCAGTCCTCCACGTACGAGCAGACAGACAAATGGATTCGCCGTGCGAGCTTCGAGCCGCTTGACTACAAACCTATCCAGCGAATCTTCTGCGATCATCCATGCAAGCCCTATGACCGGGGTCGCGACTTGATCTGCGAAGCCTTGCTGGGGAAAAAAGGCTTGAGTATTTCCGATGCTGGCCTCGCTCATCGGTCCAATTTCGAATTGCTCGCTGTAGGCCCACGAAAACGCCGCGGCGCGCAGCCGGCTCTTCCAATACGGTTTGTTTTTGCCGAACTCGACTGACAGGAATTCGCGATCGTTTTGAGCGAAGATGTAACCAGCCACGGCGCCCTGCATCGGATGTCCTACATAACTGACGAGGAAAGGATCGCCATCCGCCCATCCGTGGAGGTTGTTCAACGAGTTCACGAAGCCACGGAAAAACGGAATGTGCGGATGGCGGGTGCCTTCTTCGGTGAGATAGCGGAAGCCGTGCTCAAGTACTAGAAATCCGAGCGCCTGGCGTCCGATTCGAACCCAATCCGCGCCATAGGGTTCTGCAGACGGCGGCGTCGTCGCAGTAGATCCATCAGCCGTTTCTTCAGATTTGCCTGATTCCGCCGCAAATGATTTAACAGTATTTCCCACCAGTAGCAGAATCGCCATCCATCCGAGAAATCTGCCCATTGGTCATTTCAGCCGCTGTCCGAAAGTTTGGACCGCCCGCGGCGGCGTGTCGTAATCTTGAGACGGCTTACCCACACGTGGCATCGCCGAATGATGTGCAACAGCCGGCGCTGCCGTGATTCCAAATTCATGCACCAGGCATCCTCCTGTGTGGGCGGTGTTGGCCAACAGAACGGCGCCAGCAGCATAAAGAAGCAGAAAGACCGCGGGCAGGGTTGTCGTGATGACCCGTGGCAGTTGGCGAGAGAATGAACGCGGGATCACAACAATCGCGGCAAAGACTACTGTCAGCACGCAAAAAGTTAGGCACGTTGTTTCCGCCAAGTTCTGATGCTGCTGGAGAATCTCCCCGAAGTCCTGCGTCCGTTGGATCTGAGAACGAGCAGCCAATCCGGTCCGAACAGCGACAATACTCGCTATCGTTCCCATTGCCATTAAAGACAGTGCGGAAAAGAGGTACGGCGCCGAAGATTCCGGTGGCCGTAGGATGCCGACCAGTACGAAAACCGGAGCTATCAGCAATATGCCAATAGGAAAATGCACGATCAATGGGTGTATCTGCTGCCACTCGGGGATTAGAGGAATTGTTGTCATAAATGTTTGTCGCGCGGCAGCCCTCCATCTGCCGCTTCCGCAGATGCAAGTAGATCAGCACGTTACGACCCATTCGTCGGCGATCCGCAAACCTTGCGGAGTTTGCGTCAGGCTGTCTGCGCCCACTTCTTGAGCCGGTATTACGAGAGAGTACTGATATGCTAGTCGGAAGGTCGTGCTCAAAGCTTTTGCGTTAGACGCCAGCCTGCTAACTCGGGACGCTGAATCCTTCAAGAGGCAGGAGGCCACATTTGCGGTCCTGAATCTGGTCGTTCTGGCCGTACTGCTACTCACTCACACGATTTTCGAATCCTATTGGGGCAGCCCTCCAAAGACATTGATCGTCGTCTTGGCAGCTGGTTTCTTTCTCAATTCCGCCGAATTGATCTGGGTATACACTCGAACGGCGGACTTCAACTCGACCACCATCACTGCGCTGACATGGACTTCAATCCTGACAAACATGGCACTCGCCTTTGTTCTGGCGGCTCTTTCGAATCGCCAGGACCTGCAGTACTTCGCCCTTCTTGTCGTACCTGTCCTCGAATCAGCCTTCCGTTTGCCGTGGATAGCAACTGTCGGTGTGGTTTCGGTGGCAGGGCTGTTCGATTTCTTTTGGGTATGGTGGTACTTTCAATCGCACCCTCCTGTTGTGATCGGAGAGTATTTTGAGGCCGTAACAATCTCACTCATCTACATCGTGATGGGGTCTCTTGTCTGGTTGCTGGCAGACAATCTTCGTCGAGGACGGCAACGGCTGGAGCAGAGTTTGGATGAACTCGAGCGCACCCGAAGCAAATTGCTGCAAGAAGAGAAATTGGCTGCCGTAGGCCGTCTTTCCAGCGCGATTGCTCATGAGGTCAGGAATCCGGTCGCAATGATTACCAGTTCTCTGGAGGCCACCCTAGCGGACGACCTGAATGAAGCGTCACGACGCGAGATGCTCGGAATCGCTGCCAGGGAAGCCGCACGGCTCGAAAAACTGACTAGCGACTTTCTTTCGTACGCGCGGCCGGACACACTAGAAAAAGAGCCCTGCGAATTGGACTCTATCATCGAGTATGTTGCATCCGTTTGCCGGCCCCATGCAATGAAGCGTTCGATCACGGTAGCAGTTCGCGGCGTGAGAGGAATACTTTTGGAAATCGATAGCGAAAAGATTGAACAGGCCCTTCTCAACTTGTTGATTAATGCAATGGATGCTTCGCCAGACAGTGGCACCGTCCATATCTCTGCGTCGCAGCAGGACGGAAACGTGTGCATCGCGGTCGAGAACACGGACGGACCCATCCCGAACGAAGCTGTGAATCTACTCTTCGAACCGTTCTTCACCACGAAGCCTCACGGAACAGGCCTGGGGTTGGCTATTTCCCGAAAGATTGCTCGCGCTCACGGTGGCGATCTGACGCTAGATACCAACACCCCCGAGGTGGTCCGTTTTTCGATGTCGCTTTGCACAGCCGTGGCGGCATCCACGGTCGCCAGAGAGGCACTAAATGGGTAGAATCCTGATCGTTGACGACGAACCCGGCATGCGGCGGATCCTCGCCTCCAGCCTCGCCGTGGACCAACACGTTATGTCGGAGGCGGAGGGTGTGGTCGAGGCACGTGCCCTTCTGAATACGGGTCGATATGACGCCGTCATTACCGACCAAAAGATGTCCGACGGTCAGGGCATGGATGTGCTTGCTCATTCCCGCGAAGTTGACCCGACGCTTTCCGTCGTATTTCTGACGGCCTTTGCCACCGTCGAACTGGCGGTGGAAAGCATGCGCCACGGCGCGTTCGATTTCATCACCAAGCCCTTCAAGCGCGATGTCGTAAGGGCTACGGCGCGGCGAGCCTGCGAGCGCACCTCGTTACTACGCGAGAATGGACTGCTAAAGCAGGAAGTGACGCGCCTGGAAGGATCTTCTGAAATCCTCGGCGTTAGCCGCGCGATCTCGGGTGTGCGCTCCATGATCGCGCGGGTTGCCCCTACTAATGCAACGGTGTTGATCACCGGCGAAACGGGTACCGGCAAGGAACTGGTTGCGCGCGAAATCCACCGCAACAGCCAACGGTCGGCAAGGCCGTTCGTGGCGGTCAATTGCGCCGCGTTCGCTGAATCGCTGCTGGAGAGTGAACTGTACGGGCACGAGCGGGGCGCTTTTACGGGCGCGGACCGCAGCCGGCCTGGTCTGTTTGAAGCAGCACACGAAGGCACACTTTTTCTGGACGAGATTGGAGAGCTCTCGTCCGCCGCGCAGGCCAAACTGTTGCGCGTTTTAGCGGAGGGCGAGGTTCTACGCATTGGAGCAGCCAAGGCGTGCAAGGTTGACGTGCGGGTGCTCGCCGCCACCCATCGGAATTTGTGCGAGCGCGTGAAGGAGGGGCTGTTTCGGGAGGATCTTTATTACCGGTTGGCAGTGGTCCCGATTCCAATTCCGCCGCTACGGGAGCGACGTGAGGACGTTCCTGCTCTCTTCGACGCGTTCTGCCGGCAAGCCAGTATGGAGCTCAAGGTTCCTCACCGCCCAATTCAGCGCGCGGCGATGGCTAAGCTTCAATCCTATGATTTCCCCGGTAACATCCGCGAACTGCGAAATCTGATTGAACGTGCGGCCATTCTGTCGTCAGCGGACGAATTTGTTGCGGAAGACTTCCTCCTGCCGGGGTCAGCGACACCCGGAGATCCGCGTCTCGCATGGATTCAGTCTTTACCCGACGTTCTGGACCTGAAAACGGTTCTGGAGGAATTAGAGAGGGACCTCATCCGGCGGGCTCTGGTTGCGGGAAACGGCGTTAAGGCGGAAGCCGCCCGGCGATTGCAGATCTCGCGTAGTGATATTGGCTATAGACTCTCCAAGTACGGCATCGAATCTAAAACCGAAATCGCGGATTGAAAATCCCAGTAAGTCTCCACCGAGTCAGACTGCGGAATTCAGAAGATGTACTTCAACGCAAACCGCAGGCACCGGCGTTCCACGCCGTTCGATCGGAAGTACGAATCGCCTGCCACGAGAAATCGCACTGTTCCACCTCTGCCCAACGTTTCCAGACGAACCACCCGACGTCATGTCTGGCCGGGATGATTCGCTTACCTGATCCTGTAGCCGGCAGACGGCCATCAGCATTGGCGATAAAAATCGTGTCAAAAAGATCTGACAAGTGAGTGTTCCGGGGTCTGAAAAATGCGACAGGTTGTTGTCAGTCCCCCCTCCGCCGCTGCTAACAACCCCTATGCGATTGAATCTTTCCCGATCAACAACAGATTCGGGACCATAGTGTCCATCCCTGGACCCACAAATGCACTGCAAAACCTCTGCACACAAGAGGGCAGATTTAACAATGAAGACCATCCTACGATTGCTGGCACTCGTCATTGTCGCCGGCATGTGTAACGGCGGTGCCTACGCCGATGAAGCAAAGAGCTATAAGGTCGTTCTGAGCAGCCTATACAAGGTCGGTAACACGGAGTTTCAGCCCGGGGACTACAAGGTGACGGTTGACGGGTCGAAGAAGGTTCGTTTTACTGCGATAAAAACCGGGAAGACCACGGAAGTTGAGGCAAAGGTCGAAAGTGCAGATTCGAAATTCGACCATACCGCTGTAACCTCGAAGCGCGTCGATGGAGTTACCCGTCTCAGCGAAATCCAGATCGGGGGAAGTAAAACGAAGATTGCGTTCGACTAGGTGCATGCCGTTCGGCGATTGCTGAGCGTGCGCGAAAGCTGAGGCCCCCCGGGTACCGTGTCGCAGAGCTATAGCCACCTCATGGTGGCGTAGTCCCGGCCGGTAAAACCCGGTCCTCAGCGGTCTGACGCTCAGAGATCACCGGCCTCACAGACCCGGAAAAACAGGGCCTCACTTTTGATCGTCATGGCAACAATCACTCGGTTTGGTGGCGGCATCTTTCCGGTGGGGGACGGTATTTCCAGGAACGGTGGTCAGTCCCACCTTCCCACCGCAGTTTGCCGCGGAACCTGATTACGAAAAGCCCGCCAGATCCAAATCCCGTGCCACTGCCTTCCTGCAATTCCTCTGCTCCGTCGCCGATCCGACCTTCCCCAATTTGCCCCGAAACCTACCATCGGCATCAGCGACGTCGAATCCAGCTCCTTCTTTTTTCCCCAAAGATCGGCCTCGTTTTTTCCCCGCTGCGTGCGGATCCGAAAGAACAGGGGGCGAGGTATTCTTTATTGTTTCTCTGCGATTGTGTCTTTCGTCCGCTGAGTCGTGTAGCCGTTCGAAAAAGTAACGAACTTTCTCCGACAAAAGTTCCGGGGCTAAGACATCAGAGAGTGCGTCGTCCTCGCCAACGAAAATACTCGCATCGTTGGCCGATATCGTTGCAGCAGTGCGGCCAAGGAGCGGTTACTGGCGCTCATGTCGATTAGGAGCAGATGAATCGGTCTGGAGTGGCATCGAGCAATGGCAATCACGTCGTCATGATTCCGACCTTCGAGCACGTTGAAGCCCGCGTTTCGAAGACAGGTGACCAAACTGCGGTCGCATTTGGTTCCGAACACGAGAACAGTGGGGAAACCCGAGTTTCCATACGAACCGCGCTGTGCCAATCGCCTATCCCCTTTCGTTTTCAACTTGCAGCCAAGCTCGATATTTGAACTGAGCGGAGTACTTCCTACGACGCTCTGAACGTTGCCGATAACCCTCCAGACCAGACCGGCTTCAACCACTTACACTACGTCGACCAAGTCGATAAATCTCAACGACGCGACTACACGAACAGTGATGACGTCAGTGACATGTCATAGCCGGGTTTGGGAATCTCAAAGCGTGGGGCACCAGTTCCATGTACCACGACGAGACCTGAATCCGTAACGAAATGACCGGCACGACGATCCGTATCCGAATCGAAGCCGATTTCCGAATTCTCCGGTATGTGCACGCCGGCATCGACAATGGCTCGGCGAATGCGGCAGTGGCGCCCCACGCGGGCGTTCTCCAGAAGAATGGAACTGTCCACTTCCGTGAAGCTGTCCACTCTGGAGCCTGGCGATAACACGCTGCGAATCACGCGCCCTCCGGAAACGATGCAACCGTGCGAGACGAGTGAGTCGAGAGCAACGCCCATCCGACGACCTTCCTGGGCAAACACAAACTTCGCCGGGGGATGCGATGGCAGAACTGTACGGATCGGCCAATCTTCGTCATATAGATTGAAAACCGGGCTTACGGCTACCAAATCCATGTTGGCTTCCCAGTAAGAATCAAGTGTGCCGACGTCGCGCCAATA
>Ga0126381_100005956_pt1 | contig 13464 bp, 17 predicted proteins | sample PanSoiMetPlot_28_FD_96465 | JGI IMG/M metagenome (GOLD analysis project Ga0126381, IMG submission 96465) | Tropical forest soil microbial communities from Panama - MetaG Plot_28 | ecosystem: Environmental > Terrestrial > Soil > Tropical forest > Bulk soil | place: Panama | collected 2016-02-17
CGCCACCACAACCGATGTCCAGGATCGCGGCATCGCGCGTTACCGTGACCTGTTGGAGCCCCCAGTCGGTCATCGTCGAATGAACTATGTTCATCGCCCTCACGGCGCGCCGGCCGAGCCAACCGCTGGGTTTCCGAACCTGCCTCAATACCCAGACAATCAAAAGCAGCGCCAGTGCCACCTTGAATATCAGAAACATTTCGACATATCTCCGCGCGAGGATTAGCCCACGGTACCATGTGGTGGTGTCTTCGCGGCACAGCCGATGACCGCAAGTGATGGCATACCATGTACGATCTCACGAGGTTTCCACGATCAAATGACATATGCGGGTTACTGGAGACCGCCACGTCGTCGTCGAGTTGCAGGCTGCCAACAACGTGCAGAGCTGCTGACCAACTTTCTTTTCGCGCTTCATTTTCAAGCAGAAGTCCACATTGGCGGCGCCCTTGTTTGACCGCAGTTGCCGAAGCTTAGAATCCTTCTGCATTTTCACCAGCAAGCGTCGCCAGTTCCTGTGCCGAACGGTTGGCGGTGGTTAATTAGCCACATCAGCACAGGGTAGGGTGAGGTGTGCACGAAATCTGAATGCCTCGTCGTCAAAGGATCGGAAATGCTCAGAATCACCCAGTTAGCGGCTTTGATTCTGATGGGTTTCTGGGCAAACTGGAATGGAAGCCAGGGGATCTCCTCGTACTGCTCCCACATGTTACAGGCAGGATCCGGCCATGGAATCGCGGATCAGCCAACGCGCGGGCAGACGAACTTTTTGGATATAACCCTGCGGAATTGATTAGCAAGCTGGTTGAAGTGTTGATACCGGAACGTCTTTGCAAGGATCATTCCGAGCTCCGTAACCACTTTTGCAAGAATCCGCGGACCCGTCCTATGGGAGCGGGCCGTGATCTGCACGGGCGTCGAAAAGATGGCAGTGAAGTGTCGTCATGCTGGTAGCGCAGATTGCGGTCCTTCTCCAGCGCCTTGTAAATGATCGCTTCCAGGCCCGGTGAAACGTGCGAATTCAGCTGTGATGGCGGTGCCGGCTCGTCGCGCAATATTGCGCCGATAATCTCGCCGGAGCTTTCGCCATCGAACGGCGTTCTCCCCGTCGCCATCTCGTACAGCACCGCGCCAAACGAGAACAGGTCCGTACGTGCGTCCAGTTCCTTGGCCTTCACCTGCTCCGGCGACATGTACGCCACTGTGCCCAGCATCGCTCCCGGGCTGGTCAGATGCTGTGGCTCCGGATCGGGCATTGCCGTGAGAGAATCGGCGCTGGCGTTGGCCTTGAACGTCACCTTCGCCAGCCCGAAATCCAGAATTTTGGTGTGCCCGCGCTTGGTGACGAAGATGTTCGCCGGTTTGATGTCGCGATGCACAATGCCTTCGCCGTGCGCAGCATCCAGCGCATCCGCAATCTCGATGGCAATGGGAAGAAGCTCATCCGCCGGCATTGGGCGTTTCTCGATGCGGTGCTTCAAGGTCAGGCCGTCAAGAAACTCCATCGCTATGAAGGCATGGCCGGCTTCTTCGCCGATGTCGTGGATCGTACAGATATTGGGATGGTTCAGCGCGGAAGCAGCCTCAGCCTCCCGGCGGAAACGGCTTAGCGCTTGCGCATCGCCAGCCACCTCTTCCGGCAGGAATTTGAGTGCAACAAAGCGGTGGAGGCGAGTGTCCTCGGCCTTGTACACCACACCCATACCGCCGCCGCCGAGTTTGCTGATGATCCTGTAATGCGAGATCGTGCTGTCGATCATTTCGAAGTGGGCCCTGGAGAAATTTGATGATAGGGCGAGCAAGACGACGGGTCAATAATGATTTCCGGAATGATTGCCGGCACACTTATAAGTAAGCGAGCTGGCTAACGGCTTGTCGGCCACCCGGACATTGACCTTGCTTCGCGGATTAGTCCTGCCTCTCTCCACAAAGTCACGTGAGAGAGGAGGACCTTCAAGCAGCCCTAGACCAGTTTGCAGCCATATCCTTCGAACTGAAGAGTAAGTAGTGTATGTAACGGTTGGCGCTGGTTAATTAGCCAATGTGAGCACAGGGTAAGGGTGAGGTGTGCCCGCCATCGCCCCATTTCGGCCTTCTCGGCGGACATATGCGTGAAGCAGTGCACGCTCGTCTATTTGACAGGTCAAAGGGATGAGCGATCAACTTTAAGTCTCATCCCTGCCGTTTCGTGATAGGCTAATTTCGCCACAGTCATGGCAGGTTGGACCGCAAACCCAAGAGCTACCGAAGCAACCGCCATCACAAACTAACGCTTTTCCTTTAGCCATTTTCGTAAGGCCCGCGCAAGATCCCAATACTGTTTGCGCCACACCCGAAAACCATTCCTGCCTCGCTTTATTTGCAACGAGGCGGTAGAGCCCCAGTGAGGAGGTCAAAACGTGCGCTCCAGATTCTGCCTGGTCTTGTCTCTAGTTGCATTGCTAGCCGTGCCTGCGGCAGCTAATCCCTTTTTCTTCACAGGAAACCCCGACGGAAAGATTGCCACGCTGGCGCGTGTCGGAAGTCTCGCCGGTATTCAAACGGAGACAGCTGACGATTTCCTGCTAATACCCCGCAACTCGGAGTTGCAGAACGGTCACCAATATCCCCGGTAGAAAACCAAAAAGCAACCCTCGTGGCTTTTACCCTTCTATTCCTGGCATCGTCCGGACATCGCCACGCTGGTATCGGCAAGTGTAAACCCCGGCGCCTTCTCCCCAACCGTTGGCGCGCCTGCCGCTGCCGGCAATTGGCGCGAAGCATACTACTGCCCAGACCGGTACCCTTTGTCGTTCTACTCCTGGCGCAGGGCCTTGAGAGGATCAATTTCCAGGGCTTTGCGGGCCGGAACATAACAGGCGAGCATGGTTAGCACCGCCAACAGCAAGGGGGCACCGGCGATCAGGCGTGGATCGCTGGTGCCAAGTCTCATCGACTGGGCAAAGATGCTGGTCAGGGCGGACAAGATCCTGGCTACCGCGACAGCGCTCAAAAACCCTAAAACCGTTCCCACGCTTACGAGGACGGTGCCTTCGCGCAGCACCAGCCGCAGCACCTGGATCTTGAGCGCGCCCAGCGCCATGCGGATTCCGATCTCCTTGCGCCTCTGAGCAACCGTGTAAGCCGTAATTCCGGCGAGTCCAATCGCTGCCAGCACCAGGCCAAACAATCCCATTCCCGCGTAGGTGCTCATCGAGAAACGCTCAGCCGCGCGGGTACGGTCGAGATCTTCATTGAGGGTCCGCACGTTGAAGAGAATGAGGTTGTGATCCATGGAAGCGACCTCGCGGCGAATGCCCGCCAGCGCATCCATTCCCGCATCCGAGCGCACCATAACGACCATGGCTCCGGCGGGCGGCCGGGCAAAATCGCGCTGTGTCAGCGGCAAATACACGATCGATGGATTTTCCGTGAGACCGCTCTTCAAGTCGTGGACCACGCCCACGACTTCGTAGGATTGCTTTTCATCCCTGATATGCTCGCCGATCGCGTTTCCGTTGCCGAAAAATCCATAAGCGGCGGTCTGATTCAATACGACAGGCAACGCGTTGGTCGCGTCGGGTTGAATCCGCTGATCGAGGTCGGCGAACTCCCGGCCGGCCAGCAAAGACTCGTTCAGGGCGGCGAAATATCCTGCGCCCACAGTCTCTTCCACGGCTGAGGTCTGGGTTCGCGAGGCTCCGCCTGAGTCTTGCGCAATCAATTGAACGGGGTCATTCGCGTCGTCTATAGAAAAGGGTGGCTGCGCGGCCAGGGTGACACTGCGCACGGAAGGTATGGTCATGAGTTGCTGAGGTAGTTTCTCGAAAAATGCCTGCGCCTTCGCCAGCGAGTAGCCCTCGTGCATGGGATCGATGGAGAAGAGGTACATTGTGCGGGGATCGAATTTAGTTTGCACGATGCTAGTCTGGCTAAATCCTATAACCAGAAATCCTGTGATCAGCAGCAGCGTAAGCGATCCCGCAACCTGCGCCACCATGAGCAGGTTGCGCAGCCCGAAGCGCCAGTGCTCAGGGAACTGCAGAGCGGAGCCCTGCTTCAGCGCGGGGGTCATATCGGCTTTGGTTGCGCGCAGGGCCGGTATTAGACTGAATCCTATCCCGCATACCAACGCGAGAATGAGCACGAACGCCATTGCATGCCAATCGGGGGTGAAGATGAATTCCTGAGGTACTTCTGTGGGTACCTTGAACCGGGAGTTCAGAATAGCGATGCCGTACGCGATCCCGTATCCCGCGATGCCACCTAGCACGGATAGCAGAATGCCCTCACTGATCATCTGCCGCACAAGTCGAAAACGGCTGGCGCCAACAGCGAGGCGAATGGCCAACTCCTTGCGACGATTGGCGCCACGCGCCAGCAGCATGTTGGCCAGATTCATGCACACAATGGTCATAATCAAGCCGGTGAGCACTAGAAAGAATACGATCAGGGGAAGCTTCAAATTCCGGGGAAGCGGGACCATGGTGCCTGCGGAAAGCAACGTCACACGGCGGGTCTTGTCGAAGGAGCGGGGAGCGGATGGGTCTTGCTCGTCAAGACGACGCGTAATCGTGTCGAGAGCGGCTTCCGCCGATTCCGTGTTGACACCGGGTGCCAGGCAGATCAGGGCCAGGAAATCCCTGGCCCCGCGCTGATGCAGGACGTCGTTGCCCAGCTCGGGAGCCAAAGCGGCTGGGGCTGTAATGGGAACAAACAGCTCAGCCGGAAAAAAGGAGAGGGCGCCATTGAAATCCTTCGGCGTGATGCCCACGATGGTAGCAGCCTGACCGTTCAGGCGCAGCGTTTGTCCCACAGCATCGGGAGAAGAATCGAGACGATTGCGCCAGAAGCGATCGCTGATGACCACCACTGGCGCGTTGCCGGGCTTGTCCAGCGCGGGGCTGAGCACCCGTCCACGCTGCGGTTGAATGCCCAGCACGGAAAAATAATCTACGGAGACAAGCTGCCCAAAGACGCGCTGGGGATTTGCATTCCCATCACCCTGGAAGTTGATATTGAAAGGGATGCGGATCTCAAGCCCCGCCACGCCGGTGAAGAGGCTCTTCTGCTCCCGATATTGCTCGATGTAGTAGTACGAGACGGGCTTTTCCGCCATGACCAGGCGTTGGGAGTTGGCTGCCGACGGTAGAGGACGAAATAGCGTCTGCCACTTCGAACTGTACACGTTGGTGGTGAGCCCGATTCCGATCCCGATGGAAATAATGCCGGTCAGGGCGAAGCCGGGTGATTTGAGCATGGCACGCCAGGCGTAGCGCATGTCGCGGCGCATTTCGCTCAGATATTCGAGTGGGACGCGAATGACTATGTCCGCGAACAGCCGGAACAGCCCCGCGGTCCCATGCTTTCGCGCGATCTCATCCATCACGTCTTCGCCCATTTGCAGCACTTCATTTTCCGTAGGCCGGTTTGAATTCGTGAGGAAAGGCTTGCGCAAGGCGCCGGCACATGCGAAACGCGAAAGTCGTTCTGCCTCTATAGCTTGCCCCCGAACTCTGGAGCGTGGCGCTCCAGCGAATAACAGCACTTGCGGCGGCGATGCCGGCAATCATCTGGGCTATGGGGATGTTACGGAGCATTCTTCTCCTTCTCAAACCGGCTTACAAGTGTAGCGGCTACACGGAAGAGGAGCTTCGCCGCGAACTCGTCAAGGATTCGCCAACCGAATCCAAGCAAGAACGCTACCCAGCCGACGACGCGCAAGCTATCCATGCAAGTTAGGCTCGGTGAGTCGTCCTCATACTCGTTTTCACTTCCAATCAATGTAGTCCGAATCTACCCTGCGACGACACCTTTTCTCGGTGCGTCCCGAAGTTACCGAACTGGAACAATCATCCATTCTCTGGAATCCGTTGTGCTGTCGTAACGGCACCGACAACAGCCTGTCCGCCTGCATTGACGTGCACGTGCTCAACCGTAACCCGTTGCTGTGCCGCCTTGCCCTTCAGGCTCTGCATGGCTTCGAGTTGCTGTCCGAAAAGGCGCATCAGCCGTGTCGCCCTGATCACATTGCGGTTAATGATGTCCACGTATTGGTCAGTGGTGATCGCGACATTTACGCATTAGTTGCGGAACTGGCGGGCGGACTCAAGGATGATGAAGCAACCACGGAAGACATTATCGACACCCTAATCTCCCTGATCCCAGGATTCGAGTCGAGGGCTGGTTTTGCTGCATTTGGGCGTGGAGGGAAGGATGTCTAAACCGGAGATGGTGGCAAATCTACGTAGCGCAATTGATGAAGCTGTTTCCGCCTCTGTTCAAGCGGTGAAATTGCCCGGCATTGATGGGGCTGATGTGCGAACGGTGAATATGACTACAGAGCAGTTACATCAAGTCGCGGCCCAACTTAACCAAGGACACCACAGTGAGTCTATTGTTGCCGCCGAAGTCGAATTGTTCTTGCGAATTTCCAACGCCGACGTCTTGCTCTCGATTGAGCCTACGGAATTTCGGGTTGCAGTCGAGGCTCATGAGAATGACCTTCGCGTAGCCGCAAGCACAGACAAAGACTGGGCCAGGGCTTGGGAGCGTGGCATAGAACCGACCAGGCAACGCGCTTTGCAAGCCATGAAAGAAGATGTCTGGAACTTGGACGCAACCCTGGCCGAAGACAGCCACACCTTTCAGGCCTTGGGCCTGGAGAGTGCAATGACGAATCGTAGCGTTTAGAGCGCATTTTTTCTCTTCAACAAATAGGGGATTTTGGAACGGAGCACAGCTAATTAACAGATGGGTGACCTCGGGCACAACATGCAGATGACCCCTCGAGGGGCGCGTGTTATCGTTTTGCTCGAGGCGGGGGCAGGCGGCGTCAGCCCACCTACAAGCAGTCAACGAAAGATATTGCTGTGCCTGAATCGGCGGCTGACGTGAGGCGAATGCTGGCGGAGACAATGGCCGAGGTGAAAGCTGGAAGGATGGACCCGAAGGTCGCAAACACCGTCGCCTACGTTGGAACTGTTCTGTTGCGGGCGTATGAAACGGACTCGGCTCCCAGTGCGGATACGCCAGCCCAGCCATACGTGCCCCTCATCTATCGCTCACCGCGACGCTCGCACATCGAGAGCGATCAGGACCAGAGAGCCGGTCTTCCTAAACAAACGCTTGCAAGGCTGCGGTACCCAGGCCGGCGACTGCGCCAACCATTGCCACTGCTCCGTACACCGTAAGCGCTGTGCGCCACGAGATCGTGCGCCCGAGGATCAGCATGGAATACACGCTGAATGCTCCCAGGGTGCACAGGAGTGTGACCACGTAGGGAAGGGGCACGCCTCGCGACATGAGCAGGAATGCCCCGGCGACGTCGAAGGCGATCGGCACGGGCAGGAAAGCCCCAACCAGCGCAATCAGCAGGATGCCGATCACCGAGAAGCTCGACGGAATGTCGCGTGCCGGCACGATTTCGATAAACAGGGCGCCCAGAAGTCCGGCGAGTACCATCAACGGCACCGTAGTGATCACGAGCTTCGCCAAGTTCACCAGATACTGCCTCAGCATGGACGCGGTCGGCCAAAACCATCCTTCGCTCTGTGGAATCTCGCATGAAACGTTAATGGGCTTCACGCGCCGCGTGAGCCATGGAACAAGCGCGATCAGCACCAGCGGCGCTGCCACGCGCACCAGCGCCACGGGAAAAGGAAAGAGCGCGAACAGCATCGCCAGCACGACGACATTCAGCGTCGGAGAGCTGATCATCGTACCCAGCACAGCGCTCGGGCCGGCGCCAGCCTGGTAGAGACTCTGCCCTATCGGCGCGACGCAATTGGCACACACTCCGAGCGGCACGCCGGTTGCCGCGCCTGCCAGCGTGTCAGCGAACTCGCTCCTGAAGCGCCGTCTTGGCAACAACGGGAGCAGAGTCAACACTGCCGCGCCGAAACAGATGCCGAAGGTCATGCCGATGCGGTTGGAATACATCCAATCGACTGTCGTGTGGCCGATGCGTGTTGCCAGCGGCATCTCCGGCTTCACAGGCAAGAGTGCGTCGAAGCTCAGCGCACCAACGACGTGAATGTTTTTGCCGCTGTGCAGCTTCTTTAGCAACGACGGGTAGCGCGAGCCCACCCAGAAATACAGGGCAATTGCAGCGCAGAGCAGTGCCGCGACCGCGGCCTGCAGAACGACAGGCTTTTTCGCACACGCTCCAGCCGGAACTAGGACCTGGCTGCTTGCAACCGATGACATGCTTCGCTCCCCCCACTAGAGCCAGAGACAGGCAAGTGGAGCGAACATATCTGGTTGCGCAAGCGACGAGCAATAGTGGAAAAGCAGTAGTTTGCGAATGAGTCGAGTCGCAGCGAGAAGGCGCGCCATTCGTCGAACACATTGCAACAGTGTGGTTAATTAGCCAATGTAACGGCGGCTTCTCTCACACTGTCCATGAAGATAATCCGATGCAGACAGAGATCCTTTCTGCATGAGCCGCTAATTTTGTCAGGTGGCCGCAAGTTCAATGAGGCGGTCGGTTTTAGGCACACCTAACCCTTGCCTGTGCTCGTATGGCTAATTACCCCTTCCCTTGGGGCGAATTGCTTGCTCCGTTGCCCTTGCGGCGCGAGCAGCACAGATTTCGGGACACACCTCACCCTACCCTGGGCTGATATTGCCGCCAACCGTGAAGGCTTGTCGGCTACTTTGTATGGTCCGTCTAGTCAGGCTTGTTCTTCAGCGTCTTTTTTTGCTTCTGCTTCGAGGGCAGCTTCGCATGCATCCATTTGGCGTTCGATGCGTCTATCAGCACGAACGATATCCCGCGGTGGCTCGAGGCGCTGAAACAGCGGACAGGCCGGCACCCGACTTTTGGCCGATTCCCAAAACTCCTGGTCTTCCAGGCTCAGTTGCTTCCGCCTCCAAATCAGTTTGCGGATGCAAAAGATGCGGTACACCTGGTGGCAGTCCTCCTCCGGTAGCACCCGGATAAGATCGTGGTCAGGTATCTCGTCCGTCCAGTAAATTCCCGTCAACGGAATCATGCCGATGACAACCCCAGCGTCGGGCCGGTAGACGAGGGATGAGAGGTATTGCAACGCGGCTGCGCCAATGGTTTCCATGCAGAAAATTTGTCACCGAGAATGTACGCCGCTACCTGGGTTTGCGGCGTAGACTCACAATCCAAAACCCTGCCCTACGGCACCAATCAGATACTAACCCCCGGTACTAACCCCCGGTAAGCAGTCGCAGGCCGAACTCAATCTGCCGAGGGGCCCCGAGCGAGTACACGCCTGTTCCGACGCCGACACGATCTATGTTGTGGCCAAGGGCAGTGGTTCCATTGATCTGTCCCGAAGCTCCCGTCAACAATCCATTGAGCGAAGTGGCCGATAGATCGAAATTTGCGAAGTTGAACAAGCATAGAAGGCGACACTGGGTTGCAACGTGACCACATTGTCTGAGATCGTCGTGAATCGCCACACCACGAACATTCGGGAAATATTGGGGAATCTGTTCCCATCCCGAGGGAACATCCGTATCAGGCATAGATGTCACGGCCGGCTGCTTGCCCACGTCACTCCGCGCTGCATGAGTGCATGCGCTTGTGGGATATCCCACTCCTCCGGAGCGTGACCGATTGCACTGTAGAAAACACGGCCATGTCCCCAGCGGCGCTTCCACGCTACCGGCATGACGGTGCCGGCAATCCACGAACACGGCCGAGCACTGAAGGTGGTAGTCGCTAAGACATGATTATCCGGCGCAACCAGCATATAGTACTGCTCAGAGCGCACCTGGAAGTCGCTCAAGCCGGAGGTGATTGGATCCGATGACGATGTTATATGAACGGTGTATTCCACTATGTCACCCGGGTGTGCTGCGAACGATCCGCCAAGCAAGAAATGAAAGCCGGGATTGCTGCGAAAGGCGTCAGCGGTACCGTGAAAGCCCACCAGCCCCGCTCCTTCCTCTATAGCCCGCAGCACTCCCTGCTGTTGTCTCCACGTCAGCTCGCCTTGGGTCCACACCGGAAGGATCAGATCGCGTTGATTGAGGCCTGCTGATTCCAGAACCGCCAGGTCGGGCGTGACCTCAACGTCGAAGCCATCGAGAAGGCGATCTTTGACAAGAGCAGCAAATCGTTCTGGCTGGTGTCCAGGCCAGCCGCCGTACAGTATTAAGGCATTCGGCATAGAGTGCTCCACTTAGGCGGTCGGGCGATAGGAGAGTTCGACGCGATTTCCGTCGGGATCGAGGATCACGCTCTCGTAGTAGCCGTCGCCGGTCATGTGAGGTCTCTCAAGAACGGCGCACCCAACAGTTTCGAGCGCCACAGTCAACTGGTCGATTTCCTCGGCTGAATCGGGGGCGAAAGCGATGTGAATGAAGCCGGTGAATTGGCGGTGAACATCATCGAGGCTGCGGGGTACAGACCCCATCTGCATGATCTCGAGACGTGATCCGCCGGCGAACGTAATAAAGTAGGAAGCGAAGTCCTTAGACGGATTCTCGTACCGCGGTCCTGCGATACCATCGAAATGGTGAACATAAAAATCCTTGAGTCGCTCAAGTTGGGTGGTCCAAAGCGCAATGTGTTCAAGAGCGATCACGAGCTGAATCCTTTCCTGTAGAACTACACTAACGATTTTATTGTGAAAGTAGAGAGTTTCCCCACGTTAGTGCGCCGTTCGGGCACCTGTTTTTCCTGTGCGACGTGTTCGGCAAATCTGCGCTGGCGGCTTGGCTGCGCGACAAGCGGCCGAGATCGCCACCTTCCATCGCCCAAGCCGTGCAAGCCGTACCGTTTCGAGTGACGCCTTGGCACCGGAGCAGTTCGGGCGAGGCCGTAAGGAACATCCTCAAAGTGGGAGCCAGCACCTTTTGAAATGCCTGTTCTGCCTTCATTTCCTTTCGGGAAGCTGAGGTTATACAATTTGCGGCCATCGCCCACAGGAGGAAAATCATGGCCGCTTCGGATGGGCAGATTCAGCCCGCTTCGCAACCCCCCTGTTGCTCATGCGCCTCAGCAAATCGCACCTCAACCGACGGCATTTGCCCAGTTAACGCAGATTTCACCTTATGTGCCATATAGCGTGTGGACAACGGAAGCGCTATTGGATTACCACGGGAAACTCAAGGAGGTGAATAGTTGACAACAACAGATTGCTGGAAAAACAGCGACAGCGGGAACATAGACTAGCAATCCTAGTTATGATTGGATTCGCCGCAATTTTGGCGGTCGGTTTTTGGTTTGCATATCAGAAAATTGACTTGGGACGAGACATCGTAATATCCGCTGTTTCCGCTGGATTGGGATACGTGGCGGGATACGGGAGCGGTCTGACAAAGCAAAGGACATGATTGAGCAATGTGAATTTCAATAAGTACCCAGTCCCGTTTCATTTTTGCTGGTCTGGTTGTGGCGGTACTTGTGTTCCGAATTGCAGATGCGACAAGTTTGCCGGCTGCTTCGCTCGTCTGCGTGTCGCGTCCCCAGGGATAACGAATGGCCAAGTTCTCTGGTATGCGCCCCAAGGAGGCAAGGTTTGCCAGAATTGAGCTTGTTGAACGCAGTCGCTCGGCTGAGGCAGCACGGATTATCGGTTACTGCCCGGCGACAGCACCCAGAAGGCGGCGAAGGTTCTCTGGGGTCTCCGTTAGCCGAATAGCGTCAACTATGAAGGGACAGGCTGAGAAGCGATTTCCAAAGCTGAGTTCTGCCTTGGCGCGCGCAAGGGACGTGACTTTATCGGACTCCCGTTGTGCTGCCGTTTGCAGATACTCCTCGATTTCTTCCGGTGTGATGGGCTTGACACAGAACGCAGGCGCAATGTCATGGTTGAACACGTCGCACAACCGCTGCGCGTCCTCGATGTCCTTTTCCAGCATCGCCGCCGTGTCGTCGTACAGAATCCGCATTCCTGAGAACTGTTCATCGCTGATTCTCTGTACAGCCCGGTCGAACAACCTCCACTTCAGAACGAAGGTTTTCAGCGCCCGACGAAATGCTTTGATTTGCCATTCTTCGGCCGGAATCTCCGAGGTATTCAATAGCCGCGACAAACAGAGCGACAGAAGCCCCTTCTCCAAGTGAGCTTCGTTCAGTTCAAGTGCTCGTATATTGCAGTAGCCTACGCACTCGAAAACGAAAGCGGCATCCCAATCTTCGATGGTAATCGCCGCGCCGGATGTTCCATTGGTCTCCAGGTTACGTGTAAGCGGTTCGACGAATCCCCCGAGTTTTCCAATTCAAGGTCTGCCGCACCTAATGCCCCAAATGTGAATAGGGGTAAGGGTAGGTGTGCCAAAATCTCTCGATTCGGTTTTCTCGCGGGAATATGTGTGAGGCGCCTTAACAGAGATTCTGCGGGTTTCTGGGTTATTAATCGCTGAAGGAGCGGCCCTTCGCGAACTTCGGGCGGGGAGTTGTGACGCGATACCAGGGTTCCATGTGATGTTTTTGGTAGACCCTGAAATGTCACGTATTGTCCCGAATTGCCACTTCCAAATCCAGACCCGTTGAGTTACCACTAACTCTGTCTACCTAGACTCCCCCCGGTCCTCTGTAGAACAACCCTAGTCAACTTAGAAAAAGAGGTGTGCGTCATGGATCGTCTCCTTGGTTCCGCAAAGAGTGCAGGCTTGTGCTGTGTCCTGTGCCTCATCCTGTCCCCAATCCTGTTTGCGACCACTTACGATTTGCAGAGCGACTGGAACACGATTAACCCAAACGGAACGTGGTCCTTCCTCCAGGGCTCAGCTCTTCTTCCGTACCAGAGTGCATGCGGATTCTTTTCGCCCGGTTGCCCCGGCTCCTCCAACCCCCCTGGGTATCTACCGATTTGGGCACAGATTCCCCTGAGTGCCACGCCCAATCCACCCTATTCCATGCCCGGAGACATCTGGACGCACAGCGTGGATTCATTTAACGGCCAGCCGAGTCTGGGCGAATCAACCCTGCGGTGGACAGCCCCTTCTGGCGGCGTCATCAGCATTACCGGCGACACCTGGTACCTACATGGAACGTGTTGTACCAACCGAAGTAACGATTTTTTCCTGTATCTCAATAGCATGCTACTCACTAGCGGGACTGTCAGCGGTTCGGGTCCAAACTACCACGATCTCAACAATCCACTCACTTTCTCCGCGAGTGGTTTGACAGTCAATGCAGGAGATATTGTTTCTATGGTATTCGTCCGGTCGTCTGGGCAATCTGCCGGTATGGAGGAGGGTTTAAATCTGACGATCACCGAGTCAGCACTTAGCGTACCGGAACCCTCCAGCCTTTTCCTCCTGGCTACCGGGTTGACGGGCGTTGGCGGCGCAATCCGTAGGAAACTTCGCAGCTAGATTAAGCGGCTTTTTATTGAGCAGAGGATGAACTGCGTGAGTGGGAGCGAATTTCAAGTCGCCTAAGATACCGATATTCGGCGGCTTCGATCACAGGCGACCGTGTTACGGCATGCAAAACTATAAGCTGACGGCCTCCAAACCGACTGCGAAATGAATTATCCCTCCCCCCAAAAATTC
>Ga0126381_100005957_pt1 | contig 13463 bp, 13 predicted proteins | sample PanSoiMetPlot_28_FD_96465 | JGI IMG/M metagenome (GOLD analysis project Ga0126381, IMG submission 96465) | Tropical forest soil microbial communities from Panama - MetaG Plot_28 | ecosystem: Environmental > Terrestrial > Soil > Tropical forest > Bulk soil | place: Panama | collected 2016-02-17
CGAGCGGCTGCTGGTCGAGGACGGCATCCTGCTGCGCAAGTACTGGTTCTCGGTCAGCGACGACGAGCAGGAACGCCGGTTCAAGGCGCGGCTCGACGACCCCATGCGGCAGTGGAAGCTCTCCCCGATGGACCTGGAGTCCATTACCCGGTGGGAGGACTACTCACGGGCCAAGGACGAGATGTTCGTGCACACCGACATCCCGGAGGCGCCCTGGTACGTGGTGGAGAGCCAGGATAAGCGGCGGGCCAGGATCAACATGATCTCCCACCTGCTGTCCACGCTGCCCTACCACGAGGTGCGGCGCGCGCCGATCAAGCTGCCGCACCGGCCGCCGCCGCAAGGGTACGTGCGGGCGCCGCGCGAGATGCAGACCTACGTGCCCGACCACGCCGCCGCGCTCAGTCACGAATGACCGCGGCCAGGGCTGCCCGAACTCTCGTACGACGGCGGCTTTCATGTTTCCTGCAGATATGGGTTCCCGAATTGCTCTCCTCGCGGCCGGCAAAAGCGCCCCGGGGGCATTCGGGCCATCGGCAAGGGCCATTGGTCCCTCCGCTTCGCTGACGTGAGCGTCAGGAACAACGTCGCGAGGGAAAGGGGGAAGCTGGAGAATGTCTGGGTGAACACTCGAAGGTTCGTTTCCTGGATTCTGCTGGTCTCCGCCACCGGCGGCGGCCTGGCCGCGTGCAGCAGCGGCACTAGCACTACCTCGGCGCCGTCATCGCCGGCCGCGGCCGCGCCGTCGGCCTCGGCGACCACCTCAGGCTCTTCCTCCTCATCCACCGCCGAGCAGGCGATCACCACGAACTGGGAGGCCTTCTTCAACCCGCAGACCCCGGTGGCGAAGCGGGTCAGCCTGCTGCAGGACGGTCAGGCGCTGTCGTCGGTCATCAGCGCCCAGGCCGGAAGCGGGCTGGCGTCCCAGGCGACCGCCAAGGTCACCAAGGTCACGGTGACCTCGCCGACTCAGGCCAAGGTCACCTACACGATCCTGCTGTCCGGCGCGCCGGTGCTGAAGAACCAGACGGGCGTCGCGGTGTACCAGGACGGCACCTGGAAGGTGGGCCTGGCCAGCTTCTGCGGCCTGCTGGCCCTGGAGAACAGCGGGAACACCTCAGGGCTGCCCGCCGCCTGCAGCTCAGCGGCGGCGTAGTCGCATGGCCCGCTCGGTCGGAGTGACAACCGGACAGGTGGCCACGGCGCGCCGCGGCGGACGCTCGCTGGCGCTGGCCGTGCTCTGCACGATCTTGTTCCTGACGTTCCTGGACAACACCGTGGTGAGCGTCGCGCTCGGCAGCGTGCAGGTCGGCCTGAAGGCCGACGTCACGCAGCTGCAGTGGGTGGTCGGCGCGTACGCGCTGACGTTCGCCGCCGCCATGCTCGCGTTCGGCATGGTGTCCGACGAGTTCGGCCGCAAGCGGGTCATGCTGGCCGGCGCCACGGTGTTCTGCGCGGGATCGGTGCTGTCGGCGCTCGCGCCCAACGCCGGGGTGCTGATCGCCGGGCGGGCGGTGATGGGGCTCGGCGCCGCGGCCAGCGAGCCCGGCACCCTGTCGATGCTGCGGCACCTGTATACCAACGAGCGCAGCCGCAACCGGGCCCTGGGCGTGTGGGCGGCCGTGTCCGGCCTGGCCCTCGCCCTCGGGCCGGTGGTCGGCGGCGCGATCCTGGGCGTGTGGACCTCCATCGCCGGGACCGCGCCCACCAGCCCGGGGGTCGCGCCGCTGCCCAACCCCGACGCCTGGCGCGGCATCTTCTGGTTCAACCTGGTCTTCGGCCTGGCCGCCCTGGTGGCCGGGCTGATCGTGCTGCCGGAGAGCTCCGACCCGGACGCGCACCGGGTCGACATCGCCGGGGCGATATTCGGCGCCGCGGCGATCGGCGCGCTGGTGTACGCGGTGATCGACGCGGAGGGCGCGGGCTTCGGCGACCCGGTGGTGGTGGCCTTGCTCTGCGTCAGCGCGGCCGCGGCCGTGGCGTTCTTCTGGTGGGAACGCCGGGCCGCCCATCCGCTGCTTGACCTGCGGTTCCTGCGCATCCCCCGGTTCCTCACCGCGAACGTCGTCGCGTTCTGCGCGTACTTTGCGACGTTCGCGGTCTTCTTCTTCACCGCGCTGTACCTGGAGGAGGTGGTCGGCGACACCGGCTACCAGATCGCCCTGGTCTTCCTGCCGATGACCGTGCTGATGATCGCGGCGTCGCTGCTGGCCGGCCGGTGGACCAGTGCCGCGGGCCCGCGCTGGTCGATCTGCGCCGGATGCCTGCTGTTCGGCGCGGGCCTGCTGCTGACCACGCTGGTGCTCAGCCCGAAGCCGTCCTACCTGCCGCTGGCCGCGGCCCTGGCGCTGGCCGGAATCGGGCTCGGCGCGACGGTCGTCCCGATCACCTCGTCGGCGCTGTCCGCGGTGCCGTCCGCGCGCTCCGGCATGGCGGCGTCGGCGGCGAATACCAGCCGCGAGATCGGCGCCGTGTTCGGCGTGGCCATCCTGGGCGCGCTGGTGAACGCCCAGCTCCAGTCGAGCCTCACCGGCCGGCTGAAGCAGCTGGGGATCCCGGACAACTTCCAGTCGATCGTCATCCACGCGGTGGAGACCGGCGGGGTCCCGTCCAACGGCAACACGGCGGGCGCCGGCGGTGCGGCCGGGGCCGGCCAGGGCAAGCTGGTCAACGAGGTGATCAACGCCGCGTACGACGCGTTCTACTCCGGGCTGCACGCCGCGCTGCTCCTGTCGGGCATCCTGGTCCTGGCCGCGGGCGTGTTCGCGTTCTTCGCCCTGCGCGGGCGACCCGGCCCGGCCGAGCCGATGTGAGGTCCCATGTCCGAGCCGCATCCGCGTCCGCACGACGTAGCCGGCCTGGCCCTGGCGCCCGTGCTCATCAACATCGAGCGGAATCTCGCCATCCTGCGGGACAGCGACGACCTGGACTACTCGCTCGCCCTGGACCTGAACGACGACGGCCGCCAGTACACCACCGCGGGCGGGAGGGCCGGGCGCGTCCAGGCCTACGCCACCCGCGAGGTGGACCTGCACGGCTGGACCGTGCGCCCCACCCCGGACCTGCAGGGGCTGGCGGTGTCGCACGGTGAGTACACCGTGTCGGTCATGCTCGGCAAGCAGGTGGCCAACTACGTCGAGCACGGGACGACGACCTGGCCCTGACCAGCCCGTCCCGCCGCCGCGGAACGGGGCCGGCTAGCCGCCGAGGCCGGCCCGCAGGGCCAGCACGCGCTGCAGCGCGGCCAGGAACGCCGGCTGGGCCAGCTGGCCGTCGCGATAGCCGTCCTCCAGCCCGGCCGCCGCCTGCTGGCCCTCGCTGACGTTCTGCTGCGAGCAGAGGATCAGGTCCATTCCGGCCTGGGCCGCCAGCAGTCCCCGGTGGCCGAACGGGCCGTACGCGCGGAGCGCGCCGGCCTCCAGCGCGTCGGTGATCGTCACGCCGCCGAACCCCAGCCGCTGGCGCAGCTCGCCGCCGACGATCGCGGGCGACAGGCCGGCCGGGCGGGCCGGGTCGAGGGCCGGGTACACCGCCCATGACACCATGACCAGCCGGACCCCGGCTGCGATCGCCGCCCGGTAGGGCGCCTCGTCGGTGGTCCTGATCGTGGCCAGTGGCACGGTCAGCGTGACGGGCCGCAGGTCGGTGTCCTGCTCCGGCGCGGCCGCGCCCAGGCCGGGGAAGTGCTTGGCCGTGGCGGCGACGCCCGCGCCCTGCTGGGCCCGGATGAAGCGGGCGCCGAGCCGGGCGACCACGGCCGGGTCCATGCTGTAGGAGCGCTGGAACTGGTCGTCGAAGTCACCCGGCTGCCGGTACACGTCCAGCACCGGCGCCAGGTTGACGTTGATCCCCAGGCCGCGCAAGTTGAGCCCGGCGCCGGTGCCCGCGCTGGCCGCCTCGGCCGGGGGGTCGGCCGACTGGCCGATCTCCCGCTCGGAGGGCAGCGGCGCGCCGGGCACGCGGCGGACCAGGCCGCCTTCCTGGTCGGTCATCAGCAGCAGCGGTGCCCGGACCGGGTTCAGCGGGCTGGCGTTGGCCCGGTCGAGCTCGGCGATGACGCCGGCGATCTGCGCCGGGCTGGAGACGTTCTGGGCGAAGAAGATGACTCCCCCGACCTCCCCGTGCCGGATCAGCCGCAGCAGCCGGGCGGGCGGCCTGAGGCCCCCGTAGCTGTAGATCACCCGCTGGCCCGCCATCTGCTGGGGGGACAGCGCGGGCAGGGCCGGCGTCGGCGTGGCGGTGGCCCGCGGGGAAGGCGTGGCCCGCGGCGAGGGCGAGTCCCCGGTGGCCGCGGCGCGGCCGGCCGGCGGGCGCGGCGCGGAGCGCAGCCAGAGCGGGAAGCGTCCCGCCGCCGCGCTGGCCACCAGCGCGGCGGCCAGCGCCACCGCGATGATCGCGCTGGCGGTTCCTGCCCAGGACCGCGACCTGTGCAACGGCCTGCCCCTTCCCCGAGCCGCCGCCGCGGCCGGCCCTAGTCGTCGGTTCGTGATGGTAACCCGGCCGGCGCGGCTGCTCACCCCCGGTCGTAACTCACGACGGCGTACCCTCCGCCGCGGTTGCGGCGGGTACCCGGCCAGCCGCCTACCCCCGGCAGCGCCGCTTCCCGTCGTGACCGCTACCCGCGGCCTACCAGCGGCCCCGGTGCACGACCTCGTCGAACGGGCGCCGGTCGGGCCGGCTGACCGGGGCCAGCGGCCGCCCGGCCGGGTAACCCAGGGAGATCAGGAACGCGCAGGTCCGGTCCTCCGGGAAGCCGAGCAGCCGCCGCGCGAGTTCCTGGTCGCCGACGGCCGAGTGGCCGCTGCCGATCCCCAGTCCCGCGGCGGCCAGCATCATGCTCATCGTGGCCTGGCCGAGGTCGAACTGGGCGCGCCGCTCGTCGGCCGCCGGGGCGATCAGCGCGATGGTGGCCGCGGACTGAGCCACGTGCCCGCCGCCCCGCCACACCTTGGCCAGCTCGGTCAGCTGCGGCCGGCCGGTGACGGCGATGAAGTCCCACGGCTGCCAGTTCCGCGAGGAGGGGGACCGCCGCCCGGCCTCCAGGATCTGGTCGAGGTCCGCGGCCGCGATCGGCCGGCCGTCAAAGGCCCGGACGTTGCGCCGCGACCTGATCGCATCCCAGGCCGACACCACGCTGCCGCCGGCCCCGCCCGCGCCGTTCTGCTGGGTCATGTTCCCATGATCTCAGGCGCGGGGCCGCGCGGCGCGGGGCCGGGCCAGGTCATACCGGGGTATGACAACCCCGGGCGGGACGCCCGGACGGGCCAGGGCGGCCTACGCTGGCAGGATGACAGTGATGTCTCGTGCCGGGCGAGCCGCCGGCCATGCTCGCCCGGCCGCCCGGCAGGCCGCCGGCCGGGCCGGCCCGGCCGCCCGGCAGGCCGGGCGCGGGCTGCTTCAGGTGCTGGCCGGTTCCGACCCGCCCCCCGTGTGGCGGTCGCCGTGGCAGCGCCGGGCCGTTCATATCGGTCTGGGCGCGGCCACCCTGGTGCTCTGCGCCGCCAGCCTGATCAGCCTGACCGGCGTGTCCAGCTACCTTTTCCGGGGCCAGGTCACGTTCTACCCCGGCCGCCGCGAAGCGGTCATGAACCAGATCGTGAGCCCCTTGGGCATCCACGCCGTCGGCCGGGTACCGCCTGCGTTCGCCGGCGGGCCGCTCTCGTGGGCGTTCGGTCCGGGGCCGATGTCGATCGCCGCGGCCATGGTCCTGGCCGTGCTCGCGGCGCTGGCGGCGGTGGTGCCGGTGACGCTGGCGGCCCGGTACCCGCTGATGGGCTGGCGGATCGCGTTCCTGGGAATGCTGGCCGTCCCGCTGACCGGTGCGGCCTGGCTGGGCAGCTGGCCGTGGGGGCCGGTGCAGATCCTGGTCCTGCTGGCTGTGTTCTGCGCGGCCGGGGTCCGTCATCCGCGCCCGGTGCTGTGGTGGATGTGGGCGCTGACCCTGATCCCCTGGTGGCTGTGGTCGGCCCCGCACCGGCGGCTCGGGTGCGTGCTGGGCACCGTGGCCTTCACCGCCGCGGCGATCGCGGTGGACAGCATGAGCTCGCGGCGGCGGGCCCAGCAGGCCCTGGCCGACCAGACCGAGCTCACCGAGCTCGAGCAGGCGCGGCGGGCCGTGCTGGAGGAGCGGGCCAAGATCGCGCGGGAACTGCACGACGTGGTCGCGCACCACATGTCGCTGATCGCGGTCCGGGCGGAGACCGCGCCCTACCGGCTGGCCGGCCTGCCCGGGCCGGTCACGGCCGAGTTCGGGGCGCTGAGCGAGGCGGCGCGCGAGGCGCTGGCCGACATGCGGCGGCTGCTCGGCGTGCTGCGCAACGACCGGCCCGCCGCCCGCGCCCCGCAGCCGCAGCTCTGCGACCTGCCGGTGCTCATCGACGCGGCCCGGGAGGCCGGGGTGCCGGTGGAGCTGACCGCGCCGCCCGCGCTGGGCCAGGTGCCCTCGGGGGTCGGCGTGTGCGCGTACCGCATCGTGCAGGAGTCGCTGTCCAACGCCAGCCGGCACGCCCCCGGGGCCGCGGTCACGGTGTCGGTGGATCAGGAGGCCAGCGCGGTGCTGCTGCGGGTGGCCAACGGGCCGGGCGGGCCGGGCGGGCCGGCCGAGCCGGGCGACGGGCCGGAACGGCACGGTCACGGGCTGGCCGGGATGCGGGAGCGGGTGGCGCTGCTGGGCGGGTCGCTGACCGCCGGCCCGGCGCCCGGCGGCGGGTTCGTGGTGTCCGCCGTGCTGCCCACCGGCCAGGCCGCGTGACCAGGACCGTGCCGGGCCGGGCCACCGTCGGCGGCCCGCCCCCCGGTGGCGGGGATGGCCAGGAATACCAGGTGACCCGGTGCCTGATCGCCGACGACCAGGCCATGGTCCGGGAGGGCTTCGCCGCGGTGCTCGCGGCCCAGCCGGGCATGGCCGTGGCCGGGCAGGCCGCCGACGGCGCCGAGGCGGTCCGGCTGGCCGCCGCGCTGCACCCCGACGTGATCTTGATGGACGTGCGGATGCCGGTCCTGGACGGCCTGCAGGCCACCCGCCAGATCCTGGCCGGCCCGCCCGGCGCGGCCCGGCCCCGGGTCCTGATGCTGACCACCTTCGACCTCGACGACTACGTCTACGAGGCGCTGCGCGCCGGGGCCAGCGGCTTCCTGCTCAAGGACGCCACCGCCGCCGAGCTGGTGCACGCGGTCCGGGTCATCGCCGCCGGCGACGCGCTGCTCGCCCCGTCGGTCACCCGCCGGCTCATCGAGGACTTCACCCGGGTCCCCCGCACCGCCTCCCGGCCGCCGGCGGCGCTGTCCGCGCTGACCAGCCGGGAAACCGAGGTGCTGACCCTGATCGCCCGCGGCCTGTCCAACACCGAGATCAGCGCCGCCCTGGTCATCGCCGACCAGACCACCAAGACCCACGTCGGCCGCATCCTGGCCAAGCTCGGCCTCCGGGACCGCGCCCAGGCCGTCGTCCTGGCCTACGAGACCGGCCTCATCACCCCCGGGCGCTGACGCCCGGGCGGCATGAGCAGGGCCGCGGTCCGCTCCGCGGTCCCCCGGGCCCAGCGGCCGGTGGTGACCAGTCCCACCAGCAGGATCGCGACGCCGCACCCGGTGATGATCCACCAGCCCACGCGGCTGGCGTCGGCAAAGCCCAGCCGCAGCGGCCCGTGCAGGGCCGAGAGCACGGCGGATCCCGCCACCGCCACGCCGAGCGCGGAGCCGACCTGGCGGCTGGTCGACGCGATCCCGGCGGCCACCCCGGCCTGGGACACGGGCATGCCCGACACGGCGGTGTTGGTGATCGGGGGGTTCACCAGGCCGGCCCCGATGCCGAAGATCACGTAGCTCGCGATGAGATAGCCGAACGAGGTGTCGCCGCCCAGCCGGGTCAGCATGATCCCGCCCGCCGTGGTGGCGATGCCCGCCGCGACCAGCGGCGGCCGCGGCCCCCGGGTGGCGACGACACGGCCGGACACCGGCGCGAGCAGCACGGTCATCGCCGCCATCGGCAGCGTGTACAGCCCGGCGTGCAGCGCCGAGTAGCCGCGCACGTCCTGCAGGTACAGGGTGTTGAGGAACAGGAAGCCGCCGAGCGCGGCGAACGCGCACACCGCGAGCACGGTCGCGCCCGAGAACGGCGCGCTGCGGAAGAATCTCAGGTCGAGCAGCGGCTCGCGGCGCCGCGGCTCGTAGAGGACCAGGCCGGTCAGCGCCGCGGCGGCCAGCCCGAAGCAGCCGAGGATCGGGGCCGAGGCCCAGCCCGAGCTCGGGCCCTCGATGATCGCGTAGGTGAGGGACGCCAGCGCGGTGATGACCAGCAACTGGCCCACGGGGTCCACGCGGCGGGCCCGGGGCGCCCGGGACTCGGGCACGAACAGCGCGGTGAGGATGATCGCGGCGATGCCGACCGGGATGTTGACCCAGAAGATCCCGCGCCAGCCGACCGAGGCCACCAGCGCGCCTCCCAGCACCGGGCCGAGCGCCATGCTGAAGCCGAACACGCTGCCCCACAGGCCGATCGCCCGGGCCCGGTCGGCCGGATCGGTGAACGTGTTCGTGACGATCGACATCGCCACCGGGTTGAGCATCGACCCGCCGAGCGCCTGCAGCATCCGGAACGCCACCAGCCAGCCCAGGCCGGGCGCCAGGCTGCACAGCAGCGAGCCGAGCGTGAACAGGCCGAGGCCGGCCTGGAAGATCCGGCGCCGGCCGACCCGGTCGGCCGTGGAGCCCGACAGCATCAGGAAGCTGGCCACCACGATCGTGTAGGCGTCCACCGTCCACTGCAGGCCGGAGACCGAGGCGTGCAGCTCGCGCTGGATCGAGGGCAGCGCGATGTTCACGATCGTGGCGTCGGTGCCGACGATGAACAGGCTCGAGCAGCAGACCGCCAGCACCAGCATCTGCCGGCGGCGGCTGAGTTCGGGCTCGCCCATCTCTGCAGTATCCCTCATGCTTATTTGCTGGCCTGCAACTAACTACCAGCGGGACGGCCGCCTCCCCGGTCGGGTCCGTCCATGGTTGACTTAACGGCATGCCACGAGACGATCTTCCCGTCCTCGGCTTCGATGACGCTGAGGCCTGGGAGTCCTGGCTGGCCGGGCAGCACGCCACCTCCCCGGGGGTCTGGCTCAAGATCGCCAGGAAGAAGCCGGGCCCCGGCCCGGCGGCGTCCGGGCCCGGGGTCTCCTACCCCGACGCGCTCGCGGTGGCGCTGTGCTACGGCTGGATCGACGGCCAGAAGGCCCGCCTCGACGACGACCACTGGCTGCAGCGGTTCACCCCGCGGAAGCCGGGCAGCCGCTGGTCAAAGATCAACACCGAGAAGGCCGCCGAGCTGATCGACGCGGGCCGGATGCAGCCCGCCGGGCTGCGCGAGGTCGAGCGGGCCCGGGCGGACGGCCGGTGGGACGCCGCCTACTCCGGGCAGCGGACCATGGGCGTGCCGCCGGACCTGGAGCGCGCGCTGGCCGGCAACGACGCCGCGCGCGCGTTCTTCGCGACCCTGTCCGGCGCGAACAGGTACTCCATCTTGTACCGGATCGCCGACGCCAAGCGCCCGCAGACCCGGGCCCGGCGGATCGAGAAGTACGTGGCCATGCTGGCCGCGCACGAGACGATATACCCGCAGGCCTGACCCGCCGGCCCCGCTCCCCGGCGGGTCAGGCCTGCTGGCTCAGGCGCTAGCCTCGCTGGTCTCGAGCTTGGCCAGCTCGGCCTGCACCATGGCCTCGTGCTGCTCCTCGTCCCGCTTGGCGTCGCGCGTCCGCCAGCGGCCCTTGAGCAGCGGGATGCTGCACAGGAAGAAGATCATTCCTCCGAAGCACACCCACCACCAGTGCCGCCACTGGCTGGGAGCCTGTGCCGCGGCCGTCTGCACGGCGGCGGCGTGGGCCTTCAGGTAGGTGAACACGCTCGGCGGCACGCCGGCCAGCGCCTTCAGCTGCGTCCCGTACGGCGCCATGGCGTTCAGCTCCGACGAGTACGGGGCGATGGTCTGCAGGTCCGACGCGTACGGGGCGACGGTCTGCAGCGCGGGCGCGACCGCGATCACGCCCAAGATGGCCGCCTTGTTGTTGTTGATCGTGGTGAGGATCCCGATACCCTTCGCGCCGCCGCCCGCGGCCGCGACCGCCTGGGCGGCCAGGGCGGGCGGGATCTTGGCCGGGTTGGAGTAAGTGCCCAGCTTGGTGAACAGCGCCGGGTTCTTCTGGATCACCGCGAGCTCGGGCGCGAACTTCTGCGCGTTCGCGAGCTGCGTGGCGTCGGCCTTGGCGGTGGCGATGACCGACGGGGGAATCTTCTGCGCGGTGGCGATGACCGACGGCGGGACCTTCTGCGCCGCGGCGACCACCTGCGGGTGGGCCGAGGCGAAGGCGAGCTCGCTCTTGTACTGGGTCGCGTACGCCTGCACCGTGGAGCCGTAGGTCACCAGCGGGGTGACCGAGGTGATGACCAGCGGGATGATCAGGTAGGACACGAAGACCACGATCCGGATGATCCATCCCCAGATCGCCAGCCCGGTGGCGATCAGCGCCGGGTTGCGGGCCTCCACGGTCTCGGTGAAGCTGGCCATCCAGGGCACGTAGGCCACGCCGAGGCAGAACGACAGCACGGCCAGGATGATGGCCATGTGGTAGTAGCTGGGGTGGCCGCCGAACTGCAGCAGGAACACCACGGTCATCACCGCGGCCGCGGCCCCGCCGACGAGCATGAACGGCTTGCGCACCCGGACCAGGTCGGAGAGGAACCCGATCACGATCACTGCGATGACGTTGAATCCCCAGTTCCAGTTGCCCAGCCCGTTGGCGTCCTTGACCGTGAAACCGAACACCGTGGTCAGGTAGATCACGGCGAACCCGACCGCGGTGTAGTAGATGAGCAGGAAGATCGAGATGGCGAAGGAGGACACCACCACGTCGGGCTTGAGCAGCTGGCGGAACGGGTGGCGCAGCGCGTTCGCGATGTCGGCGTCGGTGAGGCCCTTGGCCCGGGCCTCGATCAGCGCCCGGTCGCGCAGGGTCACCATTAGCTGGTCGCGCAGCCGCGGGGACAGCTCGCGCAGCCCGACGAAGGCGATCACGAACACGACGAGGCCGGCGATGCCGCAGATGAGGTACTCGTGCGTCCAGAACCGGTCATTGTGGATGACGGCCGGGATGGTGGCGCTGCCCACGACCGCGACGATCAGGCTGCCCAGCACCGGGCCGCTGGTCCAGAAGCCCATGGCCGTGGCCCGGCCCACCTGCGGGGAGAAGTCGCGGATCAGCGCCGGGGTGGCCACCAGGCACATGCCCTCGACGAAGCCGATCAGCCAGCCCTCGATCGTGAAGCTCCACTTGTTGGTCGCGTGGGGCAGCAGGAAGGTCACGAATATGCCGGTGAACAGCAGCCCGAAGACCACCAGGTTGGCCCGGCCGTACCGGTCGGCCAGCCCGGCGAACAGCGACCCGAAGGCCCCGATCAGGGCGCCGAAGGCCAGGGTCAGCACGAAGAACGTGAACGTCATGTTCAGGTTGGCCAGGATCAGCGTGGACACCGAGCCGCCCACGTACAGCTCGTAGTACAGCGTGACCGTGGCCAGCACCGTGATGGCCAGGTACATGATCCGCATGCCGGTATTGGGATAGGCGTCTAGTTGCCTGCGCCACATCCACGACATACCGCCGCGGCCAGGAGCAACATCTGCTGTGGTTGAGCTCATGCGGAACCTCCAACGCCGGATGCGCAGGGCGTCGAGGTGGCCCCGCTGCGACACCCACACCCCAGAAGTACGATCGCGTACTTTTAGGTTGTGGCTATCGTATGAGTGTGGGTGGCGCGAGACAAGAGGGTGTGCTGGCCCGTATGACCGTGCATGCTGCGAAACAAGAGGGTGGGCTGGCCCGTACCCACGAGGGTGAGCCCGGCCTCCCCCGCGGCCGCAGCGGCCTGCCCCTGGACGCGGTCCGCGAGATGCAGCGCGACCGCCTGCTGCGGGCGGTCATCGCCGCGGTGGGCCAGACCGGCTTCCGCGACGTCACCGTGGCCGACATCGTCCGCGGGGCCCGGGTGTCGCGGGCCGCGTTTTACGCCCACTTCAGCGACAAGGAGGATTGCTTCCTGGCGGCCACCCGCCAGGGCGGCCTGCTGATGGCCAACCGGGTCATGGGGGCGGCGCGGCAGCAGCCCGCGGACGCGACCGCCGAGGCCACGCTGCGGGCCAGCATCGCGGCCTTCCTGGAGTTCCTGGTCGAGGAGCCGACGTTCGCGCGCGTCTTCTACATCGACATGCATGGCCGGCCCGAAGGCGGTCCGGCAGATCGAGGCCGCCCTGCACGCCTTCGCCGGGCTGAACCGCGCCTGGCACGAGCGCGCCCGCGCCGCCCATCCGGCCTGGCCCGTCGTGCCGTATCACGCCTATTACGCGCTGGCCGGCGCCACCACGGAGCTGGTGCGCGCGGAGGTCCGCCGCGGCCGGACCGACGCGGTCACCGGCCTGGAGGACACGCTGGTCGCCCTGCACCTGGCCGTCCTGGCCGGCCAGCGCTGGGTGCCGCCGCCCGCCTGACCGCGGCCGGGCCGCTTCGCCACGCGCCCTCCCGTTATGGGGCACTTCTCCCGGGCTAGCCCTCGACGCGGCGCGGCTCACATCGTACGATATCGGTATCCTGCCGACGGTATACAATTCCAGGCGCTCGCGCCCGGCGCTAGGGAGGAGCGCAGTGGTGTACCACGAGCTCACGGTCTGGTCTCGCGGGATCATCATGGACAAGGAGGCGCGGGACGTTTCCTCGTGCATAGCGGCGGCCGCCCGTCAGGCGGGCTACTACACCGAGAACGTCAGCGACTACATCGACGACCCGGACCGGACCAACTGCCTGGTGCGCAGGTACGCCCGGTTCGGCGACAAGCCGATCCTCGACCGATTCGTGTACGAGAACCCCAACCCCGACTGGGTGGTGCTGATCGAGGAGACCATCGTCAAGGCGGTGAACTTCCTGCGCGGCACCCGCGAGGGGGAGGGCGTCCTGGTGATCAACTCGGCCCGTGACCCCGAGTACCTGCTGAAGTTCCTGCCCGGTCCCATGCGGGCCAAGCTGGCCCGGCTCGTCGTGGTCGACGGCGTGGGGCTGGCCGACCAGCGCGGCGACAGCCCCTGGATGTTCGTCCGCAACTTGTCCGAGCTGGCCTTCGACCGGATGTCGACCGAGGGCGCGGTGGAACGGCTGGCCATCGGCATGGGCGTGGCCGCCCCGGTCATCGGCGCGCTCGTCGCGGCGACCGGCACGCTCGCCCTCGACGACGTGGCCGAGGTCGTCGCCGACCGTGACGCCATGTACCGGGGGGCCGAGCAGCACCGGGTCCTGGACCTGCGGCCGTCGCAGGCCGTCGGCTGAACCCACGGCCGCCAGAGCAGGGAGGCTCAATGTCCGTACGCGGCACCCACGTCCCCGAGCACCTCAGGCTGCCGATAGCGGGCGTGACCCCGCCGCCCACGGAGA
>Ga0126381_100005958_pt1 | contig 13462 bp, 13 predicted proteins | sample PanSoiMetPlot_28_FD_96465 | JGI IMG/M metagenome (GOLD analysis project Ga0126381, IMG submission 96465) | Tropical forest soil microbial communities from Panama - MetaG Plot_28 | ecosystem: Environmental > Terrestrial > Soil > Tropical forest > Bulk soil | place: Panama | collected 2016-02-17
ACGACGCATACCTCCTCCTAGCGTGTGAAATGTGATCAACGACCGCTCGGAACGCCGTGTCCCTCCGAATCACCGGCAAACTGGTATTCGGTCAACCGCGGGATGTCTCGACCACGTTCCTCGACTGTCAAGGTTGTTTTCGCGCACACTTCGCGTGCCGTCGGAACGCAGTGGAACGCAATCACCTCTTCGGCGGGGCCATGCTGCCGATCGAACCGGTAGATCGACGTGCACGGCTCGCCGCGCGCCATCTTCTCCTCGTCGTGGACGACCAGATACGTGCCCATGAGGAATTGATCCCCGAGCAGCACGGGATCGGTCAACGTCACGATGGCCCAGCGCTTCGACGGACCGACGCCGTCGCCGGACGAAGCGATACCGCTGATGGTGAAGAGTCCCAGGACTGCGAGCGCGCCGGCGATGATTCGAAATCTCATCGTGTCCCCCCTTTTCATACGTGCCGTTCGACACGCAAGCGATGTGCCGCGGTGATCAATCGAAACGCCGCCGGTAGAAACCGGCGTTATCGTGTTTGAGAAAGCCTTCGCATTCGAGTTGCGCCAACATCTCCCCGGCGCGATCGAGGCGGACGCCAAAGAGGCGTGCCGCTTGCGGGATGGTGACGACCAGTCCAGGCATCTCCAGAAACTCGTTCCGGAGTCGAAGCGTGTCGCGATCGATGGCCGTGGCATTGAGAACCATGTGACGAATTCCCGTCAGCACAACATGCCGTGCCGAAGAATCGGCACGATTCACAGCCGGTTCTTCGGATCCAGATACAGCCCCAGGAATGCGTGTCCGCACGCGCGGCCGTAGTCGGCGTTCGCTCGCTCGAGCGGCTGTAGACACGCCTCTCCTTGCATCGCGCATCCGTCCGCGAGGCACGGATCGCCCTGCTCGCCGCAGGCCGCGGTGTAGCGTCTTTCGATCGACGAGCAGTAGTTCAGGAAGGTCTTCCGCGCGATCGGATTCAGCAGCGCCGCCAATTCGGAGTTTGGTACGCGGCCGTCGCGAGCGAGTTCCATCACGCGAACTGGCGATGCTGTCGCTGTGAGGACGTCTGCCATACAACCCCCGGCGATGCGTTGCGCAACGATCGTGCCCGCGTTTTTGACGGAATCCCGCCGTCGGCTGCTTCAGAACGAGCAAGCATCTTGCAACATCGTGGACTACTCACATGAAAGCCGCATCCGCTGCGCTGCTCTCGCGCCTGAAGACGTATTTATTTCCACATGGGGAAGAGGCTGCACGGACAGTCCCGGCCATCAGGATGATTCACCGCGGGGAACTGCGCGCGTCGATGGAGGCTCCGTGGAAACCGTTCGCCGCGGAGGAAACGGTGAACACGACAGAGTCGACGTTCGTCTGGGATGCGACGATCGGAAAGGGGCTCGCGTCCGTTCACGTCACCGACGCGTTCGAACGCGGCCGTGGACGCGTTGTGATTCACAAAGGCCCGCTCACGCTGAGACGCGTGACCGGGCCGGAGGCCGATCGCGGCGAATTGCAGCGATACCTGAGCTATGTCAGCTATTGCCCTCCGATGATCGTTAACAATCCGTTTCTTGATTTCGGCGCTGTTGGACCCAACACACTTCGAATCACCGATCGACGTTATCCGCAGACGACCTCGGTCGATCTGGACCTTGGCGACGATGGGCGCCCTCTCACCGCGCGAGCCATCCGACCGATGATCATCGGTTCGGCGTTCGTTCCGACCGAGTGGTCGGCGGCCGGGCGAGAACCGCTCGAATGGAACCACATGCGAGTCTGCCGATACCTCGAGGCCGCGTGGCATCTGCCGCACGGCTCTTTTGTTTACATTCGAATAAAGGTCGTGTCGCAAGTAGTGCTCGCGTCGTTGGTGTCCGATCGAGGATGAGAACGTGGTCCTGGAGGGATTGTCCTGGGATGAGGCCCAGCGCCGGCTGAAACAGGTCGGCCCGAATCGTTGGGTCAAACCAGATCGGTTCGCGTGGCTCCGCGAGAGCGTCAGGCTCGTCATGGATCCGATGGCGGTCATGTTGGTCATCGCCGCCGTGATCGATGGGCTTCTTGGCGAGATGCGGGATGCCGTCGTGCTCGCCCTTGCGCTGATTCCGGTACTCGGCGTGGACGTCCTCCTCGAAGCTCGGTCGCAGGCCGCGCTCGCGAAACTCGCGCGCGCCGCCGCGCCGACCGCGGAAGTTGTGCGCGACTCCTCTGTGCGCGAGATTCCAATCGACGAGGTCGTGCCCGGCGATCTTCTCGTGCTGCGAGAAGGTCACCGCGTCGCCGCCGATGGCGTGACACTCTGGGCGGCGAATCTGGCCATCGACGAGTCGGCACTCAACGGCGAGTCTGAACCGGAATCGAAGCAACCCGAGGCACGATTCTTCGCGGGATCGACTGTGCTGGCGGGACAAGGGTTCGGCCGCGTCACGGTCACCGGCGCTGCGACCCAGTACGGTGGTATCGCGGCCCTCGTTGCGCAAACGGCACCGTCACCAAGCCCGCTGCAACGTTCTGCCGGGCGCCTCGCATCGCGTCTGGGGCTCGTGGCAATACTGGTGGCGATTGGGCTCGTACCTCTGAGCCTCGTTCGCGGCGATTCATGGACCGAATCGCTGCTCGGCGCGGTCAGCCTGGCGATGGCCGCCATCCCCGAGGAGTTTCCGATCGTCCTGACCGTTTTTCTCTCCGTAGGCGCGTGGCGGCTCGCGGCGCAGGGGATGTTGGTGCGACGACTCGCGAGCGTCGAGACGCTTGGATCCACGACGGTCATCTGCACGGATAAGACGGGCACGTTGACGCGTGGCGAATTCCAGCTCACCGAGCACATCGTCCTCGCGCCGGCGCTCTCGGAACGCGACTTCCTCGAGATCGCCATTCTTGCCTGCGAACTGCATGCAGTGGACGCGATGGAGCGAGCGATCGCCGCGCATGCGGAAAGCCACGGCCTTTCGGCGTCTGACGTTCGTTCGAGATGGACGCTGCTGCGCGACTACGACTTCGACGCGAACGGCAAGCACATGTCGCACGTCTGGCAGTCTCGCACCACCGACCACCTGTTCATCGTTGCCGCCAAAGGCGCGCTCGAGGGTCTCCTGGCGCACAGCCGCACCGATCCGGCGATGCACGCGCGCGCGCTGACGGCTCACGCCGCTCTTGCCAGCAGAGGCCTGCGCGTCCTGGTAGTGACGGGACGGTCGACGCAGGCGATCGGCTCGGTTCGCGACGAAGACGAACGCGACCTCGAGATCTACGGCCTGCTTGGTTTTCAAGATCCGCTACGGCCGGAGATTCCTGCCGCGGTAGGGCTGTGTCGGCGCGCCGGCATCCGCGTGAAGATGATCACCGGCGATCACGCGTTGACCGCACATGCCGTCGCGGAAGCCGCGGGCATCATCCACGATGACGCGATGATTGTCACGGGACGTGACCTGGCGGCGCTCGGTGATACCGAACGCGACGATCGCGTCCGACGCGCGGCGATTTTCGCGCGCATCAGTCCCGAGCAGAAGTTTCTGATCGTCGACAGCCTGAAGCGTGCCGGTGACATCGTCGCGATGACGGGTGACAGGGTCAACGATGCCCCGGCGTTGCGGCGCGCGGACATCGGCATCGCGATGGGGCAGCGGGGCACTGACGTCGCACGCACTGTCGCTGATCTCGTGCTGCTCGACGACAACTTCGCCTCGATCGTGGCCACGATCCGCGAGGGCCGTCACATCCTCGAGAATATCCAGCGCGCGTTTCTTTTCCTGATCGCCTTTCATGTGCCGATCATTGTGCTGGCGATCGTGATCGAGCTCTCGGGCCTGCCGCTCATCTTGTTGCCAATCCATCTCGTCTGGCTGGAGCTGATCGTTCACCCGGTGTCGGCGCTCGTGTTTCAAGCCGAAAGGCCGACCAATCTCGTCATGGCGCGCCGACCGCGCGATCCCGCAGCACCACTGCTCCCCCGCAGGGCGGTCGTACGTTCCGCGGCATCCGGCGTCCTGCTAGCGGCGACGGTCGTTGCGTGGTACTGGTGGTCGTTGCCGATCGTCGGCGAACCGCATGCCCGCGGGTTGGCCCTGATCGTCCTGCTGTCCGGCTATCAAATGTTGGTGTTCGCCGAGCGTCTCGCGTTGCCTGGGACCGCGGACATCGTCCCTCGAACGCGAGTGTTTTGGAGTGTCTGGATCATCTCAACCCTGAGCGCGATCGCGATCTTCTCGTGGCCTTTTCTCGCGCAGTTGTTCCGAATCGCCCCGCCCACGCGATCCGAGTTGGCTTGGGCGGCGATCACGGGTGTCGCCTCAATCGGGTGGAGATTTCTGCTGTACCGATCCCGACCGCGGCTTGTTCAGATCACGAGAAAGAATCAGCTTGAGCGTCACGTGATCGGAGCTCGACGTGAGGCCGAATCCGATTCCCGCCTCGATCTCGAATCCCTCGGCATGGTGGTCGATGACGCCCCACAACTGGTGCGACTCGTCGTCGACAGGTCGAAAGTGGTGTACGGGGCCGAAATCGCTGTATTCCTCGAGCGCCAGCGCCCACGCCGGAGTCGTGTTGTACGCGACTCGCATTGCCGGCGCGAAATCGAGGTTGCTCAGGCCGTCGTACGCGGTGTCGACGATCGGATTGAAGATGACATCGATGGTGTGCAGATGCCAGCCGACGATGGGCCGGACCTCGGACGAGAAACGTGACGTGTCCCAGTGCTTCGCATTTAGACTGAACTCGAAGTTCGCGCCGTAGAAGAACCTCCGCTCGTCGGCATGCGGCGCGACGAACAGCGCCCGGAGCTTCATCCCGTCGAGCATCGCGGATGTTCCGCTGGTGCCGGTCGTGCCGATGGTGTAGAGGGGCAAATACAACCCCGCCTCGAACCAATCGGTGACACCGTACGCCCACTCGGGTACGCCGTTGAACGACTTGTCCGCGACAACGGCGCCCGGGAAAGCAGGGGAGGTGCTGCCCGACGGCGTGAAGTTGTTGTGGACTGTCAGATTGAATTGGCCTTGCTCAGCGATGCCGGCATCATAGACCTGGATTTCGTCGGTTTGACCGAATCCGGATCTGGCGAAGAGCAACAGGAAGCCGACGCACACGACGGACGGCTTCAACGTGAGTGTGCGTCGACGCATCTCAGACTGGAATCGTCGCCGCCGCCCAGCCGGCAGGGTTCGCATCCGACTTGATGATGTGCGACAGGTCGACGAACAGATCGTTGCCTTCGCGGCGAATCGATAGGCGGTCCATGTTCCGCGTGGCACGTCCCGACATGAACGTGCCATTCGGCTGATACTTCGACTCGTGCTTGGGACACTGGAAGCGGTTGTCTTTCGGCAGCCACTTGAGCGCCGTGTTCTCGTGCGGACACGACAGGTTGAATGCGTACACGTGACCCTGCGTCCGCACGATGATCACCTGCTGCTTGCGATCGATGGTGACGCCGTCGGCTGCAGGGAACGGGTACTTCTGTTCTCCAGCTGCGTCAACGCCGTCGACGAACAGCACCGGCAGCGCAGCGAACCCGAGTGCAGCAATGAGTTCAAGGACATCTCGACGAGAAGGACAATCAGTGCAGTTCATTACCCGATGTTTGGCAGCGCGACGCCGCCGAGCGTCGTCAGAAACCAGAGAGTGATGCTCGCGATCGCGGTCACGCGCAGCATGCCCCACGCGCGGTGATCACCAGCTAACGCGCGCCGTTCTGCGCCCCAGAGCACGAGGCCGTTGACGATCAACAGCGCGACCAATCCCATCTTGATCCAAAAAAAGCGCGAGTAGAAGAACGTCTCGAAGTCGGATGCGAACAGCAGCAGGCCGCTGATCGCGATCAGCACGAGCGATCCAACGATGAGGCGATGCGTTCCCTGCAACGTCTCCAGCAGCGTCCGGCGCGAAGACTCGTTGTCGAGTTCCGTCGTCAACATCATCCGATCCGTGGCGACGGCCAGTCCGCCTCCAGCGATCAGTGCGCCGACGTGCATGAAGGCCACCAGCGTTCGGATTGCCGCATGGTTCGCATAGAAAGACCCCCAGGTTTGAAGCAGGTCAGTCATCAGCGGCAGTCTCAGTGATTGCCAAACAGCATCAGCAGATAACCCGCCGTCGCGACGCCCATCGTCGTGAACACGACGGCGCGATGCGTGTTCTTTTCCGTGTCGAAGTTGACGAGATTGCGGCCGCCGGGCCCCGTTCCGTACGCGGCAACGAATCCCACGTCGGCGCCGAGCATCAGGATGCCGTGCGTCAGGCGCAGCGCACGGTGGTCCGGCTCCTTCCAGCCTTCGACGAGATTCCAGACGCCGGTGACGGTGTTCACCGCGAACAGGCCCGTGATCGCCGTGCCGACGATGATGTGCGGCGTCTTGTACGAGCTCTGACGTCCCTGCGGATCGTTGTACAGCTGCGTTCCGAGGATCGCTTCGGTGCCGAGCAGCGGCAGCGTTGCGTAGCTTGCGATCCTATGAATCTTCGCGCGCGTTTCGTATCCCTCACTGTACTCGATTGCCTTGGGACGAGCGCTCTGGTCCTGTGCCGACTCGCCGGCATCCTGCGCTCGAACATTGCGTGCTGTGCCGAAGGCAGCCACCAGCAGCAGTGCCATCACACTCGTTTGTATTCTCATGTCAGCCGTCTTCTCCAAGCAGGAACGCTGCCACGATGTTCTCTGGGCGCAACGTTCGCTCAGCCGTGCTCTCTTTAGGAGACGAGGTGTCCCGGATTCATTTGCGGTTCATGTTTGTGTCCACGATCGGTTTGTCGCAGCGGCAGTCGGACGACGAAGGTGCTGCCGCCATCAGCGTGTTGTTCCACCGTCAGTGTCCCGTGGTGTTGCTCGGCAATCCATCGCGCGATCGGCAGTCCGAGACCTGCTCCCGATGTCGCCGACCGCGCGGGATCGAGTCGGACGAATCGCTCGAATACGCGCTCTCGATCGACGGCAGGAATGCCCGGTCCGGTGTCTGACACCGCGAGCCGAACGCTCGTATCGTCGCTGGTCATCACGACATCGACGGCGCCGCCAGGCGGCGTGTATCGAATGGCGTTATCGAGCAGGTTCGTGACCAGTTGCCTCAACAGCGCGTCGTTGGCGTCGATCGCCACGTCAGGCTGCACGTTGGATGCAAGATGAATGTCCTTCGCGAGTGCCATGACCGAAGCGGCACGGACGCACTCAGCGACGACTTCGTCGACGTAGAGCCGTCGCGTCACGAATTCGAATCCGCCGGCGTCCGCCCGCGCGAGCATGAACATGTCCTCGACCATCCGGGTCATGCGCGCGCTCTGCTCGTTGATGATCGACAGGGCTTCTCGATACTCCCATTCTTGTCGTGTGTCCTGATCGAGCGTGACCTCGGTGGCCGTCTGGATCACGGACGCTGGCGTTCGCAACTCGTGCGACGCGTCAGCCATGAATTGGCGCTGCATTCGCGATGCGGCGCCAAGGCGGGCGAGCAGTTCATTAAACGCCTGCGCGAGCTGACCGAGTTCGTCGGTTGCCGACGGCGTCTCCAGCCGCCAGTCGGTGGACTGTGCGGTGAGCGCCGCCGCTTGTTGCGCCATGACCGTCACTGGATACAACGCTGATGAGGCAGCCCACCAGGACACGCACGCCGTTGCCAGCACCATGATCGGCCCGGCGACGAGCAGCACGCGCATCAGCAGTTCGTGTTGCCGTGCGAGCGGGTCGAGCGTTCCCGCAATGAAAATCACATAGTTACCGGCGGCCGACGTTTCGGATCGCGTGAGCACGCGCCACGCGGTGTTACCCCGCATGACCGTTGAAATCGCCGGATCGCCGGCCACAGTACGGTCGCCTGGAAAGCCGTCGGGCACGAACCCTTTCCAGTGCGCGGCCAGTGGCAAGCCGGCGGCGTCGAGGATCGCGATGGCTCGGTCCGGCACGTCTATCGAAGTCTGCGTGTCGAGCGCAGCGCGAGGAAGACTGTCGGACTCGCCGAGCTCTTCCTGCATGGTGTGCGCGGTGGCGGAAGCAAGATTGGACAGTTCGGCGTCGACTTCCGCGCGCCCCCACCGCGCATGCAGCCACAAGACGCCTGCGCTGAAGACGGCAAGCGCCGCCGCCGCCAGCGCGCTATACCAGAGCGTCAGCCGCGCTCGAATCGACATCTTCATCGCGATACGGCGTGCACGCCGATCAACTGATAGCCGGCCCCGCGGCGAGTCCGGATGAACGATTCCGGCTCTCGATCGATCTTGCGGCGCAAGCGCTGCACGTAGACGTCGATGACATTCGTCGTCGGGTCGTACCGGTTGTCCCACACGTGTTCCGCAATCTCCTGACGCGAGATTACCGCGCCTTCGTTCCGGCACAAGTACTCGAGGAGCGCGTACTCGCGCGCCGTCAGATCGATCGGTTCGCCATCGACGAAAGCTTCTTGCGTACGCGTGTTCAGCGTGAGGCGCCCACACTCGACGCGCGCCGGCAGCAGCGGCAGCGCTCGCCGGCGCGCCAGCGCACGGATTCGCGCGAGCAATTCATCGAAGTGAAACGGCTTGGTGAGATAATCGTCCGCCCCTGCGTCGAGGCCGGTGACGCGGTCGCCAACCGCATCGCGCGCGGTCAGCATCATCACCGGAACCGCAATCCCTCGTGCCCGAAGGTCGCGACAGACGTCGAGACCGTTTCTCACAGGCAGCAGCAGGTCGAGCAGGATCAGATCGTAGGTCGTGTCGGCCGCCAGGCGCACCGCCGCTTCGCCATCTCCGACGACGTCGACCGCGTGGCCGTGCTCGCGCAGGCCTTTCGCGATCATACGAGCCGCGGATCGTTCGTCCTCGACAACCAGGATTCGCACGCCTTCATAGGATGCACCGGTCTGCCGGAGAAATGTGCAAAGCCAGCCGAAGATGAACAGACGATGAATCTTCCGGGGCACACGTATTGCTCCTCCGACGCCGCCATGGAACAACACTCCGATTCTTGTCAGACGCGCCGCCAGTTTTGCCTTCGCGCCGCGACGTTCGCGTTCGGTGGCGCCGCCGGAGCGTCTCTCGCAGGATGCAGCAGTCCGACAGGTCCGGGCAGTGAACCGAACCTCCCGACGGTCAGCGGCACGCGTGTGGCGAGCGGCATCAATGTGACCATCGACTCGAACTCGTCGCTGTCGACGGTTGGTAATGCCGCCCTGGTGCAAACATCGATTGGCGATTTTCTTTTGGCCCATACCGCCGCGAACACATTCATCGCACTCACCGCCACGTGCACGCATCAGACGTGCACGATCACGCAGTTCGGCAACCAGAATTACGTGTGTCCGTGTCACGGTTCGACATTTGATACAAGCGGCCGCGTCGTGCTCGGACCGGCAAACGCTCCGTTGCGACAGTACCCGACGCAATTCGTTAATGGTGTGGTGACAATCAGCGCCTAGTCCTGTGTAACACTCCCCCGCTATGAAACAGTCCACGGGATTCGCACTCGTGCTTCTGGCGCTCGTGGTCGGCACGCTACCTCTCCTCGCGCAGGATCAGCACGATCAAGTGGTCCAGCGGGGGCGATACGTTGTGGAGGAAGTCGCGCGTTGTCAGGAGTGCCATACCCCTCGGACCGACGATCACGAGTTCGATCGATCGAAGTGGTTGAAGGGCGCAACGCTCGTCGTAACTCCCGCAACGCCGATCGCAGGGTGGCATAAGACGTCGCCGGACCTGACCTCCAGTAGTGTGCTCTGGCAGCGCTGGGGCGACGAGGGTCTCGTGCGATTCCTAGAGACGGCGAAGAATCCTCGCGGCGGGAAAGCCGGAGCGCCGATGCCTGCTTATACGCTGTCGCACGAAGATGCGACGGCGGTGGTGGCGTATCTGAAGTCGCTGCACTGAGCCGGGGGCTCAGACCTTTTTTCTGGATTTCTGCACGTCTCGCAGGCGAGCTTTCGCCTGCGTCGTTCCACGCTTCATGCTCGCCTTGGCGGTCGACACAAGCTCCTGCACCACTTCGGTCTTCACGCGGTACTCCTCCATGAGGTGCTCGAGGCGCGCGGACCGTTCGCCGTCGTTGTCCGGTTTAGTAGGAGCCAAGTAACCGGATCGTACGACAGTCTCCGTCAGCGTCAAGACAATCCGTTGTTACATCCCGGAGCTAAGGTCGGGCTCGCTCCGTCGATCTCATCCCCAAGAAAATTGTTTTCGCGTCGGAGCTTCAGGAGGCTTCGTGAACATTCGTTCGATGCAAAGGCTGGCCGTCGTGGTTGTCGGTTGTGCGGCTCTCATCATCGGCACGCGCGGGATTGTCGCTGGCGACAACGACCAGGGCGACAATCGCTTTCACCCCGGGAATCTCGTGGTCAGCCGCAGCGTGTACGTCGGGAATCCAACCACAGTCACGGTGGGAGACGCGCTGCCTCCAGGCTGCGTGGCCCAAACCGTCAACATTCCTCTCATCGCCGGCGGGACGACGCCAGTGAACGTCACGTGCAGCACTGCCATCGCCGATGGCACCTATCCCGCGGTGTTCAACAACGACACAACCGACGGCAGCTTCGGCGTCACCTCGCCAATCTTCCTCGATCAGATGACACCGCACGGCGAGCTCATGAACTCGATCGCCATCGATCCCACGCAACTGGTCACCAGCTTTTCGTCGAAATCGGAGCTGGCGTTGAACCTCTCCGACGATCGGCAATCAATTACCTTCCTCGGATATCGCGGAGGCGCTGGCTTCGTCACGGGGCCGAATCAAATCGACGTGTCGAACTCGAACACGCCGGGCGTCGTGGATGCCTCCAACCCGGTCGTGTCGCAGTACTATCGCGCGGTGGCTGAAGTCGATCAGAACGGCCACGTGCAGATCACGGAGAACAACGCCTACAGCGGAAACAACGGACGGGCAGCCATCAAGGCGGGATCGCTGTACTACCTCACGGGCAACGACAACAACGGCGGGCTCTCGAAGAAGCAGCTCCCGCTGACGACGACCGGCGTCAACCTGACGACGTCGACCGGCGTCGAGCTGGTGTTTCCTGGGCAGGCGCCGACCGTGCCGCCGAATATCGACATGATCGGCGACTTCGAAGTGACGTCCCTCGGATACCAGGCGGACAAAGCGGGAAAGGACAACAATTTCCGCGGCCTGACGGTCTTCAACAACACGCTGTACGTGACGAAGGGCAGCGGCGGAAACGGCATCAACACGGTGTACAAGGTGGGCACGGCCGGCATGTTGCCGACGCCAGCGAATGCGCCCGGTGGCGATCTGAAAAAAGTCCCGATTAGCATCCTGCCCGGATTTCCCACGAGCCTGGCGAGCAACACCACGCCGCCACTGCCGCGATTTCCATTCGGAATCTGGTTTGCGAATGCGACCACGCTGTACGTTGCCGATGAGGGCGATGGCACGATTGCAAATGCCGCGACCGACACAGAGTCCGGGCTGCAGAAGTGGATTTTCGACGGCACCACGTGGCACCTTGCCTACACGCTTCAGAACGGGCTCCAACTCGGCGTTGCCTACGACGTGCGGCATCGACGGGATGAACCGCCATATCCGAGTCCTGCAACGGATGGTCTGCGCAATCTCACGGGCCGCGTGAATCGTGATGGCACCGTCACGATCTGGGCGATCACCTCGACCGTGAGCGCCAGCGGCGATCAAGGCGCCGATCCGAATCGCCTCGTGGTGATCACGGATCGTCTCGCCGCGACGACGTTGCCGCCAGACGAAAGCTTCGAAACGCTCCGCACCGCGCGTTACGGCGAAGTCCTGCGCGGCGTGTCGTTCACGCCTGGTACCGGCCTCGACCATAACGAACTACATCAATAGCGCGACAAACGGCCGCGGTGGCAACTCAGCTGTGCGCCTCCGCGGCCGCACCATTCCCTTACGAATTCTTCGGAACAAGTTTGTGCATTCGCAACTGCGCTGACATCACACGCTGCCACTGTGGCTCCTCATTTTCCGACGAGAGGGAGGAACCATGCACAACACGACGAGAAGAGTGGTAGCTGCGTCAGTCGGACTGGTCGTAGTCGGAGCGCTGCATCTGTCAGCCGGTGCCGACGATGGCCCGGGCGGGAAGCACGTCAAGCACGTGCTGCTGATCAGCATCGACGGGATGCACGCCCTAGACTACGAGAACTGCCTGACCGCTGGTACCTGTCCCACGCTCGCCCGGCTCGGCGCCAACGGCGTCCACTACCGGCGGACGACGACATCGCGTCCCTCCGATTCGGCTCCCGGATTGATGGCCCTGGTGACGGGCGGTACGCCTCGGACGACGGGCATCTACTACGACGTCGCGTACGATCGCGTGCTCGCGCCGCCGACCATCACGACGGGCAACGGCCTCGCCGGCGGGCCTTGCGCGGCCGGCGTTGTGAACGGCACGCAGACCGAATACGAAGAAGGCGTCGACCTCGATCAGACGCTACTCAACGGCGGCGGACCGTATGTGCCGCTGGATGGCGGCTTCCTGTCGATCGATCCGTTGAAGTTGCCGCGCGATCCATTTTCGAAACCCACACCCTGCGCTCCCGTGTATCCCTGGAACTTCCTCCGAACGAACACGATCTACGGAGTGATCCATGCGGCCGGGCGCCGCACCGCGTGGGCAGACAAACATGCGGTCTACGCGATGGTGTCCGGACCGACCAAAACGTCGACGCCGAGCAACGTCGACGACTATTACTCGCCGGACGTCAACTCGAACATCGTGAACCTGCCAGGTATCCGCACGGCGACGGGCGTTTCGTGCGATCCCCTCCCTGACACAAGCGCAAGCGTGGGCGCGTGGACCGATAGCTTCCAAGACATCCAGTGCTACGACCAGTTGAAAGTCAACGCCGTGGTCAACTGGATCAACGGCAAGACGCATCTCGGAACAAGCTCCGCCCCGACGCCGGCCATCTTCGGCATGAACTTTCAAGCTGTGAGCGTGGCGCAGAAATTGATCGAAGACAGCGTGAAAGGCGGATATACCGACGCGGAAGGCACGCCGACGCCGAATATGCAGAATGCGATCGTCTTCGTGGATGCGGCAATCGGCCAGATGGTCAAGGCGCTGCGGGCTCAAGGCCTGCTCGACTCGACGGCGATCATCGTGACCGCGAAACACGGTCAGTCGCCGATCGACCCGAATCGATTCTTTCCGATTCCGGGCCACAGCGGCATGAACGGCACGCCGCCCTCGAGTCTGATCGCCAGCTTCCTGCCTGCGTCGGAAACCACCGGACTCGGTCCGACCGAGGACGATATCTCGCTGCTCTGGCTGACTCATAGCGATCAAACCGGCGCTGCGGTCGGGGTGCTCGAAGCGAACAGCACCGCTGCTGGAATCGGGCAGATCTTCTTCGGCGCGTCGCTTTCGACGCTATATGACCAGCCCGGCATCCCGAAGAAATTCGGCGGCACCGGCGGCGACGCGCGGACGCCCGACATCATCGTCGCACCGAACGTCGGCGTCGTGTATACCGGAAGCAAGAAGAAGCAATCGGAGCACGGCGGCTTCGCGCAGGACGACAC
>Ga0126381_100005959_pt1 | contig 13460 bp, 10 predicted proteins | sample PanSoiMetPlot_28_FD_96465 | JGI IMG/M metagenome (GOLD analysis project Ga0126381, IMG submission 96465) | Tropical forest soil microbial communities from Panama - MetaG Plot_28 | ecosystem: Environmental > Terrestrial > Soil > Tropical forest > Bulk soil | place: Panama | collected 2016-02-17
CGCGACGAGTGCGGAGATCGCCATGCAGCGCTCCCCCGCCGAGCCGAACCCGGCCGAGACCGCGGCGTCCGCGGCCAGGTCGAGGTCGGCGTCTGGCAGCACGACCATGTGGTTCTTGGCGCCGCCGAGGGCCTGCACCCGCTTGCCGTGCGCGGTGCCCGTCTCGTACACGTACCGCGCGATCGGCGTGGACCCGACGAAGCTGACCGCGGCGATGTCCGGGTGGGTGAGCAGCCCGTCCACCGCGACCTTGTCGCCGTGCACCACGTTGAACACGCCGTCCGGCAGCCCCGCCTCGGCCCACAGCTGGCCGAGCAGCACCGAGGCCGACGGGTCCTTCTCCGACGGCTTGAGCACGAACGTGTTGCCGCACGCGATCGCGAGCGGGAACATCCACATCGGCACCATGGCCGGGAAGTTGAACGGCGTGATGCCCGCCACCACACCGACCGGCTGCCTGATGGAGTAGGAGTCCACGCCGGTGGACACGTTCTCCGAGAAGCCGCCCTTGAGCAAATGCGGGATGCCGCAGGCGAACTCGACGACCTCGAGTCCGCGGGCGACCTCGCCGGCGGCGTCGGAGGCCACCTTGCCGTGCTCGGCGGTGATCAGCGCCGCGAGCTCAGTCGCGCGCTGGCGCACCAGCTCGCGGAAGGCGAACAGAATCTGCGACCGCTTGGACAGCGAGGTGCGCCGCCAATCCGGCAGCGCCTGCGCGGCGGCCGCCACGGCGTCGTTGACCTCGGCGGCGGCGGCGAAGTCCACGATCCCGCTGACCTGGCCGGTGGCCGGATCGTAGAGGTCGCCGTGCCGCTGCGCCTCGCCCGTCCACGGCTTGCCGCCGATCCAGTGCGTAACGTGCTTGCCTGCCATTACCTGACTGCCCCCTCGTTGACTTGACGCAGCGCGTCAAGGAGCAGGCTCAGCCCCTCGCGCGCCTCGGCCTCGCTGATCGTCAGCGGCGGCGCCATCCGCAGGGTGCTGCCGTGCAGGCCGCCCTTGCCGATCAGCAGCCCGCGCTCGCGCGTCGCCTCGAGCACCTTGCCTGCCAGTGGCGGGCTCGGCTTCTTCGTTGCCGGGTCGACGAGGTCGACCGCGAACATCAGCCCGCGCCCGCGCACCTCGCCGACGGTGGCCAGCTGTGCCGCGGCCGCCTTGAGCCCGTCGATGATGATGGTGCCGGTGACGGCGGCGTTCTTCTGCAGGTCGTGGGAGAGGACGTAGTCGAGGGTGGCGTTGCCCGCGGTGGTGGCGATCGGGTTGCCGCCGAACGTCGAGATGCCGTTGCCGCGGATGCCGTCGAGCAGGTCGCCGCGGCCGACGACGCCGCCGATCGCGAACCCGTTGCCGAGCCCCTTGGCGAACGTCATCATGTCCGGAGTCACGCCGTGCGCCTGGATGCCCCAGAAGTGCGCGCCGGTCCGGCCCCAGCCGGTCTGCACCTCATCGGAGATGAGCAGGATGCCGTGTTCGTCCAGGACCTCCTTGTAGGCCGCGAACAGGCCGTCGGGCGCCATCGTGAACCCGCCGACGCCCTGGATCGGCTCGGCAAGCAGCGCACCGACGTCGGCCGGGTGGACACCACCGGACAGCAGCGCCCGCAAGTCCGCCACGCAGGCGTCGATGAACTCGGCGTCGGACATGGCCGCGTAGTGCGGCAGCTGCCGGTCGGTTCCATGCAGGTAATGGGTCCCGAACGGATCGTTGCTACTCGCCTTCCAGGCCGCGTTGCCGGTCACCGCGACGGTGCCGAACGAGCGGCCGTGGTAGCTGCCACGCATCGCGAGCACCTGGTTGGCCTTGCGGGCGACCAGGGCGGCGGCGAGCGCGGTCTCGTTAGCCTCCGAGCCGGAGTTGGTGAAGAACACCTTGGCGTTCTCGATACCCGACAGCTTGGCGATCTTCTCCGCGAGCTCGACCTGGCTGCGGATCAGGTACAGCGTCGAGGTGTGCACGATCCCGGTTGACAGCTGGCGCTCGACGGCCTCGCGCACCTCGGCCACGTCGTAGCCAAGCATGTTGGTCAGGATCCCGGCGAAGAAGTCGAGGTAACTGTTGCCGTTTGAGTCCGTGACGCGGCAGCCCTTGCCGCTGACGATCTCGATCGGCTGGTCATAGTAGATGCCGACCCAGTTGGGAATGACCGCGCGGTGGCGGGCGAGAAGATCAGTCATGGTCACCAGTCTGCCCGCGACGCATCCGGGCGTATAGCTACGACCTGTCAGATATTCAGGAAGAATCTTTACATGATGTATCGTGGCGGGCGAGATGTCCCTGACGTTGCGTGAAGTCCTCGACCTCGATGTGGTCCGGCGCGGCCAGCCGCGGGTGGTGGCCGCCGCGGACCGGCTCGACGTGCCGGTCCGCTGGGTGCACGCCGCCGAGCTGACCGACGTGGGCCGGCTGTTGCGCGGCGGCGAGCTGCTGTTGTCCACCGGGATCGCGCTGCCTGATTCGGCCGCGGGGCTGGCCGAGTACGTCTCGGGACTGGCCGGGGCGGGGGTGACCGGGCTGGCCATCGAGCTCGGCGTCCGGTACACGCAGGCGCTGCCTGTCGCGCTCGTCGCGGCCGCGCAGGCGCGCGGGCTGCCGCTTGTCGAGTTCACCCGCGAGGTGGCGTTCGTCGAGATTACCGAGGCGGTGCACGCCCGGATCGTGGACGCGCAGCTCACCCAGCTGCGCGCGGCCGAGCGGATCCACGAGACGTTCACTGAGCTGTCGGTCGCCGGGGCGCCCGCGGACCAGATCGTGCGCGCGGCCGGCCAGCTCGCCGAGCGGCCAGTTATCCTGGCCGACCTGTCGTACCAGGTACTCGCTTTCTCGCCGGGCCCGGCCGGGCTTGGCAGCCCGGGCGGGAGCACCGACCCGCGGCGGCTGCTCGACGGGTTCGCCGCCCGCGCCCGCGCCGTCTGCGACGGACAGCCACGCACGTTCTACACGTCCGCGCCCGGCTGGCTGGTCACCACCGTCGGCGCCCGCGGCGAGGACTGGGGCCGGCTGTTCCTGGTCTGCGACTCCGCGCCGGCGCCAGAAGACACCGTGCTCGTCGAGCGGGCCGCCACCACGCTGGCGCTCGGCAGGCTGCTTACCAGGCAGGCCGAGTCCCTGGAACGGCAGGCGCACCGCACCCTGATCAGCGCGATCATCGAGCAGGCGGACGCGGACCCGGCTGAGGCGGAGGCGCGGGCCCGGGCGATGGGGGTGCCGGTAACCGGCCGGCAGCTGGTCGCGGCCGTCGTCCGGATACCGGACGCCGGTCCGGGTCTTTCCGCGCACGCGGCCGTGCTCGGCGTCGCGGAAGCCGTCGCGGACGCCTGCCGGGACGCCCGCGTCCCCGCGCTGGTCGGGTCGCTGGACGACGTGCGGGCCGGCGCGCTGCTCTCGCTGCCAGCACAGGCGGACGCTGACGAGGCGCTGCGGGCGCTGTCCGCGCGGCTGACCGCGCGGCTGTCCGCCCGGGGCGCCTGGCCGCTCGCCGAGCGGCTTGGCGGCCGGGGCGCCGGGGGGGCCGGGGGCGCGGGGAGCGCCGGCGCTGGCGCGTCGCCGGCGGTGGTGATCGGGACCGGGCTGACGGCGACGTCGCTGCGGGACGTGCGGCGCTCGTTCCTCGACGCCCGCGAGGTCGCCGACGTCGCCATCCGCCATCCCGACGGGCGGCCCTACTACCGGCTGCCCGACCTAAGGCTGCGCGGCCTGCTGCACCTGCTGCGCGACGACCCGCGGGTGCAGGCGTTCGCCGAGCGCGAGCTCGGCGCGCTGCTCGGCTACGACGCCGCGCACGGCACGCACCTGGTGGCAGACCTGGCGGCCTACCTGCAGGCCGGCGGCAACAAGGCGGATGCCGCGGCCCGCGCGCATCTCGCGCGGCCCACCTTCTACCAGCGGCTGCGGCTGATCGAGCGGGTCCTCGGCGTCAGCCTCGCCGAGCCGGAGTCACGCGCGTCGCTGCACGTCGCGCTCCTGACGCGCAAGCCTGACGGCTCGTTCGGGGGATGAATGTGACATCCATACGGCAGTAGGCGTATGAATGGGACATTCAACCGGTGGTTCAATGGCTGCGGGGGGAGTTGCGATGGCCGGGGAATCAACCGCGGGCCCCAGCTGGGGGCCGACCGGGCTCGTGCCGGGGTCGTCGGTAGCCGGGTACCGGCTCGAAAGCAGCATTGGCACTGGCGGAAGCGCCGTCGTGTTCCGCGCCCGTGACGAGCAACTCGACCGCACGGTCGCCCTGAAGGTGCTGACGCCTGAGCTTGGCGAGGATGCCGAATTCAGGGAGCGGTTCATCAGGGAGTCGCGCGCCGCCGCGGCGGTGGACCACCCGCACATCATCCCGGTGTACGCGGCCGGCGAGGCCGACGGCATGCTGTATATCGCGATGCGCTTCGTCGCGGGCGGCGACCTGCACTCCGTGCTGGACCGCGAGGGGCCGCTGTCGGCCAACCGGACCGCCTCGTTCATCTCCCCGGTGGCGTCCGCGCTTGACGCGGCGCACGCCGCCAGGCTCGTGCACCGGGACGTCAAGCCCGCCAACATCCTGGTCGATACGAGCCCTGGCCGGCCCGACCACCCCTACCTGTCCGACTTCGGGATCACTAAGGACGCGTTGTCCTCCGTCACCCTGACCGGCACGGGCCAGTTCGTCGGTACCCCGGACTACTGCGCACCCGAGCAGATCGCCGGCAAGCAAGTCAACGTGCAAACGGATCAGTACGCCCTGGCCTGCGTCACATACACGCTGCTGACCGGCCAGATGCCATTCGTTCGCGACCAGTCGATGGCGGTGCTCTGGGCCCACATGTCCGACCCCCCGCCGTCGGTTACCAGGCTGCGGCCGGACCTGCCCGCCGCGGTCGACCAGGTGATAGCGCGTGCGATGGCCAAGTCCCCTGAGGATCGGTTCGGCAGCTGCGGTCAGTTCGCCGACTCGCTGCGCAGCGCGCTGCGCCTGCGGTCGTACAGCGCGCCGCCGACTTCCTCGGCTCCAGCTGCCGTGCTGGCGCCGCCGACCGAGGAAGTCAAGACGAACCCGGGCGCTACGGCGCGCTTCACGCCGCACTATCAGGCGACCGAAGTCTTCGCGCCCGCCGCGCCTGCCGGGCCCTCAGCGCCTGATCAGGGCTGGGCCGGGGGTCCACAGCGCCCAAGGCGGCCGCGCGGCCGGCTAGTCGCCGTGGCCGCGGCCGTCGCGGTCCTCGCGGCAATCGGCGTGGTGGCCGCGATATTCCTGGCGAAGCCGTCCGGCGGGAAGCCGTCCGGGGCGTCCGGAACGACCGGGGCGACCGGGACGTCGAGGGCGACCGGGACGACCGCGGCGCCACCAGCGGCCGCTCACTGGCAGGCGCCGACCGCGATCGATGCCGGTGCCGACCTCACGGGCGTCTCCTGCCCGAGGGACGTCTTCTGCATGGCGACCGATTCCGGCGGAAGCGTGCTCAGCTACAACCAGGCCACCTGGTCCGCTCCGGTCGGCATCGCGAGCGGGGCCAACCTGGCCGGGGTGTCTTGCGCATCGCCCGGCTTCTGCGCGGCCGTCGTCAGCGGCAGCACCACGGCGTATATCTACTCCGGCGGCACATGGACAAGCAGCCAGCTGGTGGGCGCCGACGGCGGGCCGGCCCACCTCACCGCCGTCTCCTGCCCGGCCGCCGGCTTCTGCGTCGCCACCGGCGGCCTGAACGTCTACCAGTACACGGGCGGCGCCTGGTCCCATGGCACCCAGCTCAAGCACGGCGGGGCTTTCACGTCCGTCTCCTGCGCCAGCACCTCGTTCTGCCTGGCGGTGGACAACGGCGGCAGCGCGTACAGCTTCACGCGCGGCAGCTGGTCCGCTCCGGTGAGCGTCGCCACCGGGACCGACCTGCAGGGCGTGTCCTGCGCCTCGGCCGACTTTTGCGCGGCGATCGGCACCGGCGCAACGGCCTACATTGACCAGGGCGGCACGTGGACAAGCGCGCAGTTGGTCGGCGCGAGCGGCAAGCCGGCGAACCTGACGGCGGTGTCCTGCCCGGCCGTCGGCCACTGCGTGGCCACCGGCGCCCATGACGCCTACCAGTACAAGGCAGGCGCCTGGTCCCGCGGCACCCACCTCGTCGACGGCACCAAGCAGTTCACGTCCATCTCCTGCCCGCGCGACCGCTTCTGCGCGGCGGTGGACAACGGCGGCAACGCCTACATGTACCGGTGAGCAGCAGGCACCACTCGTTCGGGATAATCAGGCGAGTCGTGGCGGGAAGCCGCCAGTCGCGACCGGACCCCAGCTGTGCGGGGTCACGCGCAGCAGTGACTTGCCCTGGGTGACCATGGCCGCACGATATTCGGCCCAGTCTGGGTGCTCGCCGGAGATCGACCGGTAGTAATCCACCAGCGGCTCGACCGCCTCGGGGACGTCGAGCACCTCGGCGGCGCCGTCCACTTGCACCCACGGGCCGCCGAAGTCGTCGGACAGGAAGAGCACGCTGACGTTCGGGCTGCGTCTGGCGTTGCGGGTCTTGGCGCGTTCGGGGTAGGTGGCGACGACGATCCGCCCCTGGTCGTCCACACCGCAGGTGACGGGCGACGCCTGCGGCCGGCCGTCACCGCGGGAGGTCATCACGATCGCGTGATGGCGTGTGCTGATGAATTCGATGAGCTCGTCGCGGCTGACCGGGGTGTTGGTCGCGATCTTCCTGGCCACGCCCGCTACCGTAGCCGGCGGCTGGTCACATGCCGGGCATGGAGAGCATCTCGAACACCTCGATGCTGTTGCCAGGCATCATGAGGTGCGGGTGCCCGTCGAGGACGGTGGCGATCTCCTCGGCCGAGCCGGCCTGGAGGATGGAGTAGCCGGAGATCTCGTCGGCGCCGGGGTGGGATCCGGGTCCCGCGTGCGTGGCATGCGCCGTCGGTGCGCCCAGGTCGACCACCGCGTCGCCTGCCTTGCCTGCCCACGCCATCCAGGCGTCCATGCCTTCTTTCATCTGCTCGGGAGTGGCGTTCGCCATCATGTCCCGCGCTGACGTGGATGAGCAGTAAAGAACCATGTACTTCGCCATTAATGTCTCCCCTGCCATGGATTGGTGCGACCGCTGCCTTGCGGGCAACGCACACTCTACATTCGACGCCGCCGTAAAACCACGGCAGGGTTCTCGTTTGCGCAGGCAGAAGGATTGTTCCGTGGCGTCTCACGCGTCACAGAAATGCTATTCCGTGGGGAATTTGTCCAGGTCTCTTGTTTTCCGACTCCGGAAGTGGCGCTTTCGCGCGCACAGCCTCGTTACGTAATGTCTGTTTTGCGGCAAAGATGACTGTCACATCATGATCACGAAGGTTTTTAGGTCGTATAGCGTGAATTATTTACGTTGTGAACAATACTTTCGCGATCATGGCGACGGGACGGGTACGGCCGAGGCCGTGGCGAAGGTTGGGGCGGCTGTTAGCGTGGGGCGATCGCAGCCTTGGTGATCGATGCGATGTCGGGGGCGCCGGCCAGGATCATCAGGGTGCGCAGTTCCTCGGTGATCAGCTCGATCGTGCGACGGACGCCGGTTTCGCCCGCCGCGGCCAGGCCATAGGCGGCGAGGCGCCCGATCACCACGGCGTCGGCGCCCAGCGCGAGCGCCAGGAACACGTCGGCGCCGGTGCGGACGCCGCTGTCGAGCAGGAGGGGCACCCGGCCGCCGACGGCTTCCGCCACCTCGGGGAGGACGTCCAGGCTGGCCGGTGCGGGGTCGACCTGGCGGCCGCCATGGTTGGAGACGTAGATCGCGGACGCGCCGGCCTGGATCGCGGCGAGTGCAGCCTCCCTGGTGAGGATGCCCTTGGCGATCCACGGCAGATCCTGGCGGGCGGCTGCCTCGGCGAGCTGATCCCAGGTCCACGGCGGCGATTGCTCGCTGATCCCGTCGCGGAACATCTGGTTGACGCTCGGCGTGCCGTCATGGGTGGCGTTGCCCGACCAGGTGCGGTAGTCAGGGCGGAAGCGGATCATCTTGTTACGCGGACGGAAGCCCACCATCGGGCAGTCCACGGTCACGCACAACGCGCTGTATCCGGCCGCGCGGATGCGCTTCGCCGCGTATCCGAAGGACTCGTACGGGTGCAGCTGGGCGATCCGGGCGCCGGCCGGGGCGGCTCCGGCCACCTTCTCGAAGGAGAAGGTGCCCACCTCGGGCACGATCGACGCCGTCCCGCACGCGGCGTTGGCGCGCGCCACGGCCAGCTGCCCTTCGGCGGCGAACAAGCCATCGGCGCCGAACGGGGCGGTGAGGACGGGAACCGAGAGCGGGATGCCGAGGAGCTCTGCGTCTGTCCGGGGCGCGCTGACCCCGCTCATCGGCTGTGGCGTGATGGTCCAGCGGCCGAACGCCTCGCGGTTGGCGCGCAGCGTCCGCTCGCTCCCCGCGCCGCTTTCCAGGTATACGGCGACTTCCGGCGAAAGAGCGCGCAGCGCCGCCGTGCGGATTTCCTCGAGTGCGGCGAATCCTTCGTCCACGGGATCGAAGAGCGTCACTTGGTCATCACCGTACGCTCCACTACCGTTCCCTCGGGGATCTGGTCCACGGCCGGGATTCCGGCGAGGATCATCAGCGCGCGCAACTCCTCGGCGAGCAGCTCGATCGTCCGGCGGACGCCAGCCTCCCCAGCCGCGGCCAGTCCGTAAGCGGCGAGGCGGCCGACCACCACGGCGTCGGCGCCGAGCGCGAGCGCCAGCAGCACGTCGGCGCCGCTCCTGACGCCGCTGTCGAGCAGGACGGGGACCTTGCCGCTGACGGCTCTGGCCACCTCTGGCAGCGCGTCGAGGCTGGCGCGGGCAGGATCCACCTGGCGGCCGCCGTGGCTGGACACGTAGATGGCGGCCGCGCCGGCGTCCAGGGCGGCCAGCGCGGCCTTTCTTGTGAGAATGCCTTTGGCGATCCACGGCAGGCCGTGCATCGCGGTCGCCTCGGACAGCCGCTCCCAGTCCCACGCCGGGTGCTCGTCGCTGAACAGCGGGCCGCCCAGATCGGCCACTGACGGGGTGCCGTCGCCGGTCACGTTCCCGGAGAAGAGCCCGATATCCGGGGTGAACCTGTTTACCCGGTTGCGCACCCGGAACCCAGGCAGGGCGCAGTCCACCGTCACGCACAGCGCGTCGTAGCCGGCCGCCCGGATCCGCCGCGCCACGCTGTCGAACGACTCGAACGGGTGGACCTGTGCGATCCGAGCTGCGGCCGGGGCCGCCGCGCGCACCTGCTCGAAGGAGAACGTGCCGACCTCAGGGACGATCGAGACGGTGCCGCACGAGGCGCTGGCGCGGGCGACCGCCAGGTGCCCCTCGGCGCCGAAGAGGCCGTCTCCGCCGAACGGCGCGGTCAGCACCGGCACGGACAGCGGTATCCCGAGCAGAGTCGTCGACATCCGCGGCACGCTTACCCCGCTCATCGGCCTCGGCCGGATCACCCAGCGGCCGAACGCCTCCTGGTTCGCGCGCAGGGTCTGTTCTGTTCCGGCGCCGGTCTCGAGGAAGTCCGCCACCTCCGGTGACAGGTTCCGCATCGCGGCGGCGTGGATCTCCTCGAGCGCCTCGAACCCGGTGTCCCGCGGGTGCGTCGGCATGTTTGTCACAGACGGCACCTTACGTGGCTTGCCCTGATGCTTTGTATGGCTTGGTATGGTCAGTAACAGCATGCGGTTGCGTCTAGGGTTCCGCTGGCCGTCCGTCATTAGGGCCTTTTACAACAAGGCCGGTCAGGACTGGACCGAGCGACGCCAGGAGCCGGTTCCTCGCGGCCGGTGAACACCTGACGGGATAGAAGCCCTGAGGGCTCCCAGTTCAGCGTTGCCGTAAAACGGCCGGACTATGCGGAGCCTCGCGATGCACGCAGCCGCTCTTCCCCTCTCCGTCACGCTCGCCGTGCTCGCGGCCGCGGTCACGCACGCCACCTGGAACGCGATCGCGCACGGGATCAAGGATCAGATGCTCGCGTTCGGGCTGATCGGGGCGGGAAGCATCGTCGTGGCGGTGCCCCTGGTTCTTGTCGCGCCATTCCCGCTCGGCGCCTGCTGGCCGTACCTGCTCGGCTCCGTGATCATCCACGTGTTTTACAACCTGCTGCTCATGCGGTCGTACCGGTACGGGCAGTTCGGGCAGGTGTATCCGCTCGCCCGGGGCACGTCGCCGCTGGTGGTGACCGTGCTCGCGGCATTGTTCGCCGCCGAGCGGCCCTCGGTGCCGCAGGTGTGCGGGGTGCTGGTCGTGTCCTGCGGGCTGGCGGTGCTGGTCCTCGCGGGACGGCGGGCAGGGCCTGCGGGTGCTGGTGCTGGTGCTGGTGCTGGTGCTGCGCCGAGCCGGGCGGCGCTGCTCGCGGCGGGCGCGACCGGGCTCACCATCGCCGCCTACACCACGGTCGACGGGCTCGGGGTGCGGCTGTCCGGCTCCTCGGTCGCCTACATCGCGTGGCTCATGCTGCTTGAGAGCCTGTGCGTGCCCGCGTGGGCACTGGTCAGGCGGCGGCGAGAGGTGACGGGCGGCGTTTCCCGGCGGGTGCTACTGTCCGGCCTGGGCGCCGGGGCGCTCGCCGTGCTCGCGTACGGGCTGGTGCTGTGGGCGCAGACCCGTGGCGCGCTCGCGCCGATCGCGGCGCTGCGCGAGACCAGTGTTATCTTCGGCGCGATCATCGGGACGGTGGTGTTCCGCGAGCCGTTCGGGCGGTCGCGGATCGCCGCGACGATGCTCGTTGTGCTGGGGGTGCTGCTGCTCAATGCTGCCTAAGGCTCAATGCTGCCTAAGGCTCAATGCTGTCTAAGGCTCAATGCTGCCTACGGGGCGCGGGAAAACCAGTGTGAGCTGGTATTGGGTGGCTGGTAGCGTCACCTGGTGATGCCGCCGGAGACCTGTTGAGCCGTCTGTCGCTGCGCCCGGACATGACTCCGCTGCGCGGCTCACGTGACTATCGCGCCACGTTCGCAAGCCGGAACGTGGCCATGCTCGGCTCGCAGGCCGCCGAGGTCGCGCTGCTCGTCCAGGCCAAGCAGCTCACCGGGTCGCCGCTCATCGTCGGGCTGCTCGGGGTGGCCGAACTGCTGCCGCTCGTGGTATTCGGCCTGTACGGGGGCGCGCTCGCAGACCGGTTCGACCGGCGGGCCCTGATGCGCTGGTGCGAGCCCGGGCTGGCGTTGTGCGCCGGCCTGCTGCTGGTCAACGCACTGCTTCCGCACCCGCAGGTCTGGCCGCTGTTCGTGGTGTCCGCGGCGATGATGGCATTCGCGGCGTTGCAGCGTCCCGCCTTCGAGGCGGCCATCCCGCGACTGGTGCCGCTGGAGCAGATCACCGCGGCCTCCGCGCTGCTGTCGGGTTCGCAGAACATCAGCGTCCTTGTCGGCTCCTCGCTCGGCGGCGTGCTCGCGGTCATGCCAGGCCCGTGGCTGGTATACGCGCTGGACGCGGCGGGGTTCCTGGTGTCTTTCTGGCTGCTCGGGCGGCTTCCGAAGCTGCCGCCAGAGCCGCCGGTGCTGACGGACGGTGATTCTGACGCGGAGTCCGGCGCCGCGCAACCGCGTCAGGCGCTGCGGGACATTCTCGTGGGGCTGCGTTACGCGTTCAGCCGCAAGGACCTGCTCGGGTCGTACCTGGCCGACCTGTCGGCGATGATCTTCGCCTACCCCAACGCGCTGTTCCCGTTCATGGCCGTGGCGCTGCACGCGCCGTGGGCCACCGGGCTGATGTTCGCCGCGCCCTCGGTCGGCGCGTTCGCGGTGTCCGCTACCAGTGGATGGATGAGCCAGGTGCGGCGGCACGGCCTTGCCATCGCGATCTCAGCCGCACTGTGGGGGGCGGCGATGGCGGGTTTCGGGCTATCCCCGGACATCTACGTCGCCCTGGGCTTCCTAGCCCTGGCAGGCGGGGCCGACGAGACCAGCGGGATCTTCCGTGACACGCTGTGGAAGCAGTCGATCCCCGATCACCTGCGCGGCAGGATGGCAGGCATCGAACTGCTCAGCTACGCGGCCGGGCCGCCGGCTGGCCAGTTGCGCTCTGGCGTGGTCGCGAGCATCGCCGGGTTGCGCTTCTCGCTTGTGTCGGGCGGAATTGCGTGTGTCGTCGCCGTCGGCGCGGTGTGCGCGGCGCTGCCCGCGTTCACCCGGTACGTGGCCGTGGTGCCAGCGGCCGACGCAGCGCCGGGCGACGCGGTGCTCGCGAGCGACGCTACACGTTGAGACTTAGCCTTGCCCTGGACACGATCGTTGCGATGCCGGGGAGAGATTCGATGAGCGACCAGGTTCCAGCTGAGTTCGCCGACTGGCCGCTGGCCTGGGCAGAGGAATTCGACGGGCCGGCAGGCTCCCCGGCAGACCCCGGGACATGGCGGCCGGAGACCGGCGGGCACGGGTGGGGGAACTCCGAACTGCAGTACTACACCAGCGAAACCGCCAACGCCAGCCTCGACGGCGCAGGCAACCTTGCCATCACAGTGGCCCGCCCCGATCCCCAGTCCGACATCGCCCGGTACGACGGCTGCCAGTACACCTCCGCACGCCTGATCACCAAGGACCTGAAGTCGTTCCGCTACGGGCTCATCCAGGCCAAGATCAAGCTCCCCATTGGCCTCGGTATCTGGCCCGCCTTTTGGATGCTCGGCTCCGATATCGACACCGCCGGGTGGCCGGGCTGCGGCGAGATCGACGTCATGGAAAACTTCGGTACCCACCCGGCCGTGGTCCAGGGAACGGTTCACGGACCCGGATACTCTCGCGACGGCGGGATCACGGCGTCCCTCGATACCGGCGCCCCGCTTGCCAACGGCTTCCACGTGTATTCGGTTTGCTGGGAGCCTGGCAGGATCCGCTGGTATGCCGACCAGACGTTGTACCACACGGTGACGCCAGCCAGCCTGCACGGCTGCCCTTGGGTCTTCGACCACGACTTCTACCTGCTGATCAACGTCGCCGTCGGCGGCCGTTTCTCCCTGCACCCGAACCGGTCGACTGCCTTTCCCCAGGCAATGCTGATCGATTACGTACGCATATACACGGCATGAACTTCGTGATCACGGCAGGGATGTAAAAAGAAGGCCGGCCCTTTCGGGCCGGCCTTCGTCAAGAGTGTTCCGGCGGTGTCCTACTCTCCCGCGAGGCCTCCCTCGCAGTACCATCGGCGCTGAAGGGCTTAACTTCCGGGTTCGGGATGGGACCGGGTGTTTCCCCTTCGCTGTGGCCGCCGGGAACTTTATGGGGTTGTGTGCCGGGCCGGGGTGTGGTGCCGGCTGTTTCCCCAGAACCGCACAGTGGACGCGCTGGCAAGTGGTTTGCCGTGTTGTTTGTGGTGTTGTGCCAAGCCGCTCGGCCTGTTAGTACCGGTCAGCTGCGCACCTTGCGGTGTGTCCACTTCCGGCCTATCAACCCAGTCGTCTGGCTGGGGGCCTTACCCGGTTGTCCCGGTGGGAGACCTCATCTTGAGGCGGGCTTCCCGCTTAGATGCTTTCAGCGGTTATCCCTTCCGGACG
>Ga0126381_100005960_pt1 | contig 13460 bp, 14 predicted proteins | sample PanSoiMetPlot_28_FD_96465 | JGI IMG/M metagenome (GOLD analysis project Ga0126381, IMG submission 96465) | Tropical forest soil microbial communities from Panama - MetaG Plot_28 | ecosystem: Environmental > Terrestrial > Soil > Tropical forest > Bulk soil | place: Panama | collected 2016-02-17
CCCGCCCGCTCCGCTTCCCGTATTCTCCCGGTCGAGATTCTGCGCTTCGAATGATGCCTTGATTCGGATTCCCGCGTTGCGGTCCCCTCTCATGCCTTGCCAGGCGGTGTCTTACCTGAGGATGGGCCGTGCGGAGCGGATCAGGCGCGGAAACCCGCGTTGCGGGCGGTCTGGCGATAATCCGGCGCGGTGATCTCGACCGTCCGGCACATTTCGTACAGTCGCGAGCGGATGCGCTTCCCGACGCGATCCGTCAGAGTTTCTTCCGCCACCGGCGCGCGCCCCCCGGGCGTTCGGGCCGGCGTGGCGTTTCCCGCCCCATCGCCGTCGAGGAAATTCGTCGTCAGAATCGTCGCCCGCTTCTCGTTGTAGCGCGTGTTCAGCACATGCCCGATCGTCTCCAGCGCCCACGGCGACGGTTTACTCGATCCAACGTCGTCCAATACCAAAAACTCGCTCCTCAGCACCGGTTCAAGCACACTCAACTCAGTTGACTGGCTCACCGCGTTGTAGCTGTCCTGAATTTCTTTGAGCAGTTCGCGATAGTCGTAGAACACCGCCGCATGCCCACGTCGAACTATTTGCTTGAGCGCCGCCACGGCGAGGTGCGTTTTCCCCACACCGCACGTGCCCATCAGGAGCAGTCCGTGCTCGGCTTCGGAGGTAAATTCCTCGGCGAACCGCCGCACCATAAGCTTCGCGTGAATCAGGCTGCTATTCCATACTTCTAGTTGATCTGGGGAGGCCCCTTCGGCGTCGGTATCCGTTTCGAAATTTTCAAAGTCGCAATGACGATAGCGTTCGGGAATCCGCGCTCGTGCGAATTCGCGTTCACATCGGTCTCCGTAGGTACAGTCGCAAGGAACAGCCCAAACGATCTTGGACTGGTCAGGGCTTGATTGACCTCTGGGAGAAACGGCTCGGCCGCTGTCGCCTCCAGCGGCGGCCACGGCTTGCGAATCCTCAGCCGTCCGTTCCACAACCTTCCAACCACTGCCCTCGCAAATGGGACAATCGCTTCGTGCCATAGTAGGAAGAATAGTTCGGCCTTCGGATTCCCACAAGCGTACCCGAGGAAAACGGAGACCTACAAATGTGGAAAAATGTTGTGCGGTTAGTTGGGTCCAGAGCAGAACAGCATCAATGGTTTGCGTGCGCCGCTTGTGCGTATTCAGCTCGCGCTAGCGCGTGTTCGCCTTTTCCACGCGGATCGGGTGCCGGGGAATGGTGCGCACGATCGCGTTGCGCGGCTCGCGGGAATCGGGAGTCTGGAAATTGCGCGCCACCTCGCTGCGCACAAACTTCACGAATGCCTCCATCTGAGCTTGCATCTCTGCCATTTTGTCTCGCATGTTCAAAATGATTTCGATGCCGGCAAGATTCACGCCCAGCTCACGCGTCAAATTCAGAATGACCTCCAGCCTCTCCAGGTCGCTGTCGGTGTAAAGCCGTGTATTCCCCTGCGAACGCGAAGGCTTGAGCAAACCCACCCGCTCGTAGAGCCGCAGCGTTTGCGGGTGCAACTGGTAGAGTTCGGCGACGGCGCTGATCATGTAGCCCGCTTTCGCCTTTTTCCTTGGCCGTGGAGTCATCGGCGTCTCCAAAATCGCGTACTCGTCGAGTCAACGGCACTCATTGCAGAGCTGCTTTGGCGAAGATCTCACGCCGCGGATCCTGACCGTCGAGCTTGCTGAGCTCCTTCATCAAATTGCGCACCCGTTCGTCTTCCGGCTTCGGCACCACTACCTGTACCTCCACGATCTGGTCGCCGCGCTTACCGGGCTGCCGAATCGATGGCGCACCTTTTTCGCGCAGCCGGAGCCTAGTTCCGCTGTTCGTGCCGGGGGGTATGCGCACTTGCGCTCGCCCGTCGATGGTCGGCACTTCCACTTTCGCTCCCAGCGACGCTTCGGTGACGGTGATTGGGACGACCGTGTGAAGATCGTCACCGCGCCGCTCGAAAAACGGGTGCGGCTGAACCTGCATGATGATGTAGAGATCGCCTGGCGGGCCGCCGTGCATGCCCGCGTTCCCGCGCCCAGCTACGCGCACGCGCGATCCGGTGTGCGCTCCCGGCGGGATACGCACGTCGAGCGTTTCTACCTTCGCCACGCGTCCCTCACCGCCACAGTTCCGGCACATGGTCCTCAGTTTCCCCGAGCCGCCGCAGCGCGAACAGGTCACCTGAAAGCGCATTTTCCCGCTCACCTGCGTGACCTGCCCGCTGCCGCCGCAGACCGGGCAGACTTTTTCGTCTCCAGGCGCCGTCCCGGTTCCGTGGCATACGTTGCAAACGTCTAGCCGCGTAAAACTCAACTTCTTCACGGTGCCGTGCATTGCTTCGCCAAACGTGATCTCGATCTGATATTCCAGGTCAGTACCCGGCTCGCGCTCCTCGGCCGGCCGCGCGGCGCCACCCCCTCGAAAAAACTGACTGAATAAGTCTCGAAAGCTGGTGCTGCCGCCCGGCGCGCCTCCCCCAAAGTCGAATCCTCCAAAGTCGACGTGGAAATCTTCCGGAGACATTCCTCCATATCCCGCTCCTGTTGGAGGAACGCCTCCCGGTCCGGGCGTGTTGAAACCAAATTGGTCGTACATTTGCCGCTTCTTCGTGTCGGAAAGGACTTCGTAGGCTTCCTGGATTTGCTTAAACTTCTCTTCCGCGGATTTGTCGCCTGGGTTGAGGTCTGGATGATATTTACGCGCAAGCTTCCGGTAAGCCGCCCGTATTTCCTTTACCGGCGCTTTGCGTTGAACTCCCAGCAGTTCGTAATAATCCTGTTTGGTTGCGGTTGCCATTGTTTATTTGCGCGGAAGATTTCTTCCATGGATGTCTCTTGCTCGCCGCTCGCCACGTGCCACGGCCTTACAATCCAGCCCACCGCGCGTTCCATTCAGCAATTTCCCGCGCTTCCCGCTCAAGTTCTTCCCTCTTTTGCCGTTGACCCTCAGTACGCCCAGGCATACTAGCTTCTTTTTGGCTAGCCCGCTCCAGCCAGCGATCGAGAACTGCCACCTTCTGGGCGACACTTCCCGGCTCGGCCTTAAAGCGTAGAAACGTTCCTGAGATCTCCACCGAGCGAGGTGGAAAATCAGCTGGAACCTCCTGTTGCGCATCGTAGAAAAGCCTGCGCCAATCTGCGCTCGGACTACCAGAAATGCCCACCTGCACCATAAAAACGCCTTCGCGTACTTTTTGAACCGCTTGCGGCGGAGTCGTCCGCCGAATTCCGCTAGTCGTCATGCATCTCCCGGTTTCGCCAGAAGGCCGGGCCGGGCACCTCTACCGGCCATCCGGTTTTCGCGAACTTCCATACCGTCAGTTCGGCTTCTTCGACTCGTCGACATCCACGAACTCCGCATCGACGACTTCGCCTTGTCCCGAGGCCTGGCCGCCTGAAGTCCCCCCATTCTGCTGAGCGCTCCCCGATTGCCCGGGGCTTGCGGCACTGGCCCCTGCCGCACTTTGCGCCTTGTAAAGCGTTTCAGCAATGCGATGCGAAGCCTTGGTCAGTCCGTCGGCTGCGATATTCAATTTCTCCAGGCCCCCTTCGCTCAGTGCGCGGCGCGCTTCTTCGATTGCTGCCTCGGTCGCCTTGATGTCCGCGTCAGGAAGCTTCTCGCGGTTGTCTTTGATCAGCTTCTCGGTTTGGTAGACGAGGTTGTCAAGTCGATTGCGCGCTTCCACTTCCGCAAGACGCTCTTTGTCTTCGGACGCGTGAGAATCGGCTTCTTTCTTCATCCTTTCGGCTTCTTCCTTGCTAAGGCCCGTGGAAGCCGTAATAGTGATCTTCTGCTCCTTGTTCGTCGCCATGTCTTTCGCCGAGACGTTCAAGATGCCGTTCGCGTCAATGTCGAACGTCACCTCGATCTGTGGCACACCGCGCGGAGCCGGTGGAATCCCAATCAGGTGGAATTTTCCAAGCGAACGGTTGCCGCTGGCTACCGGCCTTTCCCCTTGCAGGACGTGAATTTCCACCGAAGTTTGGCTGTCGGCCGCAGTTGAAAAAACCTCCGATTTGCGCGTCGGAATTGTGGTGTTGCGAGGGATCAACACCGTCATCACCCCGCCAAGCGTTTCGACTCCCAAAGAGAGTGGAGTCACGTCGAGCAGTAGGATGTCCTTGACTTCGCCGCCCAGCACACCGCCCTGAATCGCAGCGCCTACGGCAACGACTTCGTCCGGGTTTACGCCTTTATGAGGTTCTTTCCCATTAAAAAGACGTTTCACGATGTCGACCACCCGCGGAATACGCGTTGAACCGCCCACCAAAACTACCTCGTCGATCTTATCTGGCGTGATTCCGGCATCAGTAAGTGCCTGTTTCACCGGACCCACCGTCCGTTGCAGCAAATCTTCCATCAATTGCTCGAGTTTCGAGCGTGTCAGCTTGAGTTGCATGTGTTTGGGTCCGGAAGCGTCTGCAGTCAGAAAGGGCAAGTTGATTTCCGTTTCCTGAAGCTGCGAAAGTTCGATTTTCGCTTTTTCGGCGGCTTCCTTCAGCCGTTGTATGGCCATGCGATCTTTGCTGACGTCGATACCTTGATCGCGCTTAAATTCTGCGATCATCCATTCAACCACGCGCTGGTCCACGTCATCGCCGCCCAAGTGCGTGTCGCCGTTAGTCGACTTCACTTCAACCACGCCTTCGCCCACTTCCAGAATGGAAATATCGAAGGTCCCGCCCCCCAAGTCGTATACCGCGATGGTTTCGTCTTTCTTCTTGTCCAGCCCATACGCCAGCGCAGCGGCGGTCGGTTCGTTGATTATGCGCAGAACTTCCAGTCCGGCGATTTCGCCTGCCTGTTTAGTCGCTTGCCTCTGACTGTCATTGAAGTATGCGGGCACCGTAATAACAGCCTTGTCCACTTTCTCACCAAGAAAATCCTCGGCTGCCGTTTTGAGTTTTTGCAGGATCATCGCGGAAATTTCCGGCGGGCTGTAGGCCTTACCGGTGATCTCCACGCGCGCGTCTTCATGAGGCCCCTTGACCACTTTGTAAGGAACTCGCTTGGCTTCTTCGGTGACTTCGTCAAAGCGCCGGCCCATGAAGCGCTTGATGGAGTAGACTGTGTTTTCGGGGTTCGTTATGGCTTGACGCTTGGCAACTTGCCCGACTAGCCGCTCGCCGCTCTTGGTGATCGCCACCACCGAGGGCGTCGTTCGGGCGCCTTCCTGGTTGGGAATCACCACCGGCTCGCCACCCTGCATGACAGAAACCACTGAATTGGTCGTTCCCAAGTCAATTCCAATAATCTTACTCATGAATCTGCTCCCTCGACCCTGTTCTGAAAGACCGTACCTTCTATAGGGCAGTTATGTACCGCTAAAACAACCCTATCATACATATTGAGCGTATTATTGTCAATCTTCGACTTGTACGCTTTAACTTTAACATTGTAATAGCCTTAGCATAGATGAAGGGCTGTGCCAATAATGGGCTGGTCAAAGTACTGTCAAGTCGTTTCGATGGTCTCGAATATCCGTGAAAAATCTGCATCCGGTCCGCAAGCCGGAGCCCCCGTCGGAGCCCCCGTCATCTGCACTGATGCACTGAAGTCCCTATATAAGAACCTTGGCCGCCCAAGCATGCGTTCAAGACGATTTAGCGTTACAATAAGCCACTCTCGTCGTCAAAGAACATAGGAGGAGCAATTGAATTCTCCCAACCATTTTTCGCGTGGAGCATTGCGTATCCGAAGTCTCTTCCGCAAACGCAACACGATTGCTTTGGGCGGGATGGCTCTTGCAGTCTTGCTTCTACTGACAATAGCTGCCGTTCCGAATGCGGTAGCGTCTTCGTCTACAGCCGCCAAGGCGACCGAAACTCTGCCAGCTCCCGTGAAGACCTACGGTTCCAAGAATGCGCCTATTACGCTCGAGGTCTTTGGAGACTACGAATGTCCCTCGTGCGGCGCTTTCTACGAGACTACTTTGCGGCAAATGATCAATGACTATGTGGCGGCGGGAAAGGTGTACATCGTACACCGCGATTTTCCGCTCTCGATGCACAAATACGGTTACGAAGCTGCACGCTGGGCTAACGCCGCTGCGTCCATCGGGAAGTTTTCCGAAGCGGAAGCGGCATTATATGATAACCAGAACAATTGGGCTGAATCCGGGAACATCGAGAAATATATGGCTGCGGCCCTATCGCCGGCGGATATGAAACGCATCGATAAGTTAATGACCGGCTGTGATGTGAACACTCAGCCGGGGAGCCACACCTGTCCCTGGGATGCTTACATCGAGCAGGACCGCGCCCTTGGCAACCAGGTTCCGGTGCAAGCGACTCCCACTTTCATCATTTACCATAAGGGCCAGAAGTTTCCGGCCGGACAGGGCGTCGTCTCCTACACCGTCTTAAAGCAGTTCTTCGATCAACTTCTTAAGCAATAGCCCATGAACGCCCTCGCTGAGCCGCTCCAAGCCGCCGCCATTTCCCGTGGGAAATGGATCCGCATTCTTGTCGTAATTGGCCGCCTTTTCCTCGCAGGCGTTTTTCTGTTTGCGGCGTATGCCAAGATGAAGCCGCAAGTGGCAACGCCGTGGTCGCTTAACTCGGTCGAAACGTCGTTGTCTATGTTCGCCATGCAGGTCGATTCCTACCAAATGTTGAAGCCGGCGCAGGTTTTGACTATCGCGCATCTTCTGCCTCCGTTTGAATTGTTTCTGGGACTTTGGCTGCTGGGTGGAATCGCGCCGCGCCATTCCACAATTGTTGCGCTGCTGGTTTTGACGGGATTTTTTGCCCTGATGATTCGAACGTATGCTCTGGGACTTTCCATCAATTGCGGTTGCTTCGGCACCAGCGAACAGGTTGGCCCAAGGAAGATTCTTGAAGATGGATCGTTCTTTGCATTCTCACTCGCGGTGACCATCGGCACCTTCTGGGTTCATCGTGCGAAGGCGCGCCGCCCATTCCCGCTGAAGCGTTCTGCAAGGTCCGCTGTGTCCCCTCCAAGTCACTGATCCTATGCATCAACCGGGCGTGGATGTTTTCTCTCCCTGGTTTCCGTATAAGATGCGTATTTTTGCCTTTTGTAAGGTTGACGCACGCCCCTCGATGTAATTCGGTTGTTCGAGTGAGCTATTAAGACGACATTGGCAAAATAACCGCCTGGCATCCGACATATCTAAACAACCGCGCCGCGAAGGGCGGCCCTACCTACGAAATATCGCCGACAAAAGGACCGCGAGTCCGAATAGGCTTACCAATGCGGCAACCAGTTCGGCTAGTGATCGCCGCCTATCCAATCGAAAGGCTATGCCACGAATCTCCCTGTGGTGTGAAATCGTCGCTATCAGCAAAGCTACCAGCCCTATGCTGACCATGACCATCGCAAACTCTCGGGGGGTCACGAGCCCACGGGTAATAGGGGCTCCTCGCCCCGCCTCAAACTGGAAGAACTTGTAGATCGAGAACCCGAAACTGATCATTGAGGTCGCCGTGCGGACCCAGGCCATTAAGGTACGCTCGTGGGAAAGCCAGGTTCGCTCCAAGGCGAGATGCGTGCTGTCCGGCTGGGCAACAATCGTGTTCATCGCAACGCCCCGTATCCAGCATGCCTTGACATGCGGCGCGCCCCCCACCATCGGGCGATCCTATTTACGGGCCCGCGGATGGACAAGTAGGGGATGAATGCAAGTGTCAGAGCCACAAAAATGGCCTCGCCGGGATAGAACCAATGCAATTCGATAAGCTGGTAAATCGCATCCAGGACCAGCGCAAAAACCAGAACTTTTGCGACGGACCTAAGCCCGCCCCTCAGTAGCTGTTTGCCGTGTGTGGGATTTGTGAAAATGGCCCAAAAGTAAGGCGGCTCACCTCCTGTGGCGTCCTTCAGCCCGTCACGAATGCCCAATAGGGCCGCCATCGTAGGCTGGAAGATCAATCGCAGATGCAATGGCCCCGTCAGCCGGGCGATCAAATTCTCCGCCACCCTTTGCCAATTCACATCCATGGTCCTACCTTCACTATGCCGCCACGGACTTGATTGCGGCTGGCTCAATTGCCATCGATCTTGGCTTGTACTTCTCTAAATCTTTCTCGAGGAAGAAATTCAGGAAGGTGCGAATGACGCCGATGGCTGCCAGCTGTCCTATATTCAGTCCATGTCGGAGAGATCGCCGTGCGAATGATGTCCGCAGCCAGCTCGAATTCGAGCCCGAGCAGCAGCCAGACGCCGAAACGAAGCCAAACCTCCTTGCGCTGACCGGTTTTCGAACGCTGTCTGGACCGCACGAATCGACCCGCCGATCGCCTCGATTGCGCCGTAAGCGATGATCAAGACTGCAGAGGCTTCGACAGCAAGCGCGAGGGAGTCGGCGATTTCTTTGAACGTATCTCGCATAGAGCGGTTTACCTCGAATGTTTTGGCCCGCCGGAACGCCGATCCGTAGCGGGCCAGAAACATTCGCCTGCTGTACCAAGACAGCATCAGTACTTACTTCACGCCACCGCCGACAGCTTTTGCTATCTCTCGCTCCTGTTCTCGCGCCCTCTCAAGTGCCTGGTCGACGCTGAAGCTGGCAGGTCTCTGGCGTGGCGGAAACTGCTCAAAAGTTTTCAGGAACTGAGCAACCAACGCCTGCGCCGGAACTAGCATGAAAGCGCGATCGACCATCCACTTGCCGTAGAACAGGGTGGCATCAACGTCCCCGCGTTCAAATGGATCGCTGCGAAGATTGAAGATTTTTGGTACCCGCAGTTTAACAAATGGCTCCTGCCAAACCGCCAACCCACCCGCCCGCTGCTCGACGAAGTTTGCTTTCCAATTACCCACCCGAAGAGCCATCAAGTCGCCGTCGTCGCTCCAATAAATAAAGCCCTTGCGCGGATTTTCTTTTACTTCTCCCTTGAAAAACGGCAGCAGGTTGAAACCATCGATATAAACTTTGAACGTTTTCTTACCGACCTGGTGTCCCTTCTTGAGTTTCTCGACGATGTTGGGCTCGCCCGCGGCGGCGAGTAGAGTGGGCAGCACATCGGTATGCGAGAAGACTTCATTGGACACCGTTCCCGGCTCGGTCACTTCGGGCCAACGTATCAAAGTCGGAACGCGCCATCCGCCTTCCCAATTCGTGTCTTTCTCGCTGCGGAAGGGGGTCGAGCCGCCATCGGGCCAACTCATCACTTCGGCGCCGTTGTCAGTGGTGTACATGACGATAGTATTGTCGGCGATGCCCAGATCATCGAGTTTTCTCAGCAGCTTCCCGACATGCCCGTCGTGCTCGACCATTCCATCCGGATAGACTCCCAGCCCGGTGACACCAACGGACTCTTTCCTCAAATGCGTGAAGATGTGCATGCGGGTGGAGTTAAACCAAACGAAAAACGGTGTATTCGCCCTGTGCGCCCTTTCGACGAAATCGAGGCTTGCAGACAGAAACTCTTCGTCCACAGTTTCCATTCGCTTGGTGTTGAGCGGACCCGTGTTCTCGATTTTCTGCGTGCCGTCAGTATTGGCCCAGCTGTGCAGCACACCGCGGGGCCCGAACTTCTTCTTAAATTCCGGATCTTTGGGGTAATCGGGACATTCCGGTTCCTGCTCGGCGTTCAGGTGATACAGGTTGCCAAAAAATTCGTCAAATCCGTGAGCGGTGGGCAAAAACTCATCACGGTCTCCAAGGTGATTCTTCCCGAACTGCCCGGTCGCGTAGCCCAGTGGTTTTAACAACTCGGCTATAGTGGGATCTTCCGGGCGCAGCCCGAGATCCGCTCCGGGAAGCCCGACTTTTGTAAGACCGGTGCGGATCGGGGACTGGCCAGTGATGAAAGCAGCGCGGCCGGCCGTACAACTTTGCTGGCCGTACCAGTCGGTGAACATCGTGCCTTCTTTAGCCAACCTGTCGATGTTCGGAGTTCGGTATCCCATAACTCCGTGGTTATAAGCACTGATGTTGTACCAGCCGATGTCATCACCCATGATCAGGAGGATGTTCGGCTTCTTTTGAGTCTCACTTGATGCTCCCGGCATTTTTCGTTTGCTCCTTATACTATCGGTTACGCAATTAACTCATCCCAGTGGTCTTTCTGGGCCAAGCTTCTGTACGGGGTGTATATGTCCCGGTAAAACCAACGTAGTAAACCGTTCTTTGGAAGGTCGCAATACTGTCAAGACTATCAGTCTCAAAGGATATGAGATGAAGAGCCACCAAACGCTGAGCACAAATACAAGGGATGGCGAACGAAACGTTAAGGAAGTGTCCCACCGCTTCTCGCCGTGCGGCGAAGTGTCTTTTTATACAGTCCACAAAATCGGTTCAGAGTTTTTGGTAGTTTGAGTTCGTCGTGGTTACTGTAAGCCCCTTTGCGGAAGCGTTCAGCACTGTCTGCTCGGGATAGCTGGTGCCATCGGGAAGGGTACCCATTTGCACTTGAAGTGCGACCTTGTCTTTCGCTGTGCCCATATACGTTTCGATGTTCAGCGCAGTGATCTTTTTCTCGGAGGTGTCGAACGCCAGTGTCATTCGATCGCCGGGCTCCGCGTAGTTCGTAAAGACCAGAATCACGGCACCGTTGTCGCGACTTAACGCCACGTTACCCGACTGAAAGGCTTGCTGCATTCTCTGGGGATCGGGCGGGACATACATAGCGAGAGTTGCGCTTACGTTCTGCATATACTCCTTCATTTCCGCTTTCTTGTTTTCGGCAATTCTTTGCTTGAGCCTGCCGCCAGCCGATTGTTCCGGTGTGGGACCAATGGGGACCTTTACGACTTGTCCGTCGGGACCATAGTGGCAGAGGTTTTGCCTGGGAGGCCGTTGATTTCCATTTATCGTCAACCGCGCCGTTTCCGTCCACTGATAGTGATGGAGATTCTGTTGATTTTCCGCAGCAGCCTGTTTCGCAGCCGCAAGTCTCTCTTGAAGATCAGCATTTTGGGCAACCATTGGGACGGTTGACAAGAATCCAAAAGCGACCACCAAGGTGCCCATTAAGACCGCCGCGTTGATAATAGACCGACTGCCGTGACGCCTACGAAACTCACTCCGCATATTTGGAGACTCCCTTTCGCGGACGATTCAATACGGTTCTCACTGCTCCACTGAAGACTATGTTGTCCAGCTTATGTTCCCTTTAGAACTGTCGCTATTTCCAGTCATCGCCCGAATCAGACGCTGCAGCTCAAAAGGTAAGGTGGAAGCGAACACAAGATGAGTGATTAGAAGTGTGACAAGACGCAAGGAAGGATTTCAACACTGCCGAGGCAACTAGAATATACCGATAAAGCTAGCGGCAAACAAAGGCTGTATCCTGAAAGAAGGGTATAGCCTAAAGAAATGAGTCACAAGTCCAATGATCTGGATTAAGAAGTTCGCACAGCAGAAGCCGGCATTTCATTCTTTACGCTGTCTCGTTCCAGCGTTTCTTTCGCTGCTCTTGCACTCGCCGACCGTGAACCCCGGCCAGCATCGAGATTGAATTGCCGCATTTTATAGAGCAAAGCCTTGTAGCTGATGCCGAGCAGCTTGGCCGCATCTTTGCGGCACCAGTTTGTTTTCTCGAGTGCGTCAGCGATTGCCTCCATTTCCGCTTCGTCCTTCAGGCCCCGCACCAGCGCCTTCAGACCCTGCTCCTTTGGTACCGGCGCTTCCTCGCGAGGCGCCGTTCGGTGTTGCTGTCCGGTCATCTCCAGCAGTTCCCGGAAGCTTCCTTCGTCATCCTCGAGAATCACATATCGTTTCACGAAGTTCTCGAGCTCTCTTAGGTTACCTGGCCAGGGATAACGCAACGCCGCTTCGAGCAGGTGTTTCGACGGGTCCGGTGCGGCCTTCTGATATTTTTCACTGTATTTCACCAAGAAGTGCCGGAACAACAGGGGGATCTCGGTCGTCCGTTCACGAAGCGGCGGAATATGGATCGAAAGCACATTCAGGCGATAATACAGGTCTTCGCGGAAGCGCCCCGACTTCATCGCCTCCTTCACGTCCATATTGGTCGCCGCCAGCACGCGGACGTCTACGTTCACCACCGAACGCGCGCCTAAGCGCGAATATTGGCCGTCTTGCAACACGTGCAGCAGCTTGGCCTGAAGATGTGGGCTCATTTCAGCGATTTCGTCCAGAAAAATCGTTCCCTTGTTCGCAAGTTCGAACTTTCCCGGCTTCGAGCGCACCGCCCCTGTGAACGCGCCTTGGTCGTATCCGAACAGTTCCGACTCCAGCAATTCCCCTGGCAACGCCGCACAATTCACCTTCACAAAAGCCTGTTGGCGGCGCGTCGAGCGCAGATGGATCATCCGCGCGACCACTTCTTTGCCGACACCACTTTCGCCACTGATGAACACCGGAACATCCACCGGTGCGATCTGCAAAATCTGTTGCCGGATCTTTAGCATCTGCGGGCTGGCAGCCAGGAACGAAATGTCTTCGGTGAGCGCCTCGCAGTACTCTCGCAGCGCCTGGTTCTCTGAACGCAATTGCTGCTTCTGCCTGCACTTCAGGAACGCTGCTTCCAGCTCCGGCTTCTCAAACGGTTTCGTCAAATAGTCGAGCGCACCAAGCCGGATGGCCTCCACCACCGTGGTCACTTCGTTCGAGCAGGAGAGCATGATTACATTCAGAGTACGGTCTATCTGCATCAGCTGTTGTAGCGTTTCAAGTCCGTTCATCTCCGGCATGAGCACATCCAGAATGATAAATTCCGGTTTCAGCCCTTTGCCGATTATGTCAAGCGCTTCTTTGCCGCTCGAGACGGTTTCCACCTCGAATCCGTCAACTTCCAGTAGCGTCTGCAGGTATTTGCGTATGCTCGGTTCGTCGTCTACCACCAAGATTTTATCTTTGGCTGCCATCTTTTGTCCTGTGTCTAACTTTTCGTCCTGACGGCTATTCCTACTCTACTCCGTATTTCTGGGCAGCAGGAATGAAAATGAGCTTCCCCGCCCCAGTTCGCTGTCGACCCACACCTTTCCCCTGTGAGCTTGAATCAGGCGCTTGGTAATCGCCAAGCCGAGCCCCATCCCAGAAGACGACGGGTCTACCCGCACAAACTCTTCGAATATTTCCTGATGATACTCCGCGGAAATCCCGCTGCCGTTATCTGAAATGGAAATCAACACGCTATTGATCACCGGTCTGTTTCCCCGTCGGCGCTCTTGCTGCGAAGGCGCCTGTGCCGTTCGGCGCTCCCAAAAATGCGCTGAAGCCGAAACCGTTACGCACCCCCCAGCTGGCGTATGTTTCAAGGCATTATCCAACAAGTTAGCCATGCACTGTTGCACCTTCTGATAGTCGAATCGAAAAAGCGGCAACTCCGGCTCCACGCGCACATCTAGCTTCACATTCGCTCGCTGGAAGGCGTCCTGCCATCGGCAAGTCAGGTCGTTGATGCAGTCGCCTATGTCATTTTCCCGAAGCTGCAGCACCAGCTTTCCGCTTTCCAGCGCCGAGTAGTTTAGGAACATCGACACCAGACGTACCAGCCGGTCGCAACTCTCCTTGGACTCCTGCA
>Ga0126381_100005961_pt1 | contig 13460 bp, 14 predicted proteins | sample PanSoiMetPlot_28_FD_96465 | JGI IMG/M metagenome (GOLD analysis project Ga0126381, IMG submission 96465) | Tropical forest soil microbial communities from Panama - MetaG Plot_28 | ecosystem: Environmental > Terrestrial > Soil > Tropical forest > Bulk soil | place: Panama | collected 2016-02-17
AGAACGACCTCTACCGAATCGTCTTCACCAATCGCGGCGCGCAAGTGAAGTCCTGGGTCCTGAAGAAGTACAAGGACGAGAAGGGCCAGCTGCTGGATCTGGTCAATCCGGCCACCTCGAACCTCGGGCTGCCGCTGAGTCTATACACCTACGACGATGCCCTCCGCTCCAAGATCAACTCGGCGCTCTACGTGGCGAATCCCACGTCGCCAGTTGTGGTTCCCGGCGAGCTGAATTTCGAGTTTTCTGACGGCTCGGTCAGCGTGCACAAGACGCTGCGCTTCGACCACTCCTATGTGGTGTGGCTTGAGACCGAAGTGACGGTCAACGGTAAGCCAGTGCAGGCCTATCCGTCCTGGCCCGCGGGATTCGGCGACCAGGGCACCGCGCCATCGTGGGCCTCTGCCCGCATCGACTACTTTGCCGGCGACAAGGTCGAACGTCTTACCGCCAAGAAAGTCAGCAACGGCAACACGCTGCCTGGTCCGTTTCAGTGGGCCGGTCCGCAGGACCAGTACTTCGCAACCATCTTCCTGCCTGACCTTCCAACGAAGGCGGCGATGGTCACCTTCCGTAACGCGGTTCAGGTTCCGAAAGATCCCGCCAGGCCCGACCCGAACAATCTGACCAGGGTCGAAGTCCTTGGCGCTGCGGTTGGCGATGTCGACGGCACCACGCGTGAGCGCATCTTCGTGGGCCCCAAGGCGCTCCACGTCCTGGCCACAGTTCACGCTAACACCATGAGTGGACAGCCCGGCGGCCCAGACCTGACCCATGCCGTCGACTTCGGGTTCTTCAGCCTCATTGCGCGTCCGCTGTTTCTGTGGCTGCGTTGGACACACGATCACATCGCGTCCAACTGGGGCGTGGCGATCATCATCCTCACCGTCATCATCAATCTGGCGCTGCTGCCGTTGCGCATCACCAGCATGAAGTCGGCGCTCAAAATGCAGAAGTTGCAGCCGCAGATGAAGGCCATCCAGGAAAAGTACAAGAAGTATCCGCTGCGTGATCCCCGGCGCACCGACATGAACGCTGAGATCTCCGAGCTATACAAGAAGGAAGGCGCCAATCCCGCCGGCGGCTGCTTGCCGCTGGTTATCCAGATGCCATTCCTGTTCGCGTTCTACTCGATGCTCGGCGTTGCTATCGAACTGCGCCATGCGCCGTTCCTGTGGTTGCACGACCTCTCTTCTCCCGACAAGCTCTTCATCCTGCCGGTGCTCATTGTGGTCAGCACGCTGTTCGTGCAAAAGATGACGCCCTCGGCCGGTATGGATCCTGCACAGCAGCGCATGATGACCATCATGATGCCGCTGATGCTAGGCTTCTTCAGTTGGTCGCTGGCCTCGGGCTTGAGCCTGTACTGGGTCATCGGAAACGTTATCGCTATCATTCAGCAGTATGTGATGAATCGCACAGGCCTGGGAAAAGAAATGCGGGCCGAGATGGAAAAGCGCGCCCGCAAAGCCGCGAAATAGAGGCACAGACTCTCCGCCATGCCGATCACCGATAAGATTGCCGCCGCCAAGAAAATCAGCGAACTGCTAAACGGAATCATCTCCACCGGCGATTTTCGCCTGCGCTACAAGATCATGGTCGACCCGCCTGCGGGCGACCATGATTTCTCCAAGCCCGAGATCAAAGTCGAACTCTCCGGCGCGGACAGCCCGCTAGTGCTCGAGCGCGGCGGCGAACTGCTGCGCGCCTTCGAGCACGTCGCCCTCGAAATGCTGCGTCTTGCGCCCGACGAGCACGACAAGGTGATCTTCGACTGCGAGAATTTCCGTTCGGCACGCATGCAGGAATTGCGGCTGTCGGCGAATCACGCCGCCGAAAAAGTCCGCCAGACCGGTATGCCCTACGCCTTCGCGCCCATGTCCTCGCGCGAACGCCGCCTTGTTCATCTTGCTCTACGCGACCTGGAAGACTTGCGCACCGAAAGCGCTGGCGAAGCATTGGAGCGGTATGTGGTGGTCTATCCCAAGGATTATCAGGGCAAGACGCCCACACCGGCGCCTACGCGGCGGCGGAGATAAGCCGCATTCTCAGCGTCACCGTGAGCGAGATCGCGCCCCGCAGAGCGCGATCGAGTCGAAAAGCCCTTCTTTGTGTGTCACCAAGTCCAAGGCGGCACGTTCTTTGTGCTGCCCAAGTCGAAGGACTCCTATAGCGAACATTCTCCCGGCACGGTTCAGCGAGTGCCACATCCTTTTCACCTTCAGTAGGCAACAAGGGCGGGAACGAGCCCTCTCGATCCGCTGTTCGTGAATCCCGCAGAGATTGATCGGCGTGATCCGGGGTTGCTTTTTGCCCGTGATTTTCTCTGTGCCTCCGTGCCCCAGTGGTGAATAATCAGTCCCATGCACCTCGACGATACCATCGTTGCTATAGCCACGCCTCCCGGACGCGGCGGCATCGGTGTGGTGCGGCTCTCCGGCCCTGAAGCGACGGCCATCGCGAAGCCGATGTTACGGCTCGCGCACGCAGACGAGTTCCAGCCCAATCGTGCCTACTTCGGCGAACTCATCGACCCTGCGAGCAACGATCGCATCGACGAAGTCGTCGTCATCTACTTTGCAAAACCTCACTCGTACACTACCGACGACGTCGTCGAAATCTCCTGTCACGGTTCGCCGGTTGTCCTTAAACATGTTGTGGAGATGGCTGTCGCGCGCGGCGCGCTCCTCGCAGAGCCCGGCGAGTTCACAATGCGCGCGTTTCTCAACGGTCGCATCGACCTCACCCAGGCCGAAGCTGTGCGCGATCTCATCGACGCACAGACCGTCTACCAGGCGCAGGTTGCTGCCCGCCAGCTCGAGGGAGCGCTTTCCAAACGGCTGCAGCCCATCAAGCAGAAGCTCATCGACCTGATCGCCATCATGGAGGTGGGCATCGACTTCGCCGAAGACGACGTTGCCGTCATTCCCGATGAGCAGATCCTCGATCGCGTCGCTGAAATCCACGCGCCGCTCGAGCAACTGCTCGCCAGTTTCACCTACGGCAAGGTCGTGCACGAAGGACTGACGCTGGCGATTGTCGGCCGCCCTAACGTCGGTAAATCGAGCTTGTTCAACCGCCTTGTCGAGCACGAACGCGCCATCGTTACCGCTACACCGGGCACCACGCGCGATTTGGTCAGTGAAACCGTCTCTATCGGTGGAATACCTGTGCGCCTCGTAGACACTGCCGGAATACGAGATGCTCTCGATGAAGCCGAAAGCATCGGCGTGCGCAAATCCATGGAAGCTCTTGCCGATGCCGACATCGTCCTGGTTGTGCTCGATGCCTCGCAGCCCGCCAGCGACGAAGCCGCCCGCCGCTGCGATACCGAGCTCGTCTCCCAGGTCGCGCGCCGGCCCGCTATTGTGGTGCAGAACAAGATCGACGCTATCTCTACTGCGCCGCTGCTCCCCGACGGAGGCCGGCCCGTCGTCATGACCTCAGCCTTGACTGGTCAGGGAATCGAACAGGTACGCGCCAGGATTCTGCGTCTCGCCGGCGGCAACGGCGCGGCCCAGCCCGAGGCGGGCTTCCTTACCAATGTTCGCCACCAAAAACTGGTGCAGGACTCGATCGCCGCCCTCGACGCGGTCACCACCGCCATACCGCGCAAGACGCCGCACGAAATGATCCTGCTCGACCTCTACAACGCCTTGCGGCCGCTCGACGAAATCACCGGCGCCACCACTGCGGACGACATCCTGAGCGTTATCTTCAGCTCGTTCTGCATTGGAAAATAAGATAAGCTCCGACTACGTCATTAAAATCCGACAAGACACGATAACCCATTGCTGCCCACTGGCCGCCGTTATGTTAAGACCGATGGCACGCTGCTTCTAGCTTAGTTTTTCATGCCATTCTGGCACAACGAACCATGAAACGGTTCTTGCTCCGGGGACCTGTGCTCGTTACTGTGACCTAACACCATTTTGGAGCTTCCGCCCTAAAACTAAATCCGTTTCAGGAGAGAGCTAAGCTAACTTCTTAATAAATTAGTGCTATCGATCAGGCACTCATTTACATTCTTTTGACGCAGCGTTAAAGCGGCATTTTCCACGCCGACTTCCATCTGCTCCTCACCGCTCCAGCGCTTTTTTGATCTCCGCCTCCGCCAGCGGCGCCATGATGGCAAAGCCGGTGGGGAAGCGGAATGTAGGCCGTCCTTGCTCAACCAGGGGGCAGACCGTCGTACTCGTCCCTGAGCGCGGAATAGTAGTCAACGTAGACATAGCCTTCTGCGCGGCGTAATTCTTGATCCAACATGTATTCAGCGCGATGATCGTTGGCACGGGGTTCAGCCCGTGGTTCCACGGATAGTCAACCGTCGGTGTTACCGAACAAAGCACGACGCGGATGCCGTGGTCTGTCCGGCGTGCCTGGTGCCAATTGCCGGGCTAAACTCGGCAGAGAAGGACTCGATGTTTAGTTTCTGAAGGAGTTCGAGATTCCATCGTAAGGCGGTTCTGAATGCCGGCTTTCCGCCGCCTACGATCACCGGTGAGAAACAGCTGACATTCGTCGAGGAGATCGGCTTCGAGCGCAAGCCCCGCAAGCTCGGCGCCCCAATGCTGATGTCGTGCTCCGAGGAACCGGTTATCTGGCGCTAGTCACGCAAGCACGGTATTCGATGGGAGAACCCCAAAAGGGGCCGCACCGGAGTGATTAAGTTACTGGCGCGCTCCTATGCCTTGACTGCTCCGTCAGGGGCGCCTAGAACCTTGGGTTTCATTACTTTTTCCGGTGGCGGTATCCCGCGCCAAAGATGGCGAACAGAATGATGGCGATGATGGCCAAGACGATAGTCGTACGAAGATTGATCACGATGCGCCTTATTTCCGGTAGCGTTTGCTGGTCGCATAGAAAATGCAATAGAGGATGGCCACTATAATGGCCAGCACGATAAGCGTACGAAGATTGATCCCGATGCCCATTTAAGTCAGGTCCTCCCCGTGGCGCTACGCCGGTCGCCGGTCGATGCCGACATGCTGGGGATTTTACACCGCCATACGCACGAAGCCTTGGGTTTCCAATCGGAAGTAACGCTGGTTTCTTACGAGAAATTGCCCCATGGCAAGTACTTGAGCGCCGCCGCCCATTCTGCCAACCAGCTCTACCAACAGCGTCTGTTTACTGGACGATGGGCGTGAAGCATTTTTTTGTGCGGCTTCCTGAAGCAATATTGGTAAGACAAGTCCTAGTGAAGATTCGGGCAATGGCAATTGCGAATAACGGTAGCCAGCTGGCAGGTTCTATAATAAGGAGATGTCAAAAGAAAACACCAAGAACGATGAGATAGTCTTACTCCACCATAGGGGCACCATAACCGGTGGAGCCTCATTGCGGTCGTCCCGAACTAGGCCGTAGCGTTTGACAAATCCATGTTGACGGCTTGTCGGCATACCGCGGATTGAGCCCCCACGCCACCGGCCCGCAGACAAAGAAAAGCATCGGGCGTTATCCGTCAAGTTGAGATGACGCCGGCTTTATGCGAGCCAGTCTCCTGGCACGCTGTCACATGTGTTCTGAACAGATATTGGGCTGTGAGGATTTTCGACGGAGTGCTTCTATGGCGGCGTATCCTACTTGTGGTTAGCTGTGGTACTTCCGCGATCGCCGTATACCTTTTATCATGGCCATCTGAAGAAATGAAACCATCGGCTCCGTACAAGTGGTTAATCGCCTCGGTGATGGGAGTCTTCTGGGCTATCGCTACTACCATCCTCTGGACGTTGCTGGCGGTCGCCTTCGGACGCAGCAAGAGCGACCTGAGGCTAATCACCATGTTGATCCTCGGCGCAGTGATCGCCACGCTTCTCAGCGCCCACGCTTACCATGAGGGTTGGAAAGCCAGGAGCAAGGCGACAGTCAGTTCTCGCCAGGACTCCAACTCCTGAACATGGGCAAGATGATGACTTGCATAAAACCGGGATATCACTTGTGACCTGGGTCCGTTATCCGATGCTTCATCTACTTCGTTCTGGTAACAGCGGCTGGCCAGCAGGAACAGTCCTTCGCACCCTTAGCCAATGCACAGACCACACAACCGCGGTGTCCTTAACCGACCAGCTTTGCGCTTAACCCAACAGCTTGGTGTATGCCTTCAAGCCCAGGCTCATCAGATAACGGTCCCACCCAGATCGTCCTTTTTGAAATTCGCCGTCTGACAGTGTAGTCGTATTTCTGCAAACATCTAAAATATGCCCAGGTGTTGAAGCCAAGAAAGTTAACCACGTGGTTACAAGGTACGCCGATATGTTTTCAAGAAGGGGAACCGTAGCGCGACTGCGAATCATGCGACTCTTGTTCAGACGCGCCCAGGCTCGACTTCGTTTTTACGGTCTGTGACAACGCCGCAAAAGAGGTCTGTCCCATGTGGCCTGAACAGCCTTTGACAGCCAACTGGGGCGTACCCGATCCGGCTGCGATTCAGGGAACTGTAGAGGAAACCGAGCGTGCGTATCGCGAGCGTTCTGCACGCTCGACCGAAGAATCAGCTTATTTCTCTGTCTGCCGATGGCGAGCCTCGACAGGCTTGCGCTAAAGAAAGAACTCACAAGATAGGCCAGACGTCATCGCCAGTTAAACAAGTAGTAATTCTCGCAGCCAAGCGAGGCAACAAATGCAAGAAGGGTGTCGGCTCTCTTTTTTAGGTTCTGAGCGATGTTACTCAAAGTCGGTCTGGCTGGGTCGTACTCACGGTCGTGCCTTCTGTGGCTGAGTCTCATTTTGAGAGTTCGACCTCATTTTTTGCGGGATTCGAGTTGGACAATCGGGGAGGATCGACGCCCGAGGCTGCGGAACTGGCCGCCGTTGTTTCGGTTAGACGGTTAAAGAATCCTTAAGAGTTACGTTAATCCGAAGGACGAGCCGACCCTGTATCCAGGGGGAACTCGGGTGCTTCAGGAACACAGTTCGTGTCCACCGATGTGTCCACCTAAGGAAAGCTCTGCAATCTCAGTCGTATCAACACAGTTTGATAGGGGCTAGAGGTACATTTCTGCATCGGAAAGTGAGGTCGGTCATTGACAAAATCGTACTTAGCTAAGTAAATTAGCTAATGTGAAAACGCACACCATTCACGAGGCGAAAACGAACCTTTCCAAGCTGATTCAGAAAGCTCGCGACGGGGAAGAAGTCATCATCGCCAGAGGAAAGGAACCGGTGGCGAAGATCGTCCCAATTCACTTCGCTGATCACCCGCGCAAACCCGGACGCTTCAAGGGAAAGATTTGGTGGACTGAAGATGCTTTCGATCCGCTTACAGGTGAGGAACTGCGCGACTGGGGTTTGGATTGAACCTCCTGATCGATACGCATGTACTGTTGTGGTGGTGGACTGAAGAAGAACAACTCTCGGGTGGTGCCAAGGCCGCTATCCTCGATTCGAGAAACCGCTCTTACGTCTCGGCGGCGGTAGCTTGGGAGTTGGCGATCAAGGTCAATCTGGGCAAGCTCGCTGCGCGCGATGTCGTCTCCAACCTTAAGCAGTTGTTGATTGAGGAGGGTTTCCGGCGTTTGGCGATTTCGACTGATCACGCTCTCCGGGCAGGTCTATTGCCAATGCTTCATCGAGACCCTTTCGACCGGATGCTGGTGGCGCAGGCCCAGGCCTTGAACTCTCCCATTGTCAGCGCCGACGCGATCTTTGACCGCTATGGCGCGCAGCGAATCTGGTAGACCCCTCTAATTGGCAATGACCCCAAGTGCGGCCCGGAAGATCGCATCGAAGTTCTCCCGTCCGGCTTGCGCCACGGCGCGCTGGACGGCTTTCTGGGCCAGCGCTCGTTGATAGCCCAGGTTGGTCAGTGCGGAGATAACATCTTCCTCAACAGCCGAAACCGCAACCACCGGTTGCGCCACGCCGAACCCCTCCAGTTTGTCGCGCAACTCCACGCACATGCGCTCGGCGGTCTTCTTGCCGATCCCGGGAATTCGCGTCAGCTGCGCATGATCGTTGGCGCGAATCGCTCCCACCATTTCGGGGGTCGGCATCCCGCTCAAAATCGTGATTGCCAGCTTCGGCCCGATGCCGCTCACCGTGATCAGCTTCTCGAATAGTTGCTTTTCGTCGGAGCGAAGAAAGCCGAACAGCGCGATCGCATCCTCCCGTACGTGCGTGTGCACGTGTAGCGACACCTCGCTGCCCACCGTAGGCAGATCCGAGAATGTCGGTATGGAGATAGCGACCTCGTAGCCGACGCCACCAGCCTCCACAATAGCCTGGTTGGGATGCTTCGAGATCAACTTTCCGCGAAGATGCGCGATCATGTCAGTGGCCAGTGGACCGTGGACGGTGGATAGTTATCAAAGTGTAATCGCGTCATGACTTCGGCTACGGACCGAAGTTGACGGATTTCGCGTACTCACAGGGCACGCAGCGCGACTTGACATTCAGAGGGCGCTGCGAGGTATTTGCGCTCAGCGACACAGTCACGTCTTCGCTCGCCCGTACACGCGTGTAGTTAGCGAATTTGGGGACGTTAGCTGGAAATCCGGAGTGGTGGTTCCGGGATCGTCGGGATATGAATCGAGCAGGCGAACCTGATATCGGAATTCGGGACTGTATTTTCCGAAGGACATGAACGGTGTGGGTATATGCCATGGAGAGTGGCCCTCTGAATTCTCCCGGCTGAACAAAAAAAAATCTTCATCGGCGGTCCACTTCGCCTTGGCCCCGGTGTAACCGTGTTCCTCATCCTCCGAGGAGAAATCCAGCGAGCACACCTTAGCTAGGTGCGAGGTATACATATCAACCTGGCTTTCCCTGCCCGCGCCGACCTGAGTAATTATGGCCCGACTGGCGTCACTCGCCGTGAATTGACGGTCGGTCGGTCTTAACTTGGATTGCGCAAGAACTCCAGTGGACGAAAGTATCACCGCAAGGCATTCCGCGATAGCTCGGTTCATGAGTTGAAATCCGGACGCAACTAACCACTATCCACTAACCACTGGGTTGTTACTGCCTTCTCCGGTGGTACACCGCAAACTCATACCCCGGACTTGGCGGGAACAGCTCGTTAATCGTCCGCAGCCGCTCCGCCAGCGCCGCCGGAGCCAGCAGCGGATAGTCCCGCTCCCGCAGCTCCTGATAGTCCACGTCGAGAAACAGCGACAGGCAATACACCGCGATGGCATCAGCAAATGCCGCCAGCAGGAACTCGTGCTTCGCCTTCTCCGCCTCCGGACCGTTGCTGGTGGCAATCTTGCGCAGCTCGTAGGCGTCCATCGACGTCTCGCCGCGCACCTTGGCGTTCACCTGTTTCCACACCAGGTCGCTGAACTCCTGCGCTACGCCCACGCGCTCCACGAAGTTGTGACCCACATTGATGAAGAACTCGAACGCGATGGCGAAGCTGTCTTCCATCAGCCGCGTGGAGATGAACACGCACTGCGAATCGCCTAGATTGTGGTTGCGATGGCAGATCGCGCTGTCCGCCAATTGCACGTCGTAGCGGTCGGCGATCATGGTCTCGTCACCCAGGTTCAGAGTCAGCGGCACGAAATAGTACGCCTTACGATTCAACGCCGCCGCGACTGTTCGCGGTACCGCTCCCACGAGCCGCTCGATGTCGGCCACAGCGTTCGTAAACTCGCCCATCACGGCGAAGCAAATGCCGTTGGTCGCCTGACATACAGGTGCCATCCGCACGACTTCGGCGGGCGTTCGCGTAATCGCTTGTGACGCTTGCGACATGAATGGTGATTGTAACGCAGTGGACACATCCCGCACTCGCGCGATCGCTCAATTCCCTATCTGCAATGGCCGCAGCAATCGCGGCAACAACAATTGGCTCAGCGTCCTACACAGGGTTAATGTAGACGGAAATTACCCTCCAGCGATTGTCAAAAACGCGATTTTTTACGTGGTCCCGGAACTTGACAATTCTTTTGCATCACTCTCACTCAACCATGACACGCGCAACCAGCGGCACTCGTACGCTGATCCAGCCGGCATGAACCACTCATCGGAGCGGTTCACCGAGACTATGTTTCTGGATCGGAGAGTGTGCAGTATGGCAAGAGAAGATCTTGCACCCCAGATAGCTCCTGAGGCCGCGGGAGAAGACGTTAACAGCCAGCCCAATCAGACGGTGAAGCGGCGCTCATTTCTCAAAGACATGGGCATTGCTGGGGTTGCGCTTACCGCAGGATCGCTCCTGCCCGAAGTACTCAACGCCCAGGCCGGTGTTGCTCCCGCTCCCATCACGAAGGGCGATGCAGCCATCCTGCGTTTCCTGGCGGCCGCGGAAATCCTCGAAACCGACTTGTGGTTGCAGTACCAGGAACTCGGCGGCGTGCAGGACGACGAAGTCTCGAAGCTCGCAAGCCAATCCATTCCCGGCTATCCCGCGTCGCCAACCGGGGGCAATTCCTTGTACATGCAGGACCTGTTACCGCTCGATAGCGACATGTCGCAGTACATCCACGACAACACGGAAGACGAGCTGACTCACGAGGTCTTCATTAACGCCTATCTGGCATCGAAGGGCGCGCCAACCGTCACCCTCGACCAGTTCCGTACCCTGCCCAGCAGTAAGGCAACCGGAGCGAACCAGGTCGGCCGCCTTACCAACCTGATGCAGCTCACCGTCGATACCTCGTGGTGGACGCGCTATCGCAGCCGCACTAAGAACCCTGACTTCGGCGACACATTCCTCCCTGCGGTTCCGACTCTCGCGATTGGGCGGCATCCTGCGATTCCTCGAACCAATGCCGACGCAAGCCATGCCGACTTCTTCCAGGCAATCGTTAACACGGCGGGATTTCACTTTGCGACCATCGAGCAGGGTGGAACCAGCTTGTACCCAAGTCTGGCGCAGAGGGTGAGTAGCCCCGAAGTCTTGCGCATTCTGTTGAGCATTGGTGGAACTGAGATCTGCCACTTCCAGACATGGCACGACAAGGCCGGCAACGCTCCTCCGCTGGATGATGTCGTCGACCCGGTCACGGGCGTAAAGGTGACATTCCCCAATCTGAATGCTCCACCGTTCGGTGGTGAAGACTTCCAGACAAATCTGATCATGCCCGAACCAACAGTGTTTCTGAACAAGAGCCTCGGCCCGGTTTCAATCATCCGTCCCACTCAAACGAAAGGTGCCGCTATGGGTGCCTTGAAGGCCCTTACTGCGGATGGACTGTTCATTGGCCAGTCGAAGGCCTTCTTCGCCTTCATGACCGAGCTGGCGCTCGAAGCCGACGCTGCCCAGCGTTAGTGTTGACATAGGGCGGTAGCGAACTTGCTACCGGCATTCACAAGCGCTGCGGCTGGAACCAACGGCCGCAGCGCACGAACGAAGAAGCAGGAGCCAGGTTCAACCGCGTCACTCGAAATTAGCGGGTTCTGCGACGTAACTGGTATTGGAACGATAAGAAGGCTCTGCGGTCTCGATAGACGCTGGAAACCGCAATGCGGGGCGCTCACACAGGCCTGATGTGGGTCTTTTAACTCCCCTGACGATGTCGATGACCCAAATCTGCCGGTCGTCCGACATGGGCTCTTTCTTGGCGTGACCAGGCCATTTGGTCAGTGCGAACTGTAGATTCTCGAGTGAATGGAGCAATACCCATGTTTGAAGGAATCTTCCAACCCATGCACCTTCTGGTGATCATCGGCCTTGCCCTGCTGATGTTCGGCCCCAAGAAACTGCCTGAGCTTGGCAAAGGTATCGGCGAAGGCATCCGCGGATTCAAGTCCGCCATCAACGACCGCGCCGACGCAGCACAACCAAGCCAACCGGCTGACAAAGAAGGCCAGGCGTAGTGCCTATGGCAGGCTGCGGCGGCGACCTCATCCTCTTGTGCGGCTTGGGCTATGTGCTATTAGGCCCCAAGCGCATGCATGCCATCCTGCAAGACATCGCCCGCGCGAAGCGAGAGTTCGACAAAACTCGGCAGGCGGTCCGGGCACAGTTGTCCGCTATTCCGGAGGCGCGATCAGACGATCCACCTTCTTGATGTACTGTAGAGGGTGATGCAAAGTGTCTCGCTCCGCAGTCCGTTCTCACGAGTATTAGGTTCCACTGCGCGCGTGCTTTTTACGACCCTCCTCTTCACTGCCGGAGCCATGGGCCTCGGCCTGCTCCTTGGGATCATCGGTCTCGTGACCTACGGCTTGATCGCTGGCATCCAACCCGACATGCGCAACGCCTACCGGCATGTCGCGATACCAGTGGCCATCATGATCGGCTGCGCCGCCTTCGCCGGCGCACTCGTGCTGGAATTCCGCAACACACATCAGTAACATCCCCATTCCCGCGGTCGAACATAAGCCCCCCAATTGCTGATCGCGGGTGGCGGTGATGGCTGGGGCGTGTTGGCAATCGAATCAGGAGAGGTCGCTGTTACAGCCCGGAGTTCGTTGGGTTTATTGCTTCGGCATGTTCTGTGCGTGGTAATGGGTGGCTTTGTTCAGATTGGCGATTACCTGGTTAACGTTCTCGACAGCCTGCTCACGAAACCCTCGCCATTCACTGCCGTCGTGCATGAGGTCGTTGCGGGAACTGGTGAGTTTGTCCATCGCCGCCCGCATCTCCGCCGGCACGTCTTGCGAAACGTCGGCCCTCGGTTGCTGGAAATTTTGTTTCGGAGGATTCTGTGGACTGGTTGGCTGTTGGGAAAATGCCGCCGTGGTTGCCAATGCGAGGCAAACGACGACCGCGCAGAGCGTACCTGCTTTTTTCATGGACCGTTCGTGGTTAAACCGGCAAAGTGTTGTGAATGAAGGTTTCATACGTTGTAGGAATAGCGAACCACAACGGCCCCGAGTCATGCGGAGCTGCTTGAGAGGGCGGTTTCGAAGCGTTGCCAAGGGGACGTATTGGTGTTGAGCCGTGAAATCCATATCCTGCTGCGCAAGCGGCAGGCAGGTACTCAGGGATGCCGACACTCGGGACAGTGTCGGAAGGCAACACCGGGTCCGCCGCCATCGCAAGGTGTACCCCGATCCCGCGCGGTCAGAGACCCTGTGCATGTACGCCAGCACCTGCTAGGGGAAGCGGGAGATCCCAGGTCTGTCTGCCGGGGAGAGAACTACAGACCGCGTCGGGAAGGCAAAGGACGAACACCGATGAGGAACGAACGTGGGAAGTCGGACGGCCTTGTAATCGCTGCGAAGTTGCCGAACCAAGCCGAGGGACCGGCAGCGGAGGCGACGAAGGAAAAGGGGGCTGGCCAAAAAGAACTTGTCCGAGCGTAACGCGCTCCGGACTCAGGGCCGGGAAAACACGCTCAGCGCGCTCGAGTGAGTACGTCAAGTAGCAATCAGAGATAGGAAACAGCGGTGCACTGCGTTCCTCGACCACAGCTACGACGTGGAGCGACTGCGGGCGGCCTACCTTACTACTAAGAAGACGCTGCCACGGGCGTTGCCGGCGCGACGTGGAAGGCACCACGGAGAGAACCTTGCGGCAAACCTCCAGGATCTCTCCCCCTAGGCCCAAGCTGGGAGCATAGCGAGCG
>Ga0126381_100005962_pt1 | contig 13460 bp, 10 predicted proteins | sample PanSoiMetPlot_28_FD_96465 | JGI IMG/M metagenome (GOLD analysis project Ga0126381, IMG submission 96465) | Tropical forest soil microbial communities from Panama - MetaG Plot_28 | ecosystem: Environmental > Terrestrial > Soil > Tropical forest > Bulk soil | place: Panama | collected 2016-02-17
CCAGGTCCGTCACATAAGTGATGGACCTGGGCCTTTAAATCGAACCCCAACATGCACCGTGGCCCAGAAGTGGCCCATTTAGAGTGCGGATAGAAGCAGGGCAATCGTGGGTGGCGCCGGCCACCGGGGTTTTGAGTGAAATCGCCTGTGGCTGTTGAAAAAGCTTTTTTAGGGACTTCGACAGAAAAATTCGCCTGTAAATTGCTGAATTTTGGTCCGGCAGAATCGCGGAAATTCCAGGAAATTACTGCTTTGGTTCCTTTTTCAACACCCACGCCTGTCAGTACAGGGCCCTTACGTGCCCGCGAAATCTCATGAAAATTTCTCAGAGGTTGACAATAATCCGGAATGGTTGGGAGTTGGCGAGATTGAGTAATCAGTGGAGAAACTGAGACCGAACGCCTGTCTGATCCGGAGCTTGCGTGATAGAGCGAATAAATGGTGCGTTGTCTCTCCCTCTGTGGGAGCGACGATAGCCCGAGACCCTGCTTAATGTAATCTCCAGCACGCTCTCCGCTCCCGCCAGGAGGAAGTCTATGCCGTATCGGATAGCGGGAATCGATGTACATAAAAAGAAGCTGGCGGTGGTGGTGGCTGACGTGGAAGTCGAAGAGGAGTACCAGTTTGAGCAACGCTGGTACGGAAGCAATCCCGAGCAGTTGCAAGGGCTGGCGGAATGGCTGATCGAGCAGCAAGTCGAGGAAGTGGTGATGGAATCCACGGCCCAATATTGGAAACCGCTCTGGAGTGCACTAGAACGGTACTGGAAACCGACCTGTCAACATCGGGAAGGTGCCGGGAAAATGTCGGGAACACTCCATCTCGCGCAGGCGTTGTCCAATCGCGGACGGCGCGGGCGCAAGAGAGATTTTCGCGACGCGCAACGTTTGGTAAAGCGGTTGGTCTCCCAGGAGCTGACCCTGAGCTTTGTGCCAGATGTCGAACAGCGTCTCTGGCGGACGCTCACGCGCACCAAGTATCAGCGGACGCGTGATCGAGTGCGGTTGCACAACCAACTGGAGGCGCTGCTGGAGGAGGCGCATATCAAGTTATCCAGTCTGGTTTCCGATCTGCTCGGCGCCAGTGCACGACGGATGCTGAAGGCACTGGCGGGGGGAGAAACAGATCCGACGGCTCTGGCCGCCTTGGCCGATCAGCGCTTGCGTGCCACGCCGGCAGAGTTGCGCGATTCCCTGGGTGCCTGCACGGTACTCAATGCGGTCTACCGCCGGCTGGTGAAGATGACGCTCGAGGATTTGCAACTGATCGAGCAGCAGATCGGCCAACTGGACCAGGAAATGGCGAGTCTGCTCGGCGAGCATCAGGATGCGGTCCGACGGCTGGCGGAAGTCCCTGGTTTAGGGGTCGATTCGGCACAAAAAATCATTGCCGAAGTAGGTGCCAAGGCAGCGACCTTTGCCTCTGCCAAGAATCTCATCTCCTGGCTAGGAGCATGCCCGGGAGAGGAAGAGAGCGCAGGCGTGAACCGCAGCAAACGCTCACCGAAGAGCAACCGTCAGATGCGCCGTATTCTCAATCAAACTGCCAATGCTGCCGTCAAACACAAAGGCAGCATCTTGGAGATCGTCTATCGTCGTCTGGTGCTCCGCCTAGGACACAACAAAACCATCGGAGCGATTGCACATCGCGTCTGTCAGTTGATCTGGATCATTTTGCATAACGGCGTTCGCTATGAGGAACGCGGCCCCACCGTATGTGAAAAGGCTAAGCGAGCCCGCACTTCACGAATGATCCGAACACTCCGAACGCTCGGCTATAGAGTCGAACCTCTGGCAAACCCGGCATGAAGAATCCAATTTTCGACCCTGTTGCCTGAGCAAAGAAGGAGATCGCCTCGAAGGCATCGAAGGTTGCAGCCGTGGCGTGGAGCAAGAAGGCCAAGGCTAGGCGGGGGAAGGCGGGGGGAACTGGGGCGTGGGGAGGGAGGCAGCGATCCCGACTGGGCAAGACAAGATTCGCGCTTTCCATCCGATCCGATATATTCAGGACGAGGCCCCTTTCTTGCCTGACGGCGAGGAGTGTCTTAGCGCCGTCATTCCAACCGGGGCGTACATCATCTGCATTTCGACGGCGCGGGCTGGATGGTTTGCTGATCAATGCAGTCAGGAAGGTACTGTAAGAGAGCACGCGAGGACGGTTGTGCAAGTTCGTAACAAAGCGTCACAAGCGTAACGCATTCCCTTGGTCAGCATGGGACCGGTTCGCCCGGTGATTACGCGAAGACTTTGATACCTGGCGCGAGGTACTAAAGGGCCTGCGGGGCGTGGGGCCTAGAAAAGCCCAAGGGCATGTACTGGCGCACCTACACGGATTTGTGCCAAGAGTACGAGCAGGCCGAAAGGCACTCTTGGGCACCGTCGTTACTGAGGATGGTCCTCTAGGAATGCCTGATCGACACCGCCGACATTGTCAGAGTCGCCTGATTACTTCAGTCATCGCTTGCGCTTGAGTGTGGAGGACAAAGTGTCCCGTAGGTCGGGGCGAGCGTGGAAGTAGCTGAGTTTAGGTTGGATTGGGGCACTCCAGCTTTTGTAACTCGGTTCTCCACTGGGACAAGTTGTCACCATTGGCAGAGACCGTCACAATCTTTAATTTCTTAACTCCTTTGCTTTCAGCTTGTAGAACACTGGCCCGCGGGTTGCACGATTCACATCGACGATTTCTCCACCTTCGCCTCGGAGAGAAAGCAGATGAAGCGGGAAACAAGGCGTTTCGGTTTTGTCATCCTGATGCTGACGGCATTTAACATTTGCGCTTCAGCTGCGACAAGACCGCAGACTGACGGTCGCCACAAACTGTCGCCAGAATTCCGCAATTCTCTTCCGCAAGGACAAGTGAACGTCATCGTGCAGTATCGGCGCACACCTACTGCTCAACACTATGCGCGGGTTTCCCGTCTCGGTGGAACAACAAACGCGCAGTTGGGCGTAATTCGAGGCGCGGCCTTCCGGCTCCCTAGCAGTTCTATCCGGCAGCTGGCACTTGATCCCGACGTCGCCTACATCAGTCCCGATCGTCCAGTTCGGGCATTCTTAAGTAGTGCGGCTCCGGCCATCAATGCTCCCTATGCTTGGGGTCTTGGCTATAACGGATCAGGCATCGGAGTTGCGGTCGTCGACAGCGGCATTGGTGGCCACGATGACTTAAAGGATTCGAGCGGCCACAACCGTATTGTTTACCAGGCAAATTTTGCATCGGATTCGGGAACGGCAGACGCATACGGACACGGCGAACATGTTGCCGGAATTATCGCGGGCAGCGGCAAAGACTCCATTTGCAGTAATTGTTTTTCGCTGATTCGTGGAGTAGCACCGAACGCTACACTTATCGACCTGCGTGCGCTTGACAAGAACGGTCAGGGTACTGACAGTTCCGTGATCAATGCTATTGACAGGGCGATCCAGCTGAAGAGTACATACAATATTCGGGTCCTTAACCTGTCGGTTGGCCGTCCAATTTTCGAAAGTTACAAGAGCGATCCACTGTGTGCGGCTGTCGAATCAGCCTGGAACGCAGGCATTGTTGTTGTCGTCGCTGCCGGGAACTACGGACGCGACAACTCGGTCGGCGAGCAGGGATACGGAACCATAACCGCTCCAGGCAACGATCCCTACGTGATCACAGTGGGCGCAATGAAAACGATGGGCACGCCCGATCGTTCAGATGATTTGATCGCCAGCTACAGCTCCAAGGGGCCCACCGGCATTGATCACATACTCAAGCCCGACGTGGTCGCGCCAGGAAACCTTATGACTTCGCTCCAGGTTGGTGCGACCCTGGAAAGAACCTACCCTAACAATCGCGCGCTGCGTTCCAGCTATCAGACGGGACAAACAGGCTACTCGGACAAATATTACGTATTAAGCGGAACCAGCATGGCAGCGGCGGTTGTGAGCGGAGCTGCCGCCGACATTCTTCAGGCTCAGCCGCAACTCACGCCGGATCAGTTGAAAGCACGGCTGATGAAAAGCGCATACAAGAACTTCCCCGTTTCTAGCAGTGTGACCGACCCAACAACCAGGATAACGTACACTGATCAGTACGACGCCTTTACCGTAGGCGCCGGATACGTCGACCTTCAAGCAGCGTTAAACAATAGCGATCTGGCTCCCGCTAACCTGACCGCGCTGTCGCCGGGTGTTTCCTTCGACTCGACAACCCAGACGGTAACCCTCATTTCCGATTCCTCAGCCATGTGGGGAAGCTCAGCGATGTGGGGAAGTTCGGCCGTGTGGGGGAGTTCTGCGGTGTGGGGTAATAGCGCCGTTTGGGGTAACAGCGCCGTCTGGGGCAACAGCAACGATGCTGGTTTCAGCGCCGTCTGGGGCAACAGCGCAGTGTGGGGTAACAGCGCCACTTCAACCGACAGCAGCATTTATTCTGCAAGTGCCGACGTTGCTCTGAACGGGGAAAACTAATTCGTCTTTGTTGGAAAAGGCCACCGCGCTCAACTGCTTCCGTGCCGGGACAAGATCTTGAATCGCACGGACCGACGTGAAATCTCTGTTGCTAATCCGGCATTGCTGGTACGCCTCCTCGTAGAAATCCCGCACGCTGCTGGGGCCCAGGTGCGCCAAGCTGCTGCCCAGGTGGCGCTGCTAATTTGTGGAAGCACAGAACTGCCACCACAGCACATAGCGGCACAGCTTCGCTTGGAGGACGCTACACGCTGCCGTCTCTTCAGCGTGTTGCTTAAGCAATCAGCGAAGCGATGCTGCTACGTGCTGTTATGAGCAACACGTAGCTGCTGGACACTGGAGGTCTTTGCGCGACAAACCGCAGTCCAGACACTTGTCGGGCCGTTAGGCCGCCGTCGGTGAGGTTGCGCCAGCGAACTGCGCCAGCACAGCGTTGATTGCTCGTCGGTCGGAGGCTCGGCACCCGGATTGAACTTCGTCCAGAGAGCCTTCCGGTTGCGCCGCGCTGCGTTGAGCGGGTCGGCAGAAGAAGCAGCCAGCATCATGGAGTTGGCGGCGACAGTGCGCTCACCGCAGTACAGCCGTTAATTCTTTCTTGATAAGTGCAGGCCCGGCGCTAGCCTTCGGAGGTTAACCTGCGAGGGCGTAATTCGGTGTATCGTGCGACGTCGCCACCGAGCAAGACTGAGCCTTCACTCTCCAGCCACGCGTGTGCCGGAAGGCCCGACGGATCCTTCAAGACTCCAATTCTGATCTCGACTGCGCAACCGGCGCGAGCCAGCATGGCGCTGCCTACAAAGCACTGAACAAGGCATGTTGCGCCGGGTACATAGCCAGCGGCGATCTTAACCGCTTTGCAGATATCCTGAATGCGCTGGGCATCGCGGCGAATACTAACCACGCGACGGATGCTAACCTCCTTCCACCGGTTACGCCAGCACCGGTCTAGAAGCGCACGTGGTGCTAGACGCACCATACTTGAAACCTCTGTCAGCCTTAGAAACGCCTCGGCAAGCAGCATCTTGAAGCCGAAAGCGGTTTGGAGGAGCTTAACTAGCCGCTTCACCTCGTACCTCGATGAGGACACAATCTAGCTTTAGCAGGCGGCGCTGCTAATTTGTGGAAGCGCAGAGCTGCATATAATTTCCCCCATTCGGGGCCTCGAACTGCCGGGTTGGGCTAGATCAATCTCACTATTTCAGCATGGTCGCCGGGTCGCCAAACAGAATCCACGTGCGGCGAACATCAAGGTCGCTGACGGCAGTCTTTGCCGTAGCCGCGGCCTCGCCGAGAGTCATCGACTGGGTGCCAAAGAGGGCCTTGACCAGTGCCTGGTTCAGGACCGCTTGAGTCGCGGAATCGGTCAGGCCGGAAGAGGCCCACACTGCGAGGGCCCCACCTCCTGGCGCTTCAATCAGCGCCTTGGCCAGGGCTGTCCCGTAGATGTCCTGAAAATATCCGTTTAGGCAAGTCATTGACACGACGAAGGGCACCTTCGAACCATTGGTCAGGCCATCAGCATCGGTCAAACTGAGCAGGCCGCCTGCCCACACTTCTTCCGAGCCGTGGCCGATATAGTTGACCATCGCCTCCCCCTGCACGTTCAGGCTGTTCAGCAGATCTGCGTTGGCGCCGGAGCTACCCTCAGAGATCTCCGAAACTGTCAAGTCCCCTGGCAGCAGCGCTTTTACAGCGTCAGAGTCCCCTTGGAAGTTATCCGCGCTGTCGTTTTGTCCTGCCACCAGCAGCACCTGCTTCTTCCACGCCGCGGCGCCGGACTGGTCGTAATTGACGATCTTGTTCACCAGCGCCGCCGCGTCTTGCGCAGTACGCACCGGTAACCGCCCGATCGCCATTTGTGGAATCCCCTGCCCGCTGAAATCGGCAAACCAGTCATCCGATGCTGTTTCCAGCAGCGCGGTGTCCACCAGGTAGGTGGGAACGAAATCGAAGTTGCCTACGCCCAGGTAATTACGCGGATCAAAGGTGGCATCGCCCGCCAGCAGCACGAAGTGCGGACTCAGTGCCCACCGCGCCTTCGCCGTGCTTAGAAAGTCCTTCAAGGCATAGGGGCTCTTTTCCCCAAAATTGAACTCATCGTAAAGGTCCTCGACGTCGATGACCGCCACCTTCCGGCCTTGCCCCTGGCGTAAGCTCACCAGCGGCCCCAGACTCTTCACGAAATTGGCATGGCTGATCATCACCATGTCAAACCCCGCTTGTGAGGCGTGCCACGACGACGGGTGATTGGCGGTGATGCTCGATGGATGCGCCTCCTGCGCGCTGCTAAACGCCAGCAACGTCCGGGTTCCCCCTCCTTGCGGCACGACGGTAACGCCGTAGCTCCCGGCTTGCCGGCTGATCGTGCCGGGCACCAGGGTCACCGCCTGCGGATTGCTGATATCCACCACTGAGACTTGAGAGTTGCTGAACCCCCCGATCGTCTCCGCTAGTCCGCTTAGAGCCGTGAAGCGGAGGGAGTCGTTCTCAGCAGTGTAGCTGTGCGGATAGGTCAGCTCAACGTTATCCACAGCACTTACATCCTGCTCCCCGCCTTCGACCGTCAGCGTCAGCAGGTTCTGCCCCTCTGCGAGCACGGTATTAGGAACGGCCAGTGTTGCTACTCCTTCGTTCTCATCGCTGAAGGTCACGGTGTCTACCTGCTTGCCATTCAGCGCTACCCCCACGCTGTGAGGCGCGAAAGAAGCCCCTTGCAGCGCTACCCGCAACTGCGCCCCTTCGGCCGCGTTGCGATCCAGATCCATGATGGTGATCGCCTGGCTCACGGGTTGGCCTGACGCCAGCACTGGACCAAAGAAGTTATCCGCATCGCCGTTCAAAAGCGCGGCAAAGTAGACTGTCCGTGGCTTCCACTCCACCGTAAAGGGGAAACTCGAAGGTCCGGCCGTAGCCCCTGGGCGGAGGGTTTCAGCCTGCACTCGCCGACCGTTTCCCCCGCCCCAGGTCAACCAGTAGACGCGCGTGTCCGACCAGGTTGTATCCAGTCCCGTGCCGTAGAACTGTATATCGCCTGCGAAACCCAGCTTGTTTCCTGCCTGCCCTTCGACCAGGATCGGTTGCTCCACTCCTTCCGCATACAAATGCAACGTATTGGCGTCCGCATTGGGATCGAGCCCAGCCGCCACTAATTCCGACCATGCGACCCGGTACCAGCCCTCCGACTGGACGCCGAGCTTCACTGCATGCCCGGCTGCCAGCCCGTACTGTTTCTCCATATTTTGATTTTGGGAGATGTTCATGGTTGGTTTCGCGCGTGCCTCAAGCGCGTGCGACGCGGAGCCGACACCTGTGCCTGGCGCGGCGACTTCTCGCCCCACCTGGCTCAACAACACCACACGCCCCCCTGCATCCCTGACCTTTGCCGTTGTCAACGCGGTTGAGCCACGAGACTTGAGGGATCCTGGCTCAGCCGGCTTGGGAGTCGCCGGTCCGTACCAAGTACGCTGACCGTGCAGGTCAACCTCTTCCACCAAGTACGACGCACTACTGGTGTCGCCACGCGGAGCGTCCCACCAAGTATGGACATGTCCCGCTGTCAGGGTGGTTTCGCTGCCTGCGAGCAGGGCTGTCCCGGCCAGCAACGAAGAGTTCAGCCGGACGCGCTGGCCGTTCTGGTCGCGATAGAGGTTGAAACCGAGGCTGGAAACCTCGCGCCCCGTCTTCAGTTCGATGAGGTTTTGACCGGCATGTTGGGTGACGGTAAAGGAGGTGGGCTCGACTTCAGTGGAGCTTAATGGGTTAAGCGGCACGGCCGCCTCTGCCCAAGCCTGAGTGAATTCGAGCGTCCAGCTCATGGTGAATGTGGGCGGCGCCACACTGGCTGCACCCTGACGCTCATGTACCGCACGGTGCCATTGCTGAATCTGCGCACCGCGAGGGTTGAGCGTACCCGTTGCACCCGCCGACGAGAATGTATCGAAAACGACTCCTCCGGACGCGGGGATAGTGATGCCCAAGACTTGCGCTAAGGTTGACACCCCCGTCGCGGCGACGAACGACCCGGCCGATGCGACCCCGGCAAATGCGATCGCGCCGCATACGAGCCCACTGCCGCCTGACTTAACGACGTGGACCGTTCTGTTGGCGGCAGCAGTAAAACCCACTATTTGATATATTGCTAAATGAGCACTGCTAGGGGCGAGGACCTCGCCTAGTAGTGTGGATACACCAGGACCTGGACCCGTCAATGTGGCGCTGACGAACGAAGTCGCATTCGTGGCCGAAACACTGACCAGGATGAAGTTGGGGCTGCCCGTGATTGTACTGAACACGCTAGTATCACAGGTGGTGCCGGATGCAGCCTGACCCGATGCCACGGCCTCCAGTGCTATGTTCGCTCGTGCGGCATTCGGGAAAACAGCAACCAGCGCGGAAACCAGCAGAAACAATCCTGCACCGTGAACACTGCCTAAGGTCGCGCCCCAGTGGCGAGCAAAGCGAGCCAGGCTTCTGGCACGGCAACGTATCTTCGCCAAACGGCCTCCGAGATCGATCGTGTGCCCATTCCGTTCGACGGCAACTACCTTTCCCAAAACCCGCTGTTCCTGGACTGCCTCTTCGGTGCTGCCTCCGTCTTCGCCGCGCGTGAGAAATACCGACGCTTTGGCGTTCCCCTTCCGAATCCCAACGACGCGATGGGCGATGACGCCTCGCTCAGCGAGATAAAGCGCAATGTCTCTCATTTTGATCTCCGATACCGGTTCAACCGTGATGGTTTCGCCTCCGCGGATAGTCGGAAGCATGCTGGCACCTTCGGCTCGGAAACGCACCCAGTAGCCGCGGCTCAAAAGTTCGGTGACGACATCAACAAACGGCCTGGATCCAGGGTCGCTATTCATGGGTGTACCCTCTAACGAATTCCAGCACCCGCTCATCGGGCGCGAACCGCAGTTCACCGCAGGGGACCGCCTCGGTTACGTGTTCAAAGAACTCGAGCGCATGGTCAAGCGCTGAGCAGTTGTAAAACGGCACAAAGCTCGAGGCCATCAGGCGGGCCACCGCCTCGGCCGGCCGCACCGGAACCACCTCGTTCGACTCCCCGCGGCCGAGAAAGAAGATTTGAGTTAGCGGGGTTCGCGTGGAATATGCAAGCTCCGCCTCGCCGTGCCAGGGAGTACCATACATCCAGATGCTTCCCTCCAGGCACCGCAGGATGATGCGGTCATCGCTCAAAACCTGAATTCCGCGCGCCTTGTGCCACAGCCTTGCCGTCGTTGTCTTCCCGGCGCCCGACTGGCCGACGAAGAGATAACCCCGGCCATCGGAATCCTCAACGCCGCAGGCATGCACCTCGACGCCGCGTCCAAGCGTCAGCAGATTCATCATCAGCAATTCGTCAAGCGGATACTCGAGGGCATCGACCGGTTGGCGATGGTCAAAATAATCGCGGTGAAGAACGATATCTCCAGAGGTGAAATCCGAACTGAAGCAGGCCTGTTTATAGGGAAGTGTTCCAAAAGCCGGCGAGGTGAAGCGGAAGAGGTGATTCGAGTTCTGTCGATAGAGTCTCCAAACACTGCCCGAATCGAATGTTTGGTTGCCCGCGGCCGGGTCGTGCAACTCGCCCCACCCGGCCCGCACGATTACGTCAGCATCATCGTCGTTATCCACCAGGAAGCGTTTCGTTGCCCGCTGGACTTCGAGCCTAAGGTCAGGCTCATGGCTGATGAGGGCGATCCTGATGTCGCCGATGCTGACCGTCAAGACGGCGGCACTCGAAGCATTCGTGCTCTCGATCTCATCATTCGTCATGGCAAGTCACCACGGCCGCTCCCTCACGACCCGAGGGTGAAACAGGCCGCTACGGGCATGCAGTTGCTGCTGCCACCCGGACCGATTACGCTCCCCATCTTGCAATGTCCCAAAACAGCCTCCTCCGGTCGTAGTGGGACCTGGACAAGTTCAGGCTTGGAATACGCCTTTTTCGTTCGCTGGGGTTCTTGCTGTAGTCGATCATTCATAAAATCGTCCTCCAATCCCGAGCTTCTCCTCTGAAAAATGTCGGTGGTCCGGTCTTTCTAGGACTAGTACTTCCTGACACTATTTTGCCGTCAAGGCCCTGAAGCCTAGCGCCCGCATGAACAACAACCAGTTCCGGCATTTCGCTCGTCAGCCAGAATAGGGAAAAGCGGCTTAGATTCTGTGAAGCTCATCCATTTTTCTGCCGCGCGCTTGTCCAGTGATTCGAGCGAATCCGCTAACACCGTATGCGAAGATCCTCCCTCACAGTATTCGCAATCGCCATGAGGCGGCACAGGTATCTCCAAAGCTTTTGCGCGCAGGTGCGCGACATGGCAAAGAAAATCCACCGGCGACTCAGGATCGCCATTCTCGAGCTCGCCGTTGGCAGGACACATGCCGCACATGGGCTTGATCTGACAGCCGGTGCACTTGGTGACGCGGGTGATCTTCTTCCGTCGCACCTGCCGCAAAAAATGGTCCCAGCCTTCGCGGAAGCTTCCCCGGCGCAGGTCGAAGGTATCGAAGTGGGAAAGCACGCAAATGCTCATTTTCCCTTCGGGATCGATGGCGAAGCCGTTAACTCCTCCGCCGCACTGGTATAGTTCGTCGCTCTGTTCGGAAGGAGCAGGCCGGTTGTATCGCGCTGCGAACTTCTTCCACTCCGCCACCCGCTCAGGATCTTCGAGGTCCATTTTCACGATCTCCCACGGCTGGAGCCTCACGCCGATTGGACTCCGGGAACAGTCAATGCGGGGATTGATCATGCTGTCGAACTTGAACCCCACGCCCAGCCCCTCCGCAAATCTCTTCATCTCTCCGACTTCGTGCTTATTGATGGAGACGGCCACGGTTTTTAGTTTCAGGGGCAAACCGCGTTCCAGCAACAGATGGATCCCACGCAGACACCGGTCGTAAGACCCGGGGATGCCAGTGAGCCGTTCGTAGGTCTCCTTGGTCGAACCATAGAGCGTGATCTCGATAGAGAACGGACGCCATTCCACCAGGCAATCAGCGACCCTGGGCGTGATAAGCGTACCGTTGGTGAACAGAGTGATGAGGAAGCCCTTCTTCTTGGCATAGGTATAAATGTCAAGGAAATCTTTCCGGGCGAAGATCTCTCCCCCTGTGTAGAGAATCCACAGGCAACCTACATCCGCAATCTGGTCCAGGAGGTCGCGATGCTCGTCGTAGCTCAGCTCACCGCGTCTGGCCTCTACATCACCCATCGCAAGATTGTTATAGCAGTGGGCGCACTCGAGGGGGCACCGGCGCGTGACCTCGATAGTGGCACTGGAGGGAATCCGTTGCGCGACCATCCGGCCTTGGATCTGCGCGCTGAAATCGTGATAAGGTCTTGTTTCGAGGGCATCTGGTTGCATTGCTTATGCCTCCAGGGCATCTGTTTGCATTCCTTGCGCCTTGGGGCCGCAGGGCTCAATCATCCCAGCCGCTTCGAGCGCGGCGATGAACTCCGAGGTCTCCTTTTCAGCTTGCTCCAGTGCAACCTCGAATTCCCCATGCACGGCTTCTGCGACTTGGGAGATGCTCTTACGACCGTCAATCTGCTCCCAGATGAACCCTCCTACTTCGTTCAAGTTGTAGATCGCGTCCAAGTCCCCAACCTGTCCTCTCACGGGCACCACAACGGTCTCGTTGGCGATCGATCGAGTCACGAACTCGCCCTTCTTCCTAAAGCAAACCGTGACATTCCTGAAAGAATCGGGCACTTGCTCCCCCTACCAGGCACTTGAACAAAATTAGGAATAACCAGGGTCGATTCAAGAAATGATTCGTTGGGACAGGGGCGTCAAGATACCTTCCCCCATCGGAGCTACATCACCCCTTCTGAGCGATCTTTCCTGAGCGGAAACTTTACCACAAACAGCGCTCCGCCGATTTCGAGCCACAATGTTCAGACAGGGTGAATTTGTGAATTAATGGAGAAACGCGGAAGAGACTTGCCACGATCCCGCCCGACAGACGAACCAGTAATGCCGAGAAGGATGGTCTTTGGTACGCTTATGGGATCCGGTCCTGACATGACCCATCGAGGGGGGGCCCAAATCGCCAAACTGCTCAAGGCGATCATAAGGATCCGAGTGAGGGTTCCGCCGCCGCTGCTCAATAGGCCAATCATCCACCATCTCGATCGTGGAATTGAGTCTTCCTTCGCGCCCACATCGTGCGCACGGGCCGACCAATAGACGCGAAATCCCAGTGCCGAGTTGCCTCGATCTAACTATCCCGTTCCTTGAGCTCCGGATTGGCGCAACTGAAAGTTTATAGTGTGGCAAAGGTTGGTCAACTGGTAGAAATTGCAGGGGGTAGCGTCAGCAGGGCAGGCGCTGGAAGGGACTTCAGAAGTGTCACAGCAGTAGTGTCACAGGGGATGTCCTGATTCGCTCACGCAGTTATCTCCGGTAGTCTTCGGACAGGCTACGGGTGACGTCGCCCTTCCACCCGCCATCAAAGAAGTCCCTGCCGTAGGCCAGGCTCCAAACCCGTCCATGCAAGCCCCAACCCACACAAGCCGATATCGCAGGTGTGAAATCCGCGGGAATGTACAAAGGAACCTTCCACCAAGGCTACGAGGCGCTCAAAGAACTCTTCTGCGGGCTTTCCTTTTGCGAAGGAGTGTCCACGCGACAAATCTCCCACTCGTCTGACGTGACCGATCCCGGACAGGTCTGAAAAGTATGCTACGCTTTCCCCGTCGGCTTATACCAATCGTCATATAGCGTACGGCTGAATCAGGCGAAGCCCAGGTTGGGCATTTTGAGTGCAATCGGGAGTGGGTGTTGAAAAACCCCGGTCTTACAGCGCGCTTTTCCTCCTATGCCTGCCGGGGTCATTCGCCTTTTTGTTTCTTCATGCTGCGTTCAAGCGGTTGCGATCTCTGAGGCTGGCTTAAAGCTAAGGAACCGCACCAGCCGTTTGAGATTTTGTACCGTAGCCGCCAGGTAGAATTGTTCGCGCACGAACCGCATCCGGCGCAATCTCAGACGACGCAGTCCGATCTGGTTCTTGAGTTCGGCGAAC